>Ga0123336_10004999_pt1 | contig 10632 bp, 8 predicted proteins | sample SSSSmetaG_FD_96466 | JGI IMG/M metagenome (GOLD analysis project Ga0123336, IMG submission 96466) | Glacier valley bacterial and archeal communities from Borup Fiord, Nunavut, Canada, to study Microbial Dark Matter (Phase II) - ​SSSS metaG | ecosystem: Environmental > Aquatic > Freshwater > Ice... | reverse complement strand
GTCGCGTTGATCACCGCCAACCCTGCCGCGGCGCTGCTGCCCCGCAGGAAGCTGCTTGGCAACGTCCAGAAGATCGGCTGGGCGGAAAAGATGCACGCCGCCGCCACGCACAGCAGCGCGAAACGCAGCACGTTGGACGATGCGCCGTCCCCAGACACCACGACGCTGCCTACCAGGCACGCCGTGCCCAGCGCCACGGGCAGCACGATGTGCCAAGTCTTTTCCCCCGTTTGCTCGCTGTGCCGTGGCAGCCACCACAAGGCAACGCCCGTCACCAGCCAGGGCAGCACATTGATGAAGCCATTGACCGTGTTGCTGACGCCGAAGCCTTTCACCACCGTCGGCAACCAATAGCTCAGTCCGTAGGCAGCCAGCGGGAAGCCCACGAATGTGAACGCCAGCAATAGGACGCGCCCGTCGCCCAGCGCCGTCAGCGGGTTGGCGTGGGCGACCTTGCCGCCAGCCTGGTCCTCACGTGCAATGGTTTCCCGCAGCCATGTGCGCTGCGCAGGGCTTAAGAACGATGCACTCTCAGGCCCATCTGGCAGCACGAACCAAGTCACGACCCCCATCAACACCGCAGGCACCCCCGTTGCCAGGAATACCCACTGCCAGCCGCGCAGGCCGAAGGCACCATCCAGGTCGAGCAGGCTGCCGCAGATCGGCGCACCCACGGCGTTGGCGACGACGGAAGCGATCATGAACCACCCCACCATCCGCGCCCGGTGCCCGAACGGCACCCAAACCGTCAGCAGGTAGAGCACCCCGGGGAAGAACCCGGCCTCGCACGCGCCCAGCAGGAAGCGCAGGATGTAGAACATGACAGGCCCACTCGTGTAGGCCAGCGCCGTCGTCACCAGCCCCCACGTCACCATGATGCGCGCAAACCAGCGGCGCGCGCCGACACGGCCGAGGATCAGGTTGCTCGGCACCTCGAACAGGAAGTAGCCGATGAAGAACAGGGAAGCGCCAAGGCCGTAGGCTGCCTCGCTCATATGCAGGTTGTCCAGCATCTGCAGCTTGGCAAAGCTGACGTTCTGCCGGTCCACGTAGGCGATCAGGTACATCAACCCGAGCAACGGCATCATCCGGCGCAGGAAAATGCCGATGGTCTGCGCCTCGATCCCCGGCGTTCGGCTCCCGGACGCCGAACCCTGCGTGGACGCCGTGCCGGACATGCTGCCCTCCCCCGTTCCCGAATCGTTGCTGCCGGGTTAGCTATCGCAACGCCGGGCGGTGGGGCCGGTTCCAGCTTTCCTGGGGCATGGAATGAACCCCGCCCCACGCGGGCCGTTGAAGTCCCTACTAGCAGCCGCAGGACCCGCGTCACATGCCCGAAATCCACCGCCTTGATCCGCACGACCCCTTGCCGGAGGGCGGGCGCCGGGTCGTCGTCATGCACCGCCTGGATGAGGACGACCCCCGCCACACGCACACCGAAATCCTGCTGACCGGCGCACCTGGCCGCGGCGAGGCCGTGCGCCCGATGCGTCCGGATGGCACGCCGATGACCCTGGACGAGGCCGTCACGGCTGCCGGGCAGGTAGCCGAGAGCGAAGGGCTGCACGAGATCTATGTGGTGGACCGCACCGTTGGCCCACGTGAGCGGGAAGTGCTGGCCGCCGACGGCGACCACTCCGTAAACATGGACGGCCTGTCCGACACCGATCCCGAAGATGGCGAGCGCGGGTCGGATATGCGCGATATAGACCGCGGCCGCGGACAATAGGTTTAAGGGCGGAAATGATGCCCCAATCCCGCCATATCCGGGGCTTACACATCATGGTGTGGCCGGGATCGGGCTGAGATCACGGGTCCGTGAGTTGGTCGGAGCAGTCAGGTCCGCTAGGGACCATCTTACCATGACCAGTTTGCAGTCCATCTTGTATGCTTCCTCCGCCTGCCGCGGCCCTTGTGCGGCGATCAACAAACGAGAGAAATCCTGATGCCTGATACCGGGCTGGACGTGTCTGCCACCGGGCGACGCGTGGGTGTGCTTGTGGTGGGACTCGGCGGCGCCGTCGCCACCACGGCAGCAGCGGGCATCGAGATGCTCCGTGCTGGCTCCAACGACATGGCGGGCCTGCCGCTGGCCGGTGTCGGCGCGCCGGGCATAGCTGCCTACCGCAACCTGCACTTCGCCGGCTGGGACTTGCACGGTGAGGACCTGAGCAGCGCCGTCCGCGAACACCGCGTGCTGGACCGCGAGCAGTCCGAGCTGGTTGATCCGGCCCTGGCTGCCATGAAGCCCTGGCCCGCCGTCGGCAGCCTGGACTTCTGCAAGAACGTGGACGGCGGCAACAAGGTCGTCGCCAAGTCCCACCGCGAGGCCGTGGACCGCATCCGCGACGATATCCGCCGCTACCGCGAGACCTCCGGCATTGAGAACGCCGTGATGATTAACCTCGCGTCGGTCGAGCGTTGGCCCGACCAGGGCGCCGCTGCGCTGCATAGCGTCGAAGGCTTCGAGAAAGGCCTGGACAGCAGCGACCCCGCCATCAGCCCGGCCATGCTCTATGCGTATGCTGCCATCATGGAGGGCGTGCCCTACGGCAACTTCACCCCCAGCCTAGCCGCCGACGTACCGGCGCTGACGACGCTCGCCACCCGGCGCAACGTCCCCGTGGCGGGCAAGGACGGCAAGACCGGCCAGACCTTCATCAAGACCGTGCTGGCCCCGGCCTTCCGCAGCCGCAGCCTGTATGTCGAGGGCTGGTTCAGCACCAACATCCTCGGCAACCGCGACGGCCTGGCGCTGAACAACAAGGACAGCCTGCAAAGCAAGCTGAACACCAAGGGCAGCGTTCTCGACGACATCCTCGGCTATCCCGTCGAGGACCACATCGTGGACATCCGCTACTACAAGCCTCGCGGCGACAACAAGGAAGCCTGGGACAACATTGATCTCGTGGGCTTCCTCGGCCAGAAGATGCAGATCAAGGTCAACTTCCTGTGCCGAGACAGCATCCTTGCGGCACCGCTGGTGATCGAGATCGCCCGCGTCCTGGACCTCGCGCGCCAGCGCGGCGACGGCGGCATCCAGGAGCAGCTTGGCCTGTTCTTCAAGGCGCCGATGACCCCAGCCGGCAAGCGGGAGGAGCACAGCTTCCCCGTGCAGGAGCGCGTGTTGCTGGACTGGCTTGCCGCCTGATCCAGGCGGCTAAGGTCCGGCATACGTGTCCACCGATTACCTGTCATTGCGAGCCGCTTGCGGCGCGGCAATCCAGGGCAGCAGGCGTCAGACTTGCTGCCCTGGATTGTCCGCACCGTTGCGTTTCCCTCCAGTGACGGGGCTTGAAGGCCGTAGTTGATGGACATTGCAGCCAACCTTGTCCGTGACGCCGCGCCCCAGCCAGCTGGCCTGTCCACCATGGTCCCGCTGGCAGTCGAGCTGTGCGACCTGAAACGTGTCCGGGACGCCTCCAGCCCGGACAGCCTGGCCAGCCGCATGTTTCGCCGCGGCTGGGCGGCGTTGCTCGCCGGCCAGAACCCGGCCTTAGTCGCCTTGCAGTCCACCGCCGACGCCCTTGCCGCGGCGCGGCTTGGCGGCATCAGCCGGGACGTAATGGCCGATGTGGGCGTCCACGGCGCCGACGCCGACGCCATCCTCTCGCGCTCGTTCTATGAGGTCGCCGGCCCGGTTGACCCCGCCCTTTGCACGGCATTGAAACGGCACCTTGGTCAACCGTACCACCCAGGTCCCGCACCGGCCTTTGCCGAAGCCCTGATCTGCCAGCCCCGCGCGGGCGCAACCTGCCCCGGCAAGCCCCGCATCGTATTGGAACCACCGGAGGGCCACGGCGACCACTGCCTTGTCGTCGCTGTCCTGGCCGCGGCGCTCGCACCCCGCTACAGTGCCGACCCGGCGACCGCCTTCCTGGCCGGCATGGCGCACCATCTGCACAACGCGGTCCTGCCAGACAGCGGCTTTGCCGGTGAGATCCTGTTGGGTGAGCACCTGACCCCGATCCTGCAACGCCTGTTCGAACGGGAACTGGCAACCCTGCCGGAACTGTTGCGCGGCACGGTGGCGTCAGCCTTGGCGCACATCCCGGACGCCTCCACCCCTGTGGGTCAGGCGTTCCACGCTGCCGACGTGATGGACCGGGTGCTGCAGATGCGGCACTACGACCAGGTTGCGCGGTTCACGGTGGACCAGGCGCTGGACGACATGGACCTGGTCCACGGCGGGCCGACTCAAGCATTCCATCAAGCGGTGTTGCGGGACGCGCAGCTACCATGAAGCGTTGGCCGTGACAGCCTGGACCGGCGGCACGCTCCGCAGTCCCGTAACAGGCCGCACGTTGGCCCCCGCCGGCCCGTATGCGCTGGCGGCTGGCGACGAGCGCTGGCCGGTGCTGGAGGGAATACCCTTCTTGCGCGCTGACCGCCGCGCCTTGGCCGACGCGGCGCTGGAAGCCTTGGATGCGGGCGACTTCAGGGCGGCGTTGGTGCTGCTGCTCGGAGACCAGGACAACTGGGCGCGCACGCCGCCACCGGACGAGGCCGCACGGCAGAAGCTTGTCAGCAACGGCTACGAGACATTCCGGGAGGCGATGGAGCTGTTGGCCTTTGGTCCTGTCGCCACCTACTTCGCCCATCGCTGGTCAGACCCGACATTCATGTCCGGCTTGGCTTTGGCGGAGGCGCACTGGACAGGCGGCCGGATATTCGAGTTGGGGTGCGGGGCCGGGCACTACCTGCGGGAGTTCGCGCGCGCCGGTGCCAATGCGGTTGGCGGCGACATCGTGTTCTCCAAGCTCTGGCTGGCCCGGCGCTACGTGGCCCCGGATGCCGGGCTGGTCTGCTTCGACGCCTCGGCACCCTGGCCCCTGCCGGACGGTTTCGCCGATGCAGTGTTCTGTCATGACGCCTTTTACTTCTTGCCGGCGAAGCCGCACGTCGCGGCGGAGATGCGCCGTGTCGCCGGGCGAGGCACCGTACTGGTGGGCCATGCCCACAACGCGCTGGTGGACAACTTGTCCTCGGGCAGCCCGCTTCCTCCGGCGGAGTATGCCGCCTTGTTCGATGCGCCGCTGCTGTATGACGACCGTGAATTGACGACGGCGCTGGTTCAGGCCCGCGCACCCGTGCCGGCCAGCGCCGGGGCGTTGGCGGATGCGCCGGCCATCGCGATCGCCTCTGGTGCTGGGGCGCCGCGGCCGGTGGTGGGCGGCGTGGCCATGCCGTCGCCGGGGACGGAACTCAGGCTCAACCCTTTGTACAGGGATCACTACGTCGTCCCGGTCGCCGAGCGGCATGGGTTTGTCCAGGAGGGCCGCTATGTCGTTTGGCCGTCCGAGCGGTATGAGCGCGAATATGGCTCCCTCGTCACCTATCCCGTCAGGCTCGGGTGTTCGCCGGCCGCGGTCGCCGGCGAGAGCGAAGAAGTGGACGACATGGCCCGTCGCCGAGTGCTGCTGGACTTGCCGGTGCAATGGTAATGAACAAGCTTGGCTGGGGCATCGCCGGCTGCGGCTGGGTGGCGCGCGACTACGTGGGCCCGGCAATGCAGGCGTCGGCCAATGGCCGCATCGTCGCGCTGCACGACCCCGACCCTGCCAGCCTGCAACGGGCTGCCGCATTGTTCGGCGCCCCGGCCCATGCCGGGCTGGATGCCTTCCTGGCCACGCCGGGCCTGCAAGCGGTCTATGTCGCTGCCCCCAATCATGTGCATCGCCCCTTGGTGGAGGCTGCGGCCCGCGCCGGCTTGCCCGTGTTGTGCGAGAAGCCGATGGCCACCACCCTCGCCGACGCCAAGGCGATGGTGGACGCCTGCGCCGCCGCCGGCGTGCTATATGCGACCGCCTTCGACCAGCGGTTCCACGCCGCCCACCGCACGCTGGCCGCGATGGTGACCGAGGGACGGCTGGGCACGGTCACGGCCATCCGCATCGTCTATGCCTGCTGGCTGCCGGCGGACTGGGCCGGCGACGGCGCATCCCAGGACAACTGGCGCATTGACCCCCGCCGGGCCGGTGGCGGCGCGCTGATGGACCTGGCCCCGCACGGCCTGGACCTATCGAGCTATCTGCTCAATGAGGGCCTGACCGACATCGCCGCTATCGGCCAAGCCCGCGTTCACCGCTACGGTGTCGAGGACGGGGCACTGCTAATGGCCCGCTCGCGCTCCGGCGTCATGGTGCAGATGCACGTCGCCTACAACTGCCCGGAAACCCTGCCGCGCCGCCGGCTGGAGGTCGTTGGCACCGCCGGCATGGCCGTCGCCACGGACACGATGGGCCAAACCCCCGGCGGCACCCTGGACTTCATAGACGCCGCCACCGGCGTGACCGAGCCGGTGCCGGTGCCCGGCGCAGACCGCTCGCCCTTCATGAGTCAAGTCGAGGCGTTCGCCGACGCCGTGCTGGGGCAGGGGTCCTTCCCATTCACCGGCACGCACGACCTTCATGTGATGGACCTGGTGCTGCGCGCCCAGGCCCAAGCCAAGCCGCCAGGGCCTCTTCTCCCTATCCCCCCGGGAGAGGGCCGGGGTGAGGGGGCCTTGGCTGCGGATCGGGGCACTGGCAGCGCCGATAGCGCACGATCCCTGGTTGGACGGGACCGTGCCCCAAGACTCCCTCACCCCAATCCTCTCCCGGAGGGAGAGGGGGCAGGACCCCGCTTATGAACAGCATCGCCCCCCAGCACCACCTGCCGCCGAACCTGCCCGGCGCGGCTGCGGCCTACATCGCCTCCATGCCGCCGGGCCGGGTGGAGCTGTTCGCGCTGTCCCCGCTCGACCGCACCGGCGTCGCTTGCTGGAACGCCATCTTCCTCAACGCCGACGGCACGCGCTGGCACGGCGTGGTCCCGCACGGCGTCGGCTACGGCGTGGATGACGACGGTGCCATCATCGGCACGACCGGCGAGTTGGCGGAGGCCGTCCACTCCGCCGTGCAAATCCATCAGTTGCCCCGGCGCACCGCGACCTACGACGCCCTGCTGGCCGAAGTCGGCCCGCGCGGCGTCGCCGACCCGCTCACCCTTTGCCTGCCCGCCGGCAGCCCCGTGGACGGCGGCACCACCCTGGAATGGGTGCCTGCCCGCCGCTGGCCCGGCGGCGAGACCGTGTGGCTGCCCATAGACATCGCCGCCTGCTCGGTCGGCGACCTCACGCCGGGCTACGAGCCGTTCACGACACCCATCACCAACGGCCTGGGCGCCGGGCCGACGCTGGACTTCGCGGTCGGCCACGGCCTGCTTGAGTTGCTGCAACGCGACGGCAACGGCCTGGGCTTCCGCGCCATGGACCGCGGCATCGCCCTCGAATTTGGTGTAGGCGGGGGCGACGGCCCGCGCGACCCGCGCACCCGCGCCTTACTGGACCGCCTGCGCGTCCTGGGCATCGAGGTCATCCCCAAGTTCGCCACCACCGAGTTCGGCACCGCCAACGTCTATTGCGTCGGCGCAGAGGACGACGACACCCCCGCCGCCTACCCCATCATGGTGACCGCCTGCGGCGAGGCCGCGTCGCTGGACCGCGAGCATGCGCTCCGCAAGGCAGTGTTCGAGTTCGCCGCCGCCCGCGTCCGCAAGGTGTTCAGCCACGCCCCGCTGTCCGACATCGCCGGCGTCACGCCGCCGGACTACCTCGACCGCTTCCGCGCCCTGCACACTCTCGGCGGGGAAGAGGGTCGCAGCCTTGTTGCGATGAAGGAGTGGCTGCGCCTGGACCAGCCCGCGCTCAAGGCCCTGCTGGCGGACACCGTGCTGTCCCGCCGCACCACGCAGCGCTTCGACGAGCTTCCGACCTGGGACGGCCCGCTGTCCGGCACCGGCCTGGTGCAGGAGTTGCACCGCCGCTTCGCCGACGCCGGCATGGAGATCCTGTATTTCGACTTCTCCCCACCCGGCGCCAAGGACGTCCACGTCGTGAAGGCGGTCGTGCCGGGCCTGGAGGTCGAGACCATGAGCTACCACCGCATCGGCGCCCGCGGCGTCCGCAAGCTGATGGAGCGCGGCAGCCCGCTCGCCGGCCTTGGCCCGCCGCCGCCGGGTGCCGCGCCGGTGCGCCTGACGCAGGCGGCCGAGGCCGCGCTGGGCGGCCCAGCTTGGCTGGACGTGGCCGCCGTGGACCGCATCGTGGGCGCGCTATATCCGCTCTACCGCGAGCCGGAGGTCCACAGCGCGCCCCTTTCGATGGAGCGCCCGTGACCGCGCTCCGCTTCGCCTACAACACCAACGGCGCCGCCAACCACCGGCTGGACGACGCGCTGGGCCTGATCGCGGACGCGGGCTACGATGGCGTGGCGCTGACGCTGGACATTCACCACCTCGACCCCTTCGCGCCCGACTTCCCCGAGGCCCGCCGCCGCCTGGCCGCCCAGCTGCGCACGCTCGGCCTCGGCTGCGTCGTGGAGACCGGCGCCCGCTTCCTGCTCGACCCCCGCGCCAAGCACGAGCCGACCCTGCTGACCGCCGACCCCGCCGGCCGCGCCCGCCGGGTCGAGTTCCTATCCCGCGCGCTGGAGGTTGCGGCCGACACCGGCGCCGACGCCATGTCCTTCTGGGCCGGCGTGCCCAAGCCCGGCGTGTCCCCGGCCGATGCCCGCACCTGGTTGCTGGACGGCGCCGCCCAGGTCGCCCGCCGTGCCGAAGCCTTGGGCACGACCGCCGCGCTGGAGCCGGAGCCTGGCATGTTGATCGAGACTGTGGACGACTGGGCCGGGTTAGGCATCCCCGGCCTGCGCCTGGCCCTCGACACCGGCCACTGCATCGTCACCGGCGAACGCGACCCGGCCGCCGCCGTCCGCGAGTTCGCCGCTCATCTCGGGACTGTCAGCATCGAAGACATGAAGCGCGGCGTCCACGTCCACTTGCCCTTCGGCGAAGGCGACATGGATGTGCCCGGCGTGCTGCGCGCCCTGCAGGACGTAGGCTTTGGCAAGTTGGTCTGCGTCGAGATGTCCCGCGAAAGCCACCGCGCCGACACGATCATCCCTGCCAGCTTGGCTTACTTGAAGGCCACGGCATGATCGAAGCCGGCTTCCTGCTCCCTCTCCCGGAGGAAGAGGGAGCAGCGCGTCCCGTGCAACGGATCAGCCCCGCATGAGGATTTGCCTCATCAGCCGCCGCTTCTTCCCGGCCATCTCCGGCATGTCCGTCTATGCCCTGAACCTGCTGCGGGAACTGGTCGCCGCCGGGCACGACGTGACGATGTTCAGCCAGTACCGCGGCGACGACTTCGGCAAGCGCGTCTATGGCGGCGGCCCGCCCCCCCCAGTGCCCGGCGTCCACGTCATCGGCATGGAACAACTCGGCGAGCAGTCCACCGGCGACTTCGAGCGTGACGTGGCTGCCATGGTCGCCGCCGTGGTGGCCGAGCACCGCCGCCAGCCCTTCGACGTGCTGCACGCCCAGTACGGCTACCCCTGCGGCTGGATGGCGCTGGAGGCGTCGCGCATCACCGGCCTCCCCACCGTCGTCTCCATCCAGGGCGGCGACGGCCACTGGGTCGGAAGCTGCTGCGAGACGCACCGCCTCGCCATGACCCGCGTGCTGGACCACGCCAACGCCGTGCTGATCGGCTGCGATTCCTTCCGCACGGAGGTCGTCGGGCGCCTCGGCACCGACCCCGCCCGCTTCACCATCGTGCCCGGCGCCGTGGACGTGTCCCGCTTCACCCCCGGCCCTGCCCATGCCGACCCAGCCCATACCGATAACGGCCCGCCGGTGCTGCTGTACCACGGCCGGGTGGACGCCCGGAAAGGCGTGCTGGACCTGCTCGACGCCGCCCGGCAATTGGTGGACAGCGGCGACCGGTTCCGCCTGCTGATTTCCGGCATCGGCCCGACCTACGACGAAACCGCCGCCAGCATCCCCCTGATGGGGCTTGAGGACTGCGTGGAGATGACAGGCTACGTGGACTATGAGGACGTGCCGGCCGTCTATCGCCGCGCCGGGGTGTTCGTGTCGCCCACCTATGCCGAAGGCTTCAGCAACACCATCCTGGAAGCCATGGCGAGCCGCCTGGCCGTCGTGTCCTGCCGCAGCGTCGGCGTGGTGGACTGCATCCGCGACGGCGAGAACGGTCTGCTGACCGAACCCGGCGACCGCGCAGCCCTGGCTGACGCGCTGCGCCGGGTGATCCGAGACCCAGGCCTGCGCCGCCGCTTGGCTGACGCCGGGCTAGCCGAGTGCCGGGCGGTTTACTCCTGGGGCAAGGTCGGCCGGCAGATCATGGACGTTTACGCCGCCGTCGCCGGCCACCCGCCGGACCTGGCGTGGTCGCCCGACCTGCCCGTGACCCCCTGCCGCTTCCGCACCGAGCCGCATCTCCTGTGAAGGGCGGTGCTTCCGTCTCCCTCTCCCTCCGGGGTCAAACCGTGAAACGGTTTACGGTTGGGGTGAGGGAAAGGCCGCACGGGCTGGCGTTGCCTATGGCGGTCGAGCCTGACCATATGGCTCCAGGGCCTGCACCCGTCGCTTCCCTCACCCCAACCCTCTCCCGAAGGAAGAGGGAGCAGCAAGCGCCCCCCTGATGCCCACTGCGCTGTTCCTGTCCCCCCACCTGGATGATGTCGCCTTTTCCTGCGGCGGGCTGCTCGCGCAGCTCGGCGACGCCGGCTGGCGCACCGTCATGGCCACCGCCTTCACCCGCTCCGTCCCCAACCCCGCCGGCTTCGCCCT
>Ga0123336_10004997_pt1 | contig 10634 bp, 14 predicted proteins | sample SSSSmetaG_FD_96466 | JGI IMG/M metagenome (GOLD analysis project Ga0123336, IMG submission 96466) | Glacier valley bacterial and archeal communities from Borup Fiord, Nunavut, Canada, to study Microbial Dark Matter (Phase II) - ​SSSS metaG | ecosystem: Environmental > Aquatic > Freshwater > Ice... | reverse complement strand
GGAGAATCCTTAAGGAAAGTTAAAAAATAAAACATACAATTGTGGACCAGTATCACCGTCACGGTTAGTAAGAAAGAAAACTTAAAGTGGCCCGTTATCACCGTCACGCCCGGAAGCATATCAGCGTTTTATACACTTATGTCCAGGGCTTCGGCTGATTTCTCGATCAGCTGCTCCGTTTGGATGCTGTTGTACAGGTCTAAGTTATGGCGGAATACCTGTTTATTGTCCGTTCTTGTTAGTTTCAGCGTTACTTTCAACCTGTCCAGGCCTGTTAGTTTGATACCGCCCAGGATGGTAATATACAGTTTGCCGTCCAGATAGATCAATAATTCTGCGTTATCCGTTATTAGCTTGGCCTTTTTATCCATTAAAATAAGTAGTGGTTATTTTCACCACTACAAATGTAAGATTATGTTTTCTTTTTAGCAACTATAAAGTTTTGATATTTAACACATATTGACATAAGTGTTTTTTAACACTACTTTTGAGATATGAACCTGGCAGATAACATAAAAGACATACGAGAAGAAAAGAACCTTAAACAGATCGAGGTGGCAACCCACATCGGCGTTGATAAATCGGCTTACAGCAAGATTGAAAAGGGGTTAAGGGCTTTAACAGTAGATGAGTTGCAAAAGATGGCGCAACTATTTAATATGACTACTGATCAGGTAATTAACCATGATGGCAAAGTGCCTAAAGAGGTAATTATTGAGGATAAAACTGCCGTAGAGCAAATGCGCCTCATACAACAGCTTGACGAGGACGATAAGCAAACCATCTTTAAACTCATCGATAAGATGCTTACCAACAAGAAGTTTAAGGACTTCTTTCAAAAGAATGTGGCTGCCCTATAAAACAACAAAGCCCAGCGTTTCAGCCAAGCTTAGTTTAATTCAATATGCACAAGCTAAACTTACTTTAGCCTGCCCTTAAACTTGCGTCAATTTGGGATTTCAATGGCTACGTTCGACATTGGAAAAAAAGTCGTTCTTTCTTTTTGATGATGCAATATCTGGCACTATGCATGACAAAGAATAACCTTTACTGCCGATCAGAATAATCAGAATGTATATTTTTGTTTTTTTTTCAACATTTTTTCCGATAATGTTATAGGTTGTACAACCTTCCCATTTACTTAGCGATACATCACCCAATTCATAATTTTTTGCAGTTCTTGACATACCACCTTTCAGTGCATCAGCAAATTGCTGGGTATCTTTCATTAGTGCAAGCTTAGCCGAGTCCAGATGTGCCGCGGCTTTAAAATCGATAATATTGGCACTGTAAATAATAATGTCTTTATCAATATATCTGTAGACAATATTGTTCCCTGTACCCAATATTTCAGGTGTCGAAGGAAAGTGTACCGCTATTTGTTCATTTAAACGCTGTCTAAACCAGTTTGTTTGAGCCTTAACAGATAACGTTGTAAATGCGATAAAGAACAAAAGTGTGAATGTGGTTTTGATTTTCATAGTTCAAACTCTCAAACTTAATAAGCTGATCTACTTAAAGATAAAGAATAATTGAACTACAAATAAAATCAGTGAAACTAACAGAGGCTTTAAAGTAAAAGTTCGCCCATAAAAATGGTAGCTTAAAACAAAAACCACAACACTAAGTATAAAATATATAATTAATTTGACTCTATACTCTATTAAGGATTTATCCTTAATAGAGTATACTGTGTTAAGAAATAAATTGAAATAACAGTACATTCCTATAAAAAACACAAGCATCACAATTATGGCTGGATAACCATAATTATAACCAACAATTGTTGCAACTATAGGAGTAAATATCAAAAAGAATATAACGCTCCCATTTATTTTGCCAAGTTTTTCTCTCATTAATTTTGTTTTGTTTTATCGACTACATCTTTAACTGCTGTTCCTGCTGTGCCTGATGTACCAACAGCCACCGCAGCGGCTCTTGTAGCTGTGAAATTAGCTGATTTTGCTGCTGCTGCTGCTGCCGCCGTGGCTCGTGATGCCCTGCTACCAACGGCAACTCTTGCTGCTCGATTAGCATCTTTAGCTAATAGCTTACCTGTTGCTGATTTCGCTGCAGATGCCTCCGCTTTATCTCCTAAATGTCCTCCCAATGCTCCTGCAACTGCATCTATAGCTACTTTAGTTCCATCAATTTTTCCTGTAGTTAACTTTTGACTTGCGGCACTTGCAGCAGCACTAGTAGCAGCATCCGCTCCTCTTTTTATAACAGCCCCTAAAACTTTACTCCCCAGTTCTGCCACTTCAACTGCTTTAGCCACCTTAGCAGCGATTCCAACCCCGATCGCTCCCGCAGCCCCAGAAACAATTACAGATGTAACACTGAAATCTTTAGAAAAAGTTTTTTTATCATCCAAAGCAATATCTACCGTTTGTAAGGCCGCGTCAACTAAAGCACCAACAACAAAGCCAACACACATTGGACAGTTACCATCGGGATCATCTTTGCTGATAGGATCATTACCAACATAAGCATAAGGAGACAAATCAATCTGCGATTCGTCCTCCGCCTTTTTGTCAACCGTCGTCCAACGTGCAATCACCGGATCGTAAAAACGAGCGCCATAATCATACTGGTTTCCACGACTTTTTTCAGTTCCACTTAACCTGGTAGCAGCCTAATTTAACAGATCTACCAGATTTGCGGGATGATTCAAAGAACGTCAATGTAATTTTCTAAGGTAGTATTTTCTGATGATTCGGTAAAGGATGTTCGTGGCATCTATCCCAGCCCGCATTTGTGGCCTGCCTGCTGCGCCAGGCTAAAAAAATGGCTTTTATGGGTCTGTCTTGCGGCAACTTTTACCAGCTAGCATCCGCTTTCCGACTGCATGTAAGCTTTGGTGGTGAGGTGGGCCTGCGGGGCTTGCTTGCTGTAGGAGAGCGATCCAATGGGGGTTTGGGGGGTCTTGGAAGATGACCCCCATCTAATTACTCGGCCTCCATGTGTGGTGGGTTTTTGTGCGAGCCGCCTGCGAGTGTGAGGCAGCACGGCGGAAAGAAGCACGCTAGTGCGTACCGCCGCCAGTTTCCCTACAGGTGGTTATTCTCATCAGAAAGGGACCAGGGGGAACTGCTGCCGAGCCGTCAGGCGAGCCCTTACACGGGCAGTGGCTGGACTGAAAGGGCTGTTTTGATTTGGGTGTTTTTTATAGGCTGGATTCAGCCCCTTTCAGGACAGAGAGAACTGACATGACGCAGTGAAGGGATCCAGCAAAGGGCATGACAGCATTTTTTTGCTGGCGTGATCCTTTGTGAGACCTGAAACGTAGGAATGCCTTATTTCCTGGTAGCGGTGGGCTTTGTGTGGAAGATTTTTGATCAAGGGGTTTGTTATTCTGGATCGGGTTTGTAGCCTATGCGTTTACGAGGTATGGCTGGCTCTGCTTTCTTTTCCAATAATTCATCCAGATACTTAAAGACCAGTTCAATGTTTTTATCGTGATTGTCGACTTTCCTTCTGATGTATTCTATTTCCAGTCGTAATTCGGTATGATCTGTTAACCTTTCTCTAATCTGGGTAAATATTCTGATGATCTGAATGTTTACCTCTATTGCTATTTCACTATTCAATATGCTTGATAACATGGCTACGCCTTGCTCTGTAAATGCATTCGGCAGTTTACGTAATCCCATTTTTTCCCTATTGGAAATCACACTTTGTGATTTCCAATCTTCTAATTCCTGTACGGTTAACTGAAACATGAAATCGTTAGGAAAACGCTTTTCATTTCGCTTTACTGCTTGATTTAACAACCTGGTTTCTATACCGTACATTTCTGCTAAATCCCTGTCTATCATCACTTTTTTATTTCGTATCAGATAGATTTTATCAATAACGCCTTTCTGTGTTATAATTACAGATTTACTCATTTCTTATTCGGTTCAGTTTTCAAAGATAAAATTGGATATCACAAATTGAGACATCCAATTCTTTACCGTTTTGTATTCTCTTTAATCAGGTTACCGTAACGGATGGTGCCTGGATAGGGCTTCTTTCAATTCCTCAAGGCTTCCGGTCTGGTACCGCTCGGTCGAGCTGACATAGCGGTGACCTGCCATATACTGCACCGTACGAAGACCTTTTTCTTTCAGCCATTCTGTGATTACACTTTGCCTGATCTGCATCGCATGTTTGTATTTAGGATTGATCTTTTTAAGTGCGTAGCCCAGGTGCAGCAAGGTATTTTTCAGGTCTTCCAGATCATACCTGCCGGTAAAGAGCCGCTCTGATTGATCTTGCAATTTAGGCCGTATTAGTACTATGTATTCCTGAAGGTTTACGATCTGGTGGGGCTGCAAGGGTAATAGCCTGCCGCTCAGCTTTCCTGTAGCTGGTATTTGTATTTTACCCTCTCTCAATTTTAAGTGTTCAGGGCGAAGCTTTTCCAGTTCTTCCCTGGTTAAGCCTTGATAAACTAGTAAGCCGGTGATTACTTTATTACGGTGAGTTCGTTCATCTTTTATTTCGTAACTTTCATACAGGCATTCCAGTTCTGCTTTTTCTAACAGGTCACAAGGCACAGTTCTGATGGCCCCTTTTAGGATGACACCTGCTGCCGGGTTGTAACTGATCTGATTTTCATTTTGCAGCCAGGCAAAGTAATACCTGACCGCAAGCATCATCCTATTGATCAGATTGATATTTTTATTATCCTTTTTTAAGTAGTCTGCAAAGTCCAGCACGTCGCTGTAGGTGATCTGCTCTAAGGTCAAGCTCTGCTCCGAAGTCCAGGCTAAAAAGTAGCTGGCATATTTACGGTGCTGGCGAGTGGTCTCAGATTTAAAGCCTGTCTCGTGCAGGTAGTCCTCAAACCTGGTCATGCTTTAAGTGGGTATAGATCTGCGTACTTTCTAGGCTACTATGGCCTAAGAACCTCCCAATCTGTTCTAACTTCATTCCTGAATGAAGTAGGTGGCTGGCAATCGAGTGGCGAAGGGTATGCAGCCCGGTGGCTTTACTTAGCCTGGCTTCGGTTCTTAGTTTTTGTAGGCGTTCATAAGCTGTGGCACCACTTAACCTCTTGCCGTTGATATTCAGTAACAAGGCATCATCTTTTTTCACGCTCGCAAGGTATGGCCTGCCGTACTGGATATAGTGAGTCAGGTCTGCTTTACCAGTCCCTGCAAGCGGCACATAACGCTCCTTATGGCCTTTCCCTTTTCGTACATATACCAGGTCTTTTTCTATCAGGATGTCCCGAATATTGATATTTACACCCTCACTTCTTCTTAGCCCGCAGCCGTAATACAAAGCCAGCATAGCCTTATCCCGCATCCCTAAAGCATCATCTTTAATAGCATCATACAACCTAGTTATTTCCTGGCTGGTGAGTATGCTTTTGATATTACTGCCCTTACCCTTGATGCTTAGCCTCACGGTAAAGCTTTCCTGGCCCGCTTCTGTCAAGTACCTGCTGAACTTCTTGATAACCTGTAAATGCTTACGGATATAATTCAGGCTGATCGTACCCGTCTTTGTTTTACAGGGCCGCTCGTGCAGGTGCTTGAGGTAATTTTTCAGGTGGGCTTCCTTGACCTGATGCGGGTGATTACAGTTTTGCAGTTCCAGGTAGTCAAGGAACTCGGCAAGCATCTTGGGCATATCCCGCTGGCTGGTCGGCTCAAAGCTTAAGATGCGCAGCCACTCGGAAAAGCCTGCCTGCTGGCGGATATAAAGGGCGTTTTGCATGTTCTATTTATTAGGGTGCCTTATACTTTTTCACTTTCTTGGGTTACTGCCTTTTTCCTACTGATCTTCTGCGTGTTATGTAACCCACCAGCCTCCTGGGTTACTGCCGGGTTACGGGTTACTGACCTGATATTTTCCAGTATGGTTTTTACCATATTTTGGGCGCCATGGGTCAATGTTTCAAGGTCCTTCCAGCTAGTTACCTTATACTCAAAGCCTTTATAGCGGTTGCCCCTGGTGATCTTGATATAGCCCATTCGTTCCAGTTCATATAGGTAACGGCCTAAGCTGCTCGGGCTTAAACGGGATGCGCTTCGTACCTCCTTACTGTAAAAAGCATCGGTATCCTGAGTTTTCAGGTAGGCTTTCAGCCTTTCAAAGAACATGCGGCAGGCATCGTTCAGTTCGTCGCTCTTTTTGAGTAGTGTAGTTTCTAGTAGTGTAAATGCGGCTTCAATGTCCTCTATCGTGCTTTCAATATACTGCTCCCCAGTGCCCTCGTCTGTTTTTAGGACTCTTTGGTACTGGTGGTAGTAGGTAATCGTTTCGGTAAACATGAGTAGCAGCAGCATCGTGCGGCGTGGTTTAAACACCGTTTCAGGCAGCGCCAGGAGCGTGGCATAAGGGTTACGAACGGTGACCGGGCGCAGCATGCGCTGCACGTTTTGTATGAGCTCCTGCACCTGGCGCTCTTTATACTGATCTACGCTGCCTGCACTGAGCCTCCTCTGGTAGTCCATGATTCTGCCGTCTTGCTGGCCGCTGCCGTCTACATAAAGTAGGATGCAGCGGTTAGCGTTATCCTCGTACAGCTCCTCCCGGGTCGTGCAGCCCGAAACGCATACTGGGCCTTCTACATTCAGGGTCACAGTTTTCAGGTTGCCCTTGCTGTCTTTCAGGGTGACTGTTTTTGAAATGCGTTTCTTTGACTGCAGCTCTCTAAGCGGGTAGAGCACCGTTTCGGCACCGTCCAGGTCTTCAATCAGTAGAAGTTTGTATTTCAATTCTTCTCTTGCGAAGTAATAAAAGGCATTTGTCGAGAGGGTCGTAATTTCAAGGCGGTCCTCAATGGGGATCAGGGCACTCACCTTTTCCTGGAGCCAGGTCTTGCCCGAGCCCGAAGCACCCAGGTACATCAGCTGCAGCGGCGTTTCTCGCTTTCTTGACGTATAGACCAGGTAGGCCACCAGGCTGTTTGTTTCTTCACCGATGATGCCACTAGCTGAGAGCGCCTCCTGCGTTCTTTCCAGAAGGCCTGGTGCCGATAGGTATTTTACCGCTGCCTTTTGCTCCAGTTCGGTGAGCTTTTTTACTTCGGGTGCTTTAGGCTTCATCGACTCCAGGCGATTAGCTCGGTAAGTTTCCAGGGCTGCGGTCAAGCTGTTTATTGTCCCTCGGATTTCACTTGATCCAAGGTCCAATGCTTCAGCCGCTTTTTCTATCAGTTGCTCGCATTGGATACTGTTATATAGGTCCAGGTTATGGCGAAAGGCATTCTTACTGTCCGTTCCTTTGATGATTTTTAGCGTCACCCGCAGCCTGTCAAGCCCCGACAGCTTGATGCCCCCCAGAATCGTCACGTGAAGCAATCCGTCCAGGTATACTAGCAGCTCAGGACTATCGGTGATGAGCCTTGATTCTTGCTGCCTCATCCTATACAGCTTTTTAGCAGAACATCTAGGCGGAGTAGCGAACCGTGCATATCCTCGAGGCGTCGCTCGAGGCTCCCCATCTCCAAAAGCAGGTCTTCACGGTCAAAGGCCCGGTAGCCACGCTGTTCTATCTTCTGGCGCAGCAAATGAATGCTTTGTAAAGGACTGCTCAACGACAGGCTGCAGGTGAGTAGCATATTGAGTTCACGCGTCAGGGAGGACGTAGTATCCGTATCCATAATTTATTTATCCTTTTTGGATATGGTAAAGATAGGAACAAATATCCTATATGGCAAGTATATCATTTATCATTTGGATATTATTTCGTTATAATAACCTAAATGGATATTTTTGAGAATACATACATACCATGAACCTTGCAGAAAACTTAAAAAATCTAAGAGAGCAAAAAAAACTTCTGCAAAAACAAGTAGCCGCTGACATTGGACTGAAGCCAGCTCATTACAATAAAATTGAAAATGGGCAGCGTGAACCTTCTATTGAGGTACTGGATAAGTTAGCGGGATATTACGGAACGACTATTGATCAAATCGTCCACTTTGAGAGGGAATTCCCTCAAGAGGTTATATTGGAGGATAAATCTTCTTCCGAACAATTACGGTTAATTCAGCAGCTTACCGAAAAAGATCGCAGCACGGTCTTAAGCATTATTGATACCATGCTCACCAAGCAAAAATTCCAGCACTTTTTTCAGGAAAACATGTCGGCGTAACTCAACACCCCGACCGTGTTAATTGCATGACCATTTTCCGATCCAGACAAGATTATTTATTTTTTGTACTTTATTTTTAAACGTTTAAGAACTATACCATTAATAAGATCAAACAATTGCGCAACGTCCTTCTGATAGAAATTACTCAAAACAATATTTTTAACTTTTCCATTGTACTGAATCATGATTTTTTTGCGGTCGCCATCGCTTACCAACGGATTTTTATATTCGTTCTTTAAAGAAAGGAAATTGTGCGACATCAAGAAGTTTAAAATGGATCGCCTTTGAAATCCACTGAGCTCCTTGTTCATTAGAACGCTGTCATTCCTAAGATTACCGTCAACATATTTAACGATAATTCTATGATCACTTATAGTATACAAAGTAGTGTACCCAAGTGAAAAATTGGAATCCCCGATACGCTGCCTAAGAAAAAAACTCCAGTAAAATGTTGCAATTCCATGATTTGAGGGATACCAAAGATTGGTCACAAAGTGATCTGGCTTCGAGAAGTGGTGTTTCCCGAGTAATGATTGGAAAATATGAAAGGGATGAAGCTATGCCTTCCATTGAATCAGCCTACAGGATTGCCCAGGCTTTCGAGGTTTCTTTAGACTATTTGGTTGGTGAGAGTACCAACCCCGCCTTTGACAAACGGACTGTCCAGCGGTTGCATGAAATCGAAGAACTGAGCCCTGCTATAAAGGAGAAGCTATTTTTCTTTATCGACACCGTTCTTCGCGATACCAACGCCAAGAAGGCTTATGCCGTTAAGTGAATTTCGACTTCAATGGTTTTTTAAATTGATGACTTTTAAAACAGGGCTATTATCACTGATAGATGATGGAATATAGTAATGGGTCATTATGTCTAACGATTTGAATTCACTTAAAATAACGCCCGAATAATTATTCCCCAAAAGACTATCCCTATCTTTATTTATGTTTATTAACTCACGATGCAAGTCAATATTTGCAATTGTTGTATCGTAAACTTTCACCCATGTATTGTAACCATATGAATAACAAACAACTTGTGAACCATTTTTGTTATTTTTAATTATATAGTTATTTATTACCGCTACCTCGCCTCCAAATACTGTTTCGACAACATAAAAAGGCTTTTTAATTTGAGGATTAGCGAAAATCGTCTGTAAAAACTTATACCTAGCTGGCTTACCTTTATCTACAATTCGATTTTCATTTCCTGTTTTTGAATACAATCCAAGCTTTAAAATATTTACTACATTGGTTAGAGTCGACTTTATTCGAGGGTTGTTTGTTACAACTATTTGCTCATTGATTGATCCTATTGTTTTTTCATTCCATTTTTTAAAAATGTTTTCTATTAATTTCTTATCTCTTTGATTCTGACTTACAATACTTGTAAAGCAAAATGAAAGTAATGTCATCGTCATTAAGCATTTCATGAGTTTGTTTTTTTTATGGTTGTGGCTGGGCTCTTTCAGGTACTTTCTGCTCCTTTCTTATTTGAGAATCAATTACTCTTGTATTGATTTCCTCTTGTGACAGAACATTTCTTTGTTGAGAATCTGGATCCAAAGCATTTGTCGGAGTTGTACTTGCTACCTTTCCATTATTAGCATTTTGAGTATGAACTAATTCATGAGCCAGGCCAATGTTTGACGGTCGCCCAGTTGTTCCGTCAGCATTCTGAATAGCCGGAACGACTCCTCCAGGAACTTGTACTGGTGTTGCTCCCGTTGCGCTAGGGTTATATTTGATGTCTACTCCGCTTCCTACTGTTGTGCCAACTCCTTGCGCATTTGCCATGTTGGTTGGAGTAGTTACATTCCCCGGTCCTGTGGTTTCACTTATTGTATTTGTATATTGAGAATTTATAGCAGACGCTACAAGATTTGTTCCTATGGGTAGACTTAAACCTGATGGAGTTCCAGTTTGAACAACCAATCCGTAATCTTCACCTAAATGACTTTGTTCCTTAACCTGGCCGTTACTTAACAATACCAATTGACTACTCGAATTCTTCTGCAAATCATTGAAAGCCTTGGTTTGAAAAGCAGCAGAACCATTAATTACAATATCTTCTGGCGCCATCCCATCCTTCTCGATGAATCGGAGTGGATTACCAAACCCATAGGCATAGGGTGACCATCTCCTCATCTTTTCCGCCAGCGGATCGAGGGTGGTAAAACGACCAATTACCGGATCATAGAATCGTGCGCCATAATCATACTGGTTCGTCAGATCTGTCTGTACTTCCTTGCCATTGTAAAGATACCGATTTGCTGGCGATGGGGTACTTGGTATGGCTGCTGCTAACCCAAATGCATAATATTCATTTTCCTGAATATTTGTTGCTATCCCACTGGAATTCTTTGTAAACGTCACCCGGGTATTTCCAAGGTGGTCTTTTAGATAATATTGGTAGAGGTATGTATTGCCATTGGGAAGAGCCCGACCTTCTTCGGTTTGAACAAACAGTATCTTATTATTATTATAAACAATTCCATTAATATAATCCCAGGTGCCATCGGTCCCTGTATTGCGTAGTTTGTT
>Ga0123336_10004996_pt1 | contig 10634 bp, 7 predicted proteins | sample SSSSmetaG_FD_96466 | JGI IMG/M metagenome (GOLD analysis project Ga0123336, IMG submission 96466) | Glacier valley bacterial and archeal communities from Borup Fiord, Nunavut, Canada, to study Microbial Dark Matter (Phase II) - ​SSSS metaG | ecosystem: Environmental > Aquatic > Freshwater > Ice... | reverse complement strand
GCGCTGGATCGCGCCGCCTGTGCCACCCTGCTGACCCACGCCCGCAGCGCCAACCTGTCCTTCCCGCGCGCACTGGAAGCCGCCGCCACGGCCGGGCTAGACACAGAAGCCGTCGCCGCCTGCACTGCCCTCGCCGCCGCTATCGCCGAGGCCGGACCGTTCCGCGCCGCCGCCCCGTTCCTGGCGCGCATCCTGTTCGGCCCGTTGTCGCCGGTGCGCGCCGCGCTGACCGCAGGCGCAGCCGCCGCCGCCCGCCTACTCGCCGCCCGCAACCTGCTCGACCTCGCCCGCAGTTCGGACGCGCTCGACCAGTCCCCCACCATCCCAGCCCCAGCACCCGATGAAGCACCCACCCCGTCAACTCAACACTCAACACTCAACACTCAACACTCCGCGTTAGCCGCTTTCCTGGTCCAGGTGCGCCGCTTCTATGCCGCCAAAGAGGGCGTGGGCCGCGCCGCCGACCCCCTGCCCGATCTCGACGCGGTGCGCGTGCTGACAGTCCACGCCAGCAAAGGCTTGGAGTTTCCGGTGGTCTATCTGCCGGGGCTGGCGGCGGGCCGCTTCCCCTTCCGCGCCATGTGGGAGCCCTGCCCCATCCCGCCGGGCCTGATCCGCGACGGCGATCCCGGCGATCAGGCGCTGGAAGAGACTTGCCTGTTTTTCGTCGCCCTCAGCCGCGCCCGCGACGAACTGGTGATCAGCCGCGCCGCTCGCTACGGCAAGCAAAGCGTCAAACGCTCGTCGCTGCTGGAGCCGCTGGACCCCTATTTCGCCGCCCACCCGCCGCAGCGCCTGCATTGGGCCGCGCCGGACCTAGCCCCCGTAGACGATGCGCCGGCGGCAGAGGTTGACCCGGCAGGTAGCGGCCTCACCCTCACCGTCGAAGAGCTGGAACTCTATTTGCGCTGCCCGCGCCAGTATGAATACAGCCGCCGGTGGCGGTTCGACCGCGACGACGCAAAGGGCAGCTATCAACGCTTCCACGGCATCGTCCATGAGCAGATCAAGGGGTTGCGCGACGCGCACCGCACCGGCGCGCTGCCCGGCAACGAAGCCGCTGTGCTGGCAAACCTGACCGCTGCCTGGACCGCTGACGGGCCACAGGGCCACCCACATGAGGCGATCTATGCCGAGGCTGCCCGCAGCTTGGTACTGGGCACCTGGCACCGCTTGGCCGCCGCCACGCCCGACACACCCTGGCACAACGAGGTGACTGTCCAGATCAACGGGGCGACCGTGCGCGCCCGGCTCGATTTGGCCGCGCACACACCGCAAACCGGCGTGCGGGTGGTGCGTGTTCGCACCGGCAAGCCTAACGATGAGGACCGCAAATCGCCACGTCTAGCCCTCTTGCGCCGCGCCGCCGAGCAAATTGCCGGCCCTGGCGTGCCGGTGACGGTCGAACTCGAATATCTGCAAACCGGCGAAACGGTCGAAGTGCCCGACACGCGCTACGAAGCCGCCCGCATCGAAAAGTATGCGCGCGCCGTGGCCGGCATCCGCGCCGCGCACTTCCCGCCCGCCCCCGCCGAAGCCGATGCCTGCCTGCGCTGCCCCTTCTGGATCATCTGCCCCACCTGACGCGGAGTTCTGAGTTCTGAGTTACGCGAGTGAAAAGTGAAAAGTGAAAAGTATTGCGGGCGACCGGTGACTGACGACCACCGACTGGTCCCTGACCCCTGGCCCATCGCCTAGTACTTTCGGGCTACTACCCCCGTAACCCCTTGCATCTTGCCGCTTTTTCTGCTATAACATCTATACGTTGATCAGGCCGTGGGTGAGATGGGACAATCGCCCGCCGTGCAACGTATGGACCCCCGCCGGCGCGCGGGGGCATTTGTTTAGACCCCCGTACTCGTGGCGTGCTGGTACATGGATGCCTTCCACCCGGAGGCGGTAGAGAGTAGGAAAAGCGATGACCGAGCAAATTGTCTATCTGACGGCGGAGGGCAAAGCCGAACTCGAAGCCAAACTTGAGTTTCTGCGAACCAGCCGTCGGCGCGAAGTGGCCGAGCGGATTCGTGGCGCGAAAGACGACGGCGACATCAGCGAAAGCGGCGAATACGAGGATGCCAAGCGCGAGCAGGCGTTCCTCGAAGGCGAAATCCGTAGCCTCGAACAAACCATGCGCCACGGGCGCGTGATCGAAAACACCGGCACCACCGAGACGGTAGCGGTGGGCCGCACTGTCACTGTGCGCCCCTCCGACAGCGCCGAAGACGAAAGCTGGCGCATTGTCAGCCCCGCCGAGTCGAACCCCCGCCAGCACAAAATCTCCACCGCCTCCCCCATCGGCGCGGCGCTGATCGGACGCAAAGTGGGCGAAACCGTGCAGATCGAAACCCTGGCCGGCCACATGGAGATGCAAATCCTCAAAGTAGACTAAACCCGCTACCGATCTACGAAGAACACGCAGGATCACGAAGACGGTTTGATCCCTACTGGGCCGCGTAAAGATAAGGAAATGGCATACGCAGGAGATTGTGTACAGTTCTCTCCTGTTTGCGTTCCAAGAGGGAACCCCTTCCTAACCATTCTTTTAGTCGGCAAGCTAATACTTCCGAAGCCGGAGCATCCAGGCACACGCACTGAGGTAGCGGTTTTCGGAAGCATTAGCTTGCAGATTGTGGCACAGCGCGTCGGTGGGTAAGCGGCATAAGCGGAAATGCTAACGATATTCCTGGCATGACCGCTTGGAAGGTAGCATGACCAACAGCGGAATGAATAGGCTGCAAGGCTCCACCCTGCCCCACCGGCGGGCTGCCTGGCGTGTGCCGAGGCTAGGGTTGCTGCTCTATCTGCTGACCGCCTGTAACGGTAGACCGGTGACTGTCGGCCCTGATTATGGCACCGCCGCCCCAGAAACGCCCGGTCTGGTTACGCCCCAGGAACAGCAGTATATGCAGCAGGCGCACGACTACATCAGCTATCTCGTCCCGGATGTTGCCGAGGGAGGAGGCATACCCATTCCGGTCGATCCGTTTGATGAGACCTTGCGCGAGTCGCGGAACCTGCAGCGTACACCCGTGCCCGATTGGCAGAGCCGGGCTAAACCGGTCCTTACGGAATTAGAGACACGCTGGAGTCAGGCTGGGGCGTTACCCGTACCGCTACGGCTACAGGCAATTAATGAACATTATCAAAATCTCCTGACCCATTACCGTAAAGTACTGGATTTACACCAACAAGAGATCGTACCCGGTCAACCATTTCCGGTGATCGGGGATAGGGAAGCAAATGATTGGCAATATGTAACTCTCGAGAAATACCGATTTACGGAGCTGTTAACGGGCTTCAAACAACGCCATCCGTAGCCACCTCGTCAATAGCACAGCTCTTTGCGGATCGCATTATCGCTAAACCGCTACATCCCAAAACCATCGTGATCCTTCGTGCTTCTTCGTGGATCAAACTCTTGCGCTTCCTCAGAGATTAAAACCATCATTCGCGCGCCCAAGTGACGCTGAGGCCACGCACGCGCAGGGCATCCCACATGGCAGCAGGCGCGATCCAGGTGCGCCAGTCGAGCAGGCCCGGCGGCCAGGGATCGGCTAGGTGGCGCGCCACGGCCAGCGCGCAGGGCAGGACGAACAGCAACCGTGCGTCCGGCGCGACGATGTTGAGCGTGCCGGCCCGAATCACCGTATGCTGGGCCGGGCGCGGCGCGATACCGCGCACCGAAGCCTGCAGCGCACCGTCATCTTCGCTCACCGCGCGCCAGGGAGCCGACAGCCCCAGTAGTAGCAGGAGAAACGGCCCCTTATAGCGCCAGCGCCAGCCCATACGCCGCAGCAGCCCCAACGCCGCCAACCCCCGATTCACCAAGTCGCGGTCGAAGCCTAACCGCACGCGGATGCGGTCGGGGGGTAGAGTGAAGAGGGCGGGGAACAAGTCATAATCGGGCGCGTCAAAGTTGTAGACCTTGCGCCGACCAATGGGCGCGGGGAAATCGGCCCGCTGCCGCCCGCTCCAACCGTAGACGTAGCGGGCCAGCGGGCGACCCGTGCCGCGCACCGCTGCCGCCAACGCGCCTACGCCGCGCGCGCGGTGGCTGCCGATGTAGAACGCGATGTCAATGCGCGCCACTTCGACGAGTTCCAACTCCGTGCGGGCATATTCGCTCATCAGCGCCGACAGGCCGGGTAGTGCGCCCAGCCCGGTGCCCGCCGCGATGCCCGCCGCCGCGATCTCGGCCCGCCGATCCCACACACGGCCCACGAACCGGCGGTTGTCGGCAATGTCAAAATAGGCGACGCGGCCGGCGATACACGCATCCAGCAGCGTGGTCGGCACCCCCTGGAAGCCACGCAAGCAACAGACAGCGGCATCCATGCCCACCAGCAGGCGCGCCAGCCCGGCGGCATCGGCCAAGTCGGCCTGCGCGGCACGCACCCGCGCCCCCGTTGGGTCCAGGTCACGCGCGGCCGCCCGCTCGTCATCCGGCTGCGGCCCCACCAGCAGCAAACGCGCCGGCGTATGGGCCAGCAAATCGGCCGCCAACAGCCGGCCAAAGACGCTGCCCCCGGCATAAATCAACACCATCGGTCCGCCCGGCGCAAAATGGCTCATCTGTCGGCTCCTCCCCTGTCATGGTTATTCTAGCAGAGGCACCCCCTTGCGGCAAGTGCTGAGTGCTGAGTTGGAGACGGACGGCGTCTCCCTTGTACGGTCGGGCACCCCGTACCGTTCTCACCCTCTCCGTTTAGCAGAGGGAGTCAGGGGGTGAGGTCGGCGGGGCCGAAATCGCGTATAATAGAGCGATGAGAAGGGACTAGCGACGACCCGATCCTGGATCAGGCGGGCCGCCAGAGGAGACGCGAGCGCATGACCGCAACCCTGCCGACACGGGCCGATATTCCCGTCGAACTGACCTGGGATCTCACCCCGGTGTACGCCGATAACGACCGTTGGGAGGCCGATTTCGCGGCCATTGAGCCGTTGCTGGCCGAACTAGGTGGCTATCAGGGTCGCCTGGGCGCGGATGCAGCCACGCTGTTGGCGGCCACGCGCCTGCAAGACCGCATTCACCAACAGGTCTACCAGTTGGCCGTCTATGCCATGCTGAAGCGCGACGAAGACACCACCGATGCGATCTATCAGGCGCTGGCCGACCGCGTCCAGCAGTTGATGGCGCGGGTGGGGGCCGCCGGCTCGTTTGTGCGCCCAGAATTGCTGGCCCTGCCCGACGGGACGCTGGACCGCTTGCTGGTCGAGGAGCCGAACCTCCAGTTGTATGCCCATGTCTTTGCCGATCTGCTGCGCGAAAAGCCCCATGTGCTGTCGGCGGCGGAAGAAAACCTGCTGGCCGGCATGAGCGAAATCGCCGATGCGCCCGGCACCGTGTTCGCTGTGCTGAACAACGCCGACATGACCTATGGCACCGTGACCGACGAGAGCGGCGCGGAAGTTGCGCTGACGCACGGCCGCTACGGCCGCTTCATGCAGTCGCAACAGCGCCCGTTGCGCGCCGAGGCGTTCCTCAAAATGCACGCCACCTATCAGGCCCACCGCAACACCTGCGCCGCGCTCTATGCGGCCAACGTCAAGGCCAACGTCTTCCAGGCCCGCACGCGCAAATACGGCTCCGCACTCGAAGCCGCGCTTTATGGCGACAACATCCCGCCTGCCGTCTACAACAACCTGATTGAGACGGTGCATAACGGCTTGCCGCTACTGCATCGCTATCTCGACTTGCGCCGCCGCGTGTTGGACGTGGAGCAGTTGCATATGTACGACCTCCATGTGCCGCTGATCGGCGATACCGCCGCGCCGATCCCCTATGCCGAGGCGCGCCAAACCGTATTGGACGCGCTGCATCCGCTGGGCTCCACCTATGGTGCGGCCGCCGCGACCGGGCTGACAGCGGGCCGCTGGGTAGATGTCTACGAAACGCCTAACAAACGCTCCGGCGCATATAGCTGGGGCGCGTACACCACGCCGCCCTACATCCTGCTCAACTACCAGGACACGCTCAATGACGTGTTCACGCTGGCCCACGAACTAGGCCACGCCATGCACTCCTACTTCACGCGCCAGGGCCAGCCGTTCGTCTACGGCAACTACACCATCTTTGTCGCCGAGGTGGCTTCCACGCTCAACGAGGCGCTGCTCACGCATCATCTGTTGCAGCAAGAGGACGATCCCAAGCTGCGGCTGGCCGTGGTCAACAACGAACTCGACGGCTTCCGCGCCACGCTCTACCGCCAGACGATGTTTGCCGAGTTCGAGAAGCTGGCGCATGAAACCGCCGAGGCCGGCGAGTCGCTGACTGCCGACCGACTCTCTGAGCTGTACTACGGACTGAACAAGCTCTATTATGGGGCCGGCGTGATGTCCGACGAGACCATCGCCATCGAATGGGCGCGCATCCCGCACTTCTACAGCAGCTTCTATGTCTACAAGTATGCCACCGGCATTTCGGCGGCCAACGCGCTGGCGCAAGGCATCATCCGCGAGGGCCAACCGGCGGTAGACCGCTATCTGCGCTTCCTGGGGCGCGGCAGCAGCACCTACTCGATGGACCTGCTGCGCGATGCCGGCGTGGACATGACCTCCCCCGCCCCGGTCAGCCAGGCACTGGGCGTGTTCAGCGCAAGGTTGGAGGAAATGGAGCGCCTGCTGGGCGCAACCGGCCGGCTGTCGCCCGCGCCGGCGACGACGTAAAATTGGTCACAAAACTCGTGCCGAACAATGGAAGCGCAGGGGCGGCTCAAGCGTTACACTAGGCAGAAGAACCTTTCCTCCTTTGGATAGCTCCGGCGGTCCGCCCAACCGCCGGGGCTTTTCCTTTGCCCACTCGCGAAAGGAAAAGGCATGGCAATTCAGCCCGACATGATCGGAATCACGGTCAAAGATATGGCGGCGGCACTGGCCTTCTATCGGCTGTTGGGGCTAGACATCCCGCCGGACAGCGCGGGCGAACCCTATGTCGAGGTCACCACGCCCAATGGTTATCGCATCTCATGGAACAGCCAGGAGATGGTCAAAGGCATAGACCCGGACTGGGCCGAACCGACCGGCCACCGCATGGCGCTGGCCTTTAAGTGCGACAGCCCTGCCGAAGTGGACGCAGCCTACGCCCACATCGTCGCCGCCGGCCACAGCGGGCACAAGGAACCGTGGGATGCCTTCTGGGGCCAACGCTACGCCGTCGTCATGGACCCGGACGGCAATCTGGTCGATCTGTTCGCTGCACTCTAACCGCCCACAATGCGCGAAAATTGCCGCGCAAACTCGTGCCGAGCAATGGAAGCGATGGAGCCGCCCACACGTTATACTAGGCAGAAGAACCTTTCCTCCTTTGGATTGCCCCGGTGGTTCGCCCAACTGCCGGGGCTTTTCCTTGCCTGTCTACAGGGCCGTCAACGCGCATGGAGCCCGCTCGGTGACCGCTGTAGCAGCGCACGGCGCGCGCGGGGCGGCGCGCACCCAGCGTCGGAGGCTACCACCCTACTAAGCGGGCACTCGCTCCGCATTCAGACAGTGCCTGCCGCCACCCTTACAGCAAAAAGGGAGGCTCGCCTAAGCGGGCCTCCCCTGGTTACAACTCAGCCCTTGCGGGCCTTAGCGATCAACCTGATAGCGCATCTCCAGGACTCGAAGGTCTGTCTTATACATCCAACAGCCCCCCCTTTCTGTCTCTAGCTGCGTTGCGCGATAGTATGCTAATCCTGTGCAAGTGCGCCAGCCCACCCGATCTATGCGGGTTAGTCATCCAGCCCAACAGTGGGGCTTGTGTCGTTCAGCTATTAGCGCACTGTACGTTGCGGCGAGAACCGGCCCCTTTAGGGCCGACGCCTATCCACCTGATAGCGCATCTCCAATACGTGAGGTTTAACGTTGCACATAGGGCAAGTTCCCCTTTCTCACGTCGGCGGGAAGCCTCTACTGCGTTTGCTTCCCTATTAACCTATTACCACTGGCCCTATCATAGCACTTTCGCTCCCCCCTGTCAATAGATGGGCCTCCATTTTAGGGTATTGATCATTGTACATTTCTTCACATAAGTTATGTCAACTATCGTCCGGCAACCGGCTGGATCAGGTAAGTGTTCACTCTTAAAAGCGCCCCGGCCCACGGTCGCCGGGTGGAACCGCCTCCTAAAGTTCGCCTAATCGTAGGTGCTGGTGGCAGACTGTAGGAGGCGGTTCCACCCGGCGACCGGGGACGGATGCCGAAGTTTCCGTTAGGTATAAGGAACTTACAAACAGAGATCGAGGTGCGGCTAGATTCTATGCTGCGTGCAACAGGACACCGTCTAGCCTAAACTGAACAGTTACGGGATCAGCAGTTATTGACAAGCCCTTCCAGCCTATGCTATACTCTTGCTAATAGACATAACACAGCAGTGCGGCTGGCTATGTAGCGCAACTCCAGCCCCTGTCCATTAGCCTACATCTGAGGTGATCCCATGCCTATGCTGACCTTTCGGCTCCTGCGCGGTTGGCGACGTGCCGCTCCGGCAGGCGTACTGCTCTTGACGAGCCTGAGCTTGGCCGCGTGCGGGCAGGCCGCGCCCGCCCCGGACCTCGCTAGCAGCGCCCGCGACAATTACGCCGTCAACCCGGTCGCGCAAGTGACAGCGGCGACCACGCCGGGGAGCCCTACCACCGGCCCGGCGGAGGTCAAAAGCGGGTCTAGCTTCGGCAACATCGATTCGCTGCCGTTGCCCAGCGGATCGCCCGTACCCGCCGGCGGCGCCACGGCCATCGGTGCGGCGGGGATCGGTACGCCCGCAACGGGAGCCGCCACCAAAGCGCCCGATAGCGGCTTCCAGCCGGAGCCGACCAAAGGGGTTGCCCCCACCGTCCGCCCAGCGGCACCCGGTGCGCCGGCCCAGCCCCCGGCCGCTGCCGGAGGCGCAACGATCCAGCGCACTATTCCGCCGGAGCGGGTGGCAAATCTCTACGGCCAACTGATCTACGTCTCGAACAGCAATCAAATCTGGGCCGTGGGCCGCGACGGCAAAAACGCCCGCGCGATCCTCGGTGTGCCGGCCCTCACCGATGCCCCTGGCCCAATCAGCAATCTCAATCTCTCCTATGACGGCACGCAGTTGCTCTATAATGTCGGTGCCCTCAGCGAAGGCCGAGCCTATTGGCTGGATATGACCCACGCCACACTGAATCGCGTCAAATACAATGGCGCGTGGGCGGGTGACGGTCGCCATATCATCACCTCGGTAGACGGCCAGTTGCACGTCTACAGTCCCCAAACCGGCAGCGACGAAACGCTAGGCGCGGGCGACAACGCCAATTGGACCAGCGATGGGCGGATTATCGCTGTTCGCAAAAACAACATTTGGGCCATCCCCTACCCCGCCGCCGCCGGCCAGCCGCGTCAGATCAGCTATCTGCCCGATACGGGCGATGCCGCATGGGTGTTCAGCGGGCCGCTGCAATATCATTACACCAACCGCGTGCTGTTTGTCGGCGGGCCGCACAAGGATCTGGGCGCGCAGGGCAACGGAATGCAGCTCCATGCAGTAGACATGAGTACCAACACGCTGACCAATCTGGCCGTGCCGGGCGGCAACGGCGTGACCAGCTTGGCCCTCGCGCCCAGCGGCTTACAAGTGGCCTGGACTGAGCAGGCGCATAGCAGTGCCTGCGTTTCGCTGGGCAGCGTGCGCGTCGCTCGCGCCGACCGCCCCGGCGCAGAGTTTGCCATCAAGCTGCCACAGAGCGAAAGCAGCTTCTTTGTGCTGAATAGCGTGACCTGGACCCCGGACCAGTGGATCGCTTACGGCGGCCAGGAAAGGAGTTGCGCTGATAGCGGCGGGAAAGACCTGGGGCCGCAGCGCATCTACCTCGTCAATCCAGCCCAGCCCAATGCGCCGGCCCTGTTTGTCGAGGGCAACCACCCCGTCTGGATTGGGCCGCGCGGCTTAGGAATGGTGGACCTCGGCGCAGTAGCGTTACGCTAGGCCAGGGATGTCCAACGTTCATCAGGTTCTTGCGAATATGGGCCTGCTCTATCCCTTTGTCGTGGGGGTCTGGGGGCTGGCGCTGTTCCTGCGCCGGCAGCCCCCGAACGGCAACTACAACGGCGCGCTGGTGATCGCCGAAGGACTGTTTGTGATCGAGGCGCTGGTGGGCCTCGTGTTGGTCTTTATGGGCCTGATGCCGGCGCGCAGCATCCACTTTCTGTATGGAGTGAGCGCGGTGCTGGCCCTGCCCGCGGCTTTCACTTGGGCACGCAACCGCGAGGACAGCCGCGCCTCCCTCATCTACGGACTCACCATGCTGTTCTTGTGGGGGCTGGCCGAGCGGGCCACCGACACGGCCCTGCACGCCGGCCCCTGACCCACCCGCACAAGAACATAGTTCTGTTGCAGCAAAGGTGCCCTTATTATTATGTCAACCCATCAATGGCGATTAACAGCCCTGCGCCATCGCCTACGCTGCTTACCGCTGCTCTGCCTGATGCCGGCGCTGATCAGTGCCTGCCGGGGGACAGCGGATACGCCGACCGCCGTGCCGACTGCCCCGCCACCGGCCACGGTGACGCTGGCCCCGCCGCCGGTGGTTCCGCCGAGCGCCAGCGCCGTGCCCGCCACGGTGACGCTGACCGCGCCGCCGCCCACTGCTACCCCGGTGCCCGCAAGTGCCACCCGCCCGCCACCCAGCGCT
>Ga0123336_10004994_pt1 | contig 10638 bp, 12 predicted proteins | sample SSSSmetaG_FD_96466 | JGI IMG/M metagenome (GOLD analysis project Ga0123336, IMG submission 96466) | Glacier valley bacterial and archeal communities from Borup Fiord, Nunavut, Canada, to study Microbial Dark Matter (Phase II) - ​SSSS metaG | ecosystem: Environmental > Aquatic > Freshwater > Ice... | reverse complement strand
GACGCCATCCACGCCTCGCGCGCCGCGCGTCGGGCCTCGAACTCGTGCCGGAACTTCTCGCGGTCGGCGAGCGTGGGATCGGGGGGCGGCTCCTTCTTCAGCCCTCCCTTCTTCTTGGGCGGCGGCGGCGCTGCCTGAGCGGGGTGCGGAAGAATCTTCCCGTCGTCCTCGCGCTCGTGCTGGTAGAGCGCCTCGTTCCGCAGGGTGGCGGCGAGCACGTCGAGCTTCGCGGCAGCCACGGCATCGCGCCCGCCTCCTTCGCCGGCGGCGATCATGCGCGCGAGCGCAGCGCACGACTCGGCGATGCCCTCGATCTCGCGGGCCGACATGCCGGGCTTCACCGTCGCGCTCAGCTTGCACGCGCTGTGGCGGAGCGACCGGGCCTCGTCGAGCCCCTTCTCGTCGGCAGGGAACTCGGCGGCGCGGCGCGCGCACGACACGAGATCGCCGCCGTTGCACGCATCGACCAGCGCCTGCTCGCGGAGCGCTCCTTTCACGTTGCCGAGGGCCTCGCAGCACGCCGAGCTCCGCGCCGCGCACCCGCGCGTGTAGAGGCGCACCGCATCGGCGTTGACCTCGCCCGCCTTCTCGGCGACGAGGTTGCCGGCGAGGAAGCAGGACGGGCCGTCCTTCTTCTTCTCACAGGAGGATCGAGCATCACGAGCCGGATCCGGCGCGAAGACCTGGCAGCCGGCGAACGCCGGCGCGATCGCGCAGAGCGTCCAACAGAAGGCGGAGAAGCGCATGGCCGGCAGCGTATCGCGCCTCGGCCTCGGGAGGCCAAGTCGTGACGGTCAGCGCCGCAGCGCCGGGCCCTCGCAGACGCTCGGGCAGCTCGACGTTGCATTCGAGGTCGTCCACGTCCACGAGTCCGCGTACAGCTCACCGCAGTTTCCGCGGTTGACGTCGTTCGGCTCCTCCTCGTGCCACGCCGTGAAGTCGACGAGCGAGCCCTGCTGCAGGTTGCAGCGCGTGTCGTTCCAGCGGCCGTCCGCGACGAGCCGCCCGCACCACCACCCGCGACGGGTCGCTCGGCCCGGCGGACGGCCCTCCGCACGCGACCATCAGCAGGATCGCGAGCAGGGGGGGGGCGCGTTTCACGGCCTGGCCAGCGCCGCGACCGTGAGCGCGACACCCACGATCCCGAGGACCGCCATCAGCCCCGCGGGCATCAGCTTCTTGCTCTTGCGGTACGTCATGACGAATCGTGCGGCGAGCGCGGCGGAGACGCCGAGACCCAGGAACAAGCCGATCCGCCCGCTCGTTCCGACCAGGTAGCCGGCAAGGACGAGCAGCGCCCCCGATACGGATCCCGCGATCAGCGAAGGCCGGCTCTTGGCCTTCACGAAGCCCATCACGCCTCCCGCGATGGTCAGCACGCCGAATCCGAAGAGATAGAACCTGACCAGGTCGAACATCGGGTCACTCTTAGCGTTAAACCGCCTGCGCCTGCGCGAGTGACGAACGAACCGTGAAATCGAGCCCAGGTTTGCTGAGCGCCGGCCTCAGCATGTGCGGCGGCACGGCGGCCATCGTCCGCGGCAAGCAGCCGGTCACGGCGGGCGTCGGGGACGGCGAGGCGTGGCTCCACGTGGTGGCGCTGAGGCCCTTGCCGCCGGAGGCGCTCCGCGCAGACTGGCCGCGGAATGGCGACGTAACGAAGTGAAGGAGCACGCGTCGATCGCCGCGTCCTCGCGCCTAGCGCTCGATCTGCTCGCGGTCGCGGCGCCGCCTGAGCTGATCGCCGAGTTCCAGGGTGACGCCTCGTCGCCCAGGCGCGAGGCAGCTGACGCCGTCAGGCGGCGCTGGCCACGTCGGGCTCGTGCGCCTCGACCTCTTCGAGCTCCACGACGGTCTCCGCGACGCAGACCCGATTCCGGCCGCCGATCTTCGCGCAGTACATCGCGCGGTCCGCGCGATCGATCGTGACATCGAGCGCCTCGTGCGGTCGCCGCTCCGCGACGCCGATCGACGCGGTGAGCGGGATGCGTTCGCCGGAGGCGTCGCAGACCACGAGGTCCTCGATCGCCTTGCGGATGCGCTCGGCGGAAGCGAGGCCACCGTCGCCGTTCGCACCGGGCAGAGCGATCACGAACTCCTCGCCGCCCCAGCGGGCGACCACGTCGTTCGCGCGCGCTTCGCTGCGCAGCAGATTGCCGATCGCGGAGAGCACCGCGTCGCCGGCGGCATGGCCGCGCGAATCGTTGACCAGCTTGAAGTGGTCGAGATCGAGCAGCAGGAGCGACATGGCGGTGACCAGGCGGTCACTCCGCAGGAGCTCGCGGTCCATCGTCTCGCCGAAGGCGCGGCGGTTGAGCAGGCTCGTGAGCCCGTCGGTCGTGGCGAGGCGCTGCGACTCCTCGACGAGCACGGCGAGGCGGATCGGGCCGCCCAGCTCGCGCGCGGCGATGGGCGCGATGGCGTCGACCTGGGACTCGCCGGCGGGCACGCTGAAGGCGAGGCGTCCCACCGCGGTCTCGCCGAGGCAGACGTCGAGGATGATGAGGCGGTCGCTCGGTAGCCCGAACGAGGCGTCGGCGTCGAGGATGCGGCGCGCGCACGTGCGGTCGGGGACGCCCAGCGCCCGGCGCACCTCGGCCTCCGACTCCTCGGCGCTGCGACGATGGGAGTGGATCCCGAGGTCGCCGGACTTCGTGGTGAGCGCCATCCAGCGATACGTGACGAGCTGGGCGAGGAGCTGCGAGAGCGAATCGAAGAGCCGCTCGAACGAGCACGCGCTCGCGAGCGAGCGGACCTCGGCGGCGATGACGGAGTCGAACAGCGCGCGGTCGAGGTGCTGCGCGATGCGGTCGCGAACGTCCATGCCGCCGCTCATCTGGAAGAAGAAGGCGTTGTCGGTGACGGGCGCGGTGGTAGCGACGGCGAGGGCGCGCATCAGATCGCCCATGCGCTCCTTCGACACGAGGGACGAGGCGCCGGCGCGGGTGGCCCAGAATCGGCTGTACGGGTCCTCCTGCTCGGCGCGCAGGATGACGGGAACGTCGGCGGTACCGGGCTCGGCCTTGAGGAGTCGGCAGAGCTGCACACCCGAGACGCCCGGCATCCACAGGTCGCTGACCACCGCGGCGGGAGGCGCGGCGAGCGCCATCTCGGCGCCGCTGACGGCGTCCTTCGCCTCGTCGACCGCGAAGTCGTGGGAGCGGAGGCGCGACGCGTACACCTCACGGGTCTCCGTGTCCGGGTCGATGAGGACGATGCGGCGGCTGCTCAGGACCATCTCCATCGTACGAACGGCCAGGCGTCACCGCGCGTTCATGGTTCGCTTCGCCTTGGCAGGTCACGGCAGCTCGGGCGGGTCGGAGAGCGATGTGGCAGGCCGCTCGCGGAGAGGCGCCCGTCGAAGGAGAGCTTGTGGCCGAGGTCGGCGAGCGGCGCACTCTCGCTCGTCACGAAGCTCGACGCATGGATTCGGCTCGGCGCCTGCGCGGCCGTGGGCAGCTCGGGGTTGAAGGGCTTCATCATCCAGCCCTTCGCGCCCGCCGCCTTCGCGCGCTGGATGAGCGCGACGCGCGCGCCGGCGCCCGCCGCGGCGCCCTGAGCGCGGCGTCTTCTTTGCTGCGCGCTCGTCCAGGGCCTTGCCGGACTGCACAGGCCAGGGAGAAAATGGGGATGGATCCGCGGCGCGCCCTTGTCCGCGCCCGCTTGCCGCTCTGCGCCGGGACTGGAGCGACTGCCCGTTCCCCAAGGCTGAGCGATCCAGGGCACGAACGACGACGGCGCCAAGGACGCGACCGAGACCGAGCCGTTCCTCGTCTACGTCACGCGCTGAGCGCGCGGATCAGTGCACGTCGACATGGAAGTCGTGCGTCGCCGCATCCTCGCCCTTGTCGAGCGTGATGCGCGGGAGGCGTGACGAGAGAAGCGCACGCTCCACGCACGCGAACACCGGCTCGGGCACGGTGGGGAAGCCCTTCTTCGGGTTCGCCGCGTTGATGCGCTCCGTGCAGAGGTAGTAGCCCGGGTGCTGCTCGCGGCAGATCTGGAGGTCGATGACCTTCGTGATGCGCCCGTCGGAGGCGACGAAGATGCGCCCGGAGAACATCTGATCCTTCTCCACGTGGGCGTCGAAGCACGCGGTGATCTTCGTCTCGAGCGCGAGCTTGGCCTTGGCGACCTCGGCGGGCGGCACCGCGAACTCGAGCGAATCGAGCGGCTCGAGGAACGCGGTGCGTGGTCCGCCGCTCTTCGGCCCTCCGGCGGCGGCGATCGGCGTGTGGCCGGTGAGCACCAGCGCGACGCCCACGCCGCCGGTCACGACCACGAGCGCCGCGACGACAATGCTGACCGGCAGCCACGGGAAGCGCTTCGCCGGCGCCGCGAACGGCGGGCTCTGCGTGTACGCGACCATGGGCGGCAGCGTGGCGCTGGCGTGGGCCACGGTCGGGAGGTCGCTGCGCGGGATCTGTGACGGGGCGTACGGCGGGGGCGTCCACGATGCGCCGGAGCGTGCGGCGCGGAACGCGCGGATGGTCTCGTCCATCGAGGCGAAGCGCGCGCCGGGCTCGTAGCTCACCGCGCGATGCACCACCGCGGCGAGCGCCTCGGGCACGTCGGCCCGCTGCCACGTGAGCGGCGTGGGCTTGGCCACGGGAAACGGCGGGCCCTCGGGCGGCACGGTGGCGTTTGGATGGACCCCGCCGAGGAGCTCGTAGGCCATGACGCCCCACGAGAACTGATCGGCGCGTGCATCGACCGCGGGCGAGAGCATCTGCTCCGGCGCCATGTACGCGGGCGTCCCGAGGAGCGCGCGCGCGTGCGTGGGGAGCATCTGCGTACCGGGGCCGCCTCCGTTCATGCGCTTCGCGATGCCGAAGTCGACGAGGCGCGCGCGGCCGCGGCCGTCGATCATCACGTTGTTCGGCTTCACGTCGCGGTGGATCACGCCCTGCGTGTGGGCATAGGCGAGCGCATCAGCGACGCTCTCCAGGATGTCGACGCGCTTCGCGGGGGGCAGCGCGCCGGGGCGCTGCATGAGCGAGGCGAGCGAGGCCCCGTCAACCCACTCCATCGCGAGGTACGGGCAGTCGCCGATCGCGCTCGCCTCGAAGACGACGACGATGTTCGGATGCGCGAGCGCCGCGCCCACGCGCGACTCGCGAAGAAAGCGCGCGATCGCATCGGCGCTGGGTCCGTCCGCGAGGTCGGCGCGAATCACCTTGAGCGCGACGACGCGACCGAGCTTCGTATCGGTGGCCCGGTAGACCGCGCCCATACCGCCTTCGCCGACGCAGCCGTCGACGAGGTACGCACCGAACCGCTGTCCGGGAGCAAGGCGGCCGCTGACGTTCATCGCGGGCGCATCATAGCGCGAGATCAGCGACGCGCCGAAGCCTGCGGCCTCGACGCGCCGTGAGGAACGAGCAGCTCAGCGGGGCACGTCGGTCATGACGATCGGGTCCGGCCGGGGCGTCTCGGCGCGATGCCGCTCGTTCATGATGGCCTCGCGCATCTTGTTGCGCTGTTCCATCTGGCGAAGCGCATCGCTGATCGAGATGATCCCGCCCGCCTCCGCGGTCGCGGTCTGAGCCGCAGCCGCAAGGCCGAAGCATCCGAAGGTTGCAGTGAGAAGGAGGACAAGGAGCAAGGGCCCCCAGAACCTGGCGTCGAAGCAATGACCGTTGAGACTCATGCCACGATGTCTGTGCACCGAGCGGTCCATCGTCAGGGCCCTGCTCGAGGTGGGCACACGCATGAATGGGCGCGGATCCGCGTCAGGCCGATGACGCTCGGTCATCCAGGTGACGTGCGGTGACGCGCGAGCTCAATCCCAGTGCTCGGCGTCCATTCCTTCGAGCACCTTCACCCACGGATGGCGGCGCACCTCGTAGACCGAGACGGTCGGCGCGGGGAAGGTGGGGTCGGCGAACGAGCCGAGGGTGATGGCGAGGAAGTCCTTCGTATACGGCGGATCGTCGTCGTCCGCCGTGTAGAAGACGGTCGTCCCGCAGACCGGGCAGAACGAGTGGACGGTGGCGCCGCCGCTCTCGCCGACCCGCGTGAAGGTGGTGGCCTGGCCCTCCGGACCCTTCACCTGATCCCGGTGAAAGCGCGCCTGCGCGGCGAACGCGCTGCCCGTTCGCCGCTGGCAGTCGAGGCAGTGACAGACGGAGACGCGCACGGGCTCCCCCGTGGTCTCGAGATGGAGCTGGCCGCAGGTGCAGGAGGCACGCCTCGTGGTCATGGCCAGCAGCTTACGCGGTGATGCTATTGTACCGAAAGGCAGCCGGTGAAGAACATCCGTCGCAAGTCCTTTGACCTCAAAGCACTGCGGCTCTCGGCCGAGGAAGGCTTCGTGCTCTCCCGGCTCGATGGGCCGCTGACCATGCGCGAGCTCGTCGCGCTGACGGGGCTCGGCGAGGAGCGCATCGTCGAGATCGTGAATTGTCTCGCGTCGCAGGGCGCGGTGGACCTCGATCGCGACGTCGATCGCGACGCCGCGCCGCCCGCCGCGAGCAGGCCCGCGGTGCCCGACCGGAGCGACGACGACGCCGACGCGCGCGACGCCGAGCCCGAGCCCGAGCTCGAGGAGGGCGAGGCGGAGGACGAGACGCCCGAGGAGAGCGCGAGGCGCGCCCAGGGCACGCGCGAGTACCAGAAGATCTACGAGACGCGGTACCACCCGCTCGGGAAGGACGAGCGCGTCGCCGCGGCGCTCACCGCCACCGGGGCGAACCTCCTCGCGCTCTGCTTCGATCCCGACCCCCAGGTCATCCACTCGGTGCTCACGAACCCGAAGGCGACGCTCGAGCACGCCCGGATGATCGCCGTGCACCACCGCACGCACATCGGCCTCGATCTCATCGGCCGGCGCAGCGAGTACGTGGCCGACGCGCAGTGCCAGCGGCGGCTGCTCGCCAATCCGCAGCTGCCGGACAACCTGCTGCGCAAGATCATCAGCCCGAAGCTCCTCACCGACGTCCACAAGATCGCGGTCAATCGCGAGATCCCCGAGCGCTCGCGCGTGATGACCCGCGAGCTCCTCCAGAAGAAGTTCATGCTGGCCTCGCCCGACGAGCGGGCGGCGCTGCTGATCCGCACCGAGGGCCGCTGCCTGGTCCTGCTGGTGAACTGCGCGCTCGACGCGCGGACCACGCAGATGCTGACGTCGAAGACGTCCTACACCATCCTGTTCATCCAGAACCTCGCGCGCTGGTCGGCCACGCCGCCGGCGCTGCTCACGCACCTGCTGAAGCAGCCCATCGTGCGCCAGAACATCGGCCTCAAGAAGCAGCTGTTGAAGCACCGCAACGTGCCCTCCGAGGTCAAACGCGGACTGGGGTGAGTGCCGCGCCGACGTCTCCTCACGAATCGGCACCAGCTATTCGCCAATCGCGGGCGGGGATGTCACCGTAGCCATTGCGTGCAGCGCCGTGGACTCCTCGCGGGTTTGGCGGTCGGCGGTCTGTTGATCGCCGCGGCGGTGTTGCATTCGAGCCCGGGCGTCGCGCAGGCCGCGCCGCGTGCCCCGCGCAAGGCGGAGACGTCGCGGGCCACGAGCGCGGCGCGCGTTGCGCAGAAGGCGCCGCGCGACGCGACGGAAGGCCATCTCGAGCACCCCGCGCGGCTGGCGACGCTCTTCGAGCGCCTGCGATCGCTCGAGGGACGGCGCGCCGGGGCCGACGTGCGCGTCGTGCAGCTCGGCGACTCCCATACCGCGAGCGACTACGGCGTGAGCATGGCGCGCGCCCGGCTCGCGCGGCGGTTCGGTGACGGCGGGCGCGGCTTCATCCCGCTCGGGCCGCCGCACCTCCGGCAGTTCCAGGCCGGCGAGCTTGTCTCGCGGGGGATCGGCTTCGACCCGGTGCTGGGGACGTCGCCCGGGGGCCTTTTCGGCCTGACGGGGATCGCCTTCGAGGGGCGCGCGCGGGGCGCGATGCTCGGCGCGGAGCTCTCGGCGAATGCCGATCACTTCGAGATTGCCTATCTGGCGCAGCCGGGCGGCGGGAGCTTCGATATCCTCGTCGACGGGCAGAATCGCGGGCGCGTCGCCACCGCCCGGCCGACCAGCGCCGGGGCCTGGAGCGAGATCGCGGTCGCGCGCGGCGCGCACAGCCTGGAGACGCGCGCGGTGGGGGACGGGCCGGTGCGCCTCTTCGGCGTCCGCCTCGACGACGACGCGGCCGGCGTGACGTGGGAGGCGCTCGGGATCAACGGCGCGAAGGCGACCACGCCGCTCGCCACCGACGAGGCGCACTTCACCGAGCAGCTGGCGCATGTCGCGCCTGCGCTGGTGATCGTCGCCTACGGCACGAACGAGGCTGGCGACTCCACCACCACGCCTGACGACCACGCGGCGGCGCTGCGCTCGCTCCTCGCGCGCACGCAGACCGCCGGCGGCTCGTGCCTCGTCCTGGGCCCGCCCGATCGCGGCGCGCGCACGCTCCCGAAGCTCGATCTCGTGATCGCCGTGCAGCGCAGCGCGGCCGACGCGGCCGGGTGCGCCTACTTCGACCAGCAGGGCGCGATGGGCGGCGCCGGCGCGATGGGCCGCTGGGCCGCGGAGCCGCCGCGGCGCGCGCAGCGCGATCTCGTGCACCTCACGCGCTCGGGGTACGCGGTCGTCGGCGAGGCGCTGGCCGACGACCTGGTGGCGGCGTTCGAGACGTGGAAGCGCGGCAGCGCGATCGCCACGCGCTGATCGCCGCGCGGAATGCTACGCCTTCGCGCGGACGACGAGCACCGACCGCTTCGTGAGGCGGATGACCTCCTCGGCGGTGCTGCCCAGCACGAGCCGGCGGAGACCGGTGCGGCCGTGGCTGCCGACCACGATCATCTCCGCGTCGATGGCGTCGGCCTGCCCGAGGATCACCTCGGCGGCAGAGCCCTCGACCTGCACCGCGTTCACGAAGCGGTGCTCCTTGGCGAGGTTCTCGATCATCTCGCGGCCGAGCGCCTCGAGCTGCTCCACCGCGGCGGCCGCGGGGGGCGTCCAGGGACTGCCGAGCGTCGAGAAGAGCGCGGTGAGCGCCGTGGACTGAGGCTGCTGCGCGGCGTGCACCACGGTGACCTGGGCGCCGACCTTGTCGACGAGCATCGCCGCGTAGGCGAGCGCGGGGCCCGAGCCGTCGGTGAAATCGGTGGCGACGACCACCTTGCCCGTCGCCGTGCCGGCGCGGGCCACGAGCACCGTGGCGTGCGCATAGCGAACGACGCGCTCGGCGATGTGACCGAGGACTCGCTCCGCGCCCTCGCGCGCATGGGCGCCGACGACGATGAGCGTGGCGTGCTCCTCCTCGGCGATGCGCACGATCTCGTCCTCGGCGTCGCCGATCTCGATGCGCACGCGGAAGTCGTCGGCCGAGGCGCCGAGCACGCGCCGCACCTGCTCGGTGACGAGCTCGGCGGCCTTCTTCGTGACGTCCATCATCGGCGACGCATCGTTGTCGGCGGGCGTGGGCGCGAGCGGGTGGTGGCGCAGCACGTCGGGGATGACGTGCACGACGAGGTAGGGCGCGCCGATCGCCTCGGCGTGCGCGCGTCCGCGCACGAGCGCGGGCTCCGCGTTCGGCGTGAGGTCGGTGGCGATGAGGACCGGGGGGCGCGTCACGTCGAGCATGGGCCGGATGGTGGTCCTGCGAGGGCCTGCGGACCAGCCAAAAGTTGTCGCAGCCCTCGTTTCACGCGCCGCGCGCCGACCAGGGCTGGGGCGAGCCGCACTCCGGGATGCCCGAGCCGTCGTTGATGCGGACGGCGCTCGTAAGTCGAGCGCCGCGAGCGAGTCCGGCGCGGCGATGTTCAGGCGGCGGATGCGGAAGTCGAGGACGTTGCCTCCGAACGGTCCTTGCAGCGGCAGAAGACGTAGTTGCCGGGCGTGCAGATCCGCGCGGCGGCGGCGGCAGGCGCCTGCAGCGAGCACGCGGCGATGCTGGCGAGCCCGAGCAGACCGACGAGCAGGAGGCGTCTCGTCAAGCCGTCGAGCGTAGCCATCAGTGCTTGGTGCGCAGCCAGAGGAGCCAGCCCGAGGCCGCAACGATCCCCCCATACGTCAGCGCGGTCCCGACCCAGCGATACACGTTCGGCGCGGGGCGTCCCATGCCGAGCGGATGGAGGATGCGCCCGACGGAGAGCAGGCCGCCGTAGGCGTGCAACGGCGCGCTCCCGCCTCCGCACAGCTCCGCGAGGAGCATGAGCAGCAGCGCCAGCGGGACGAACTCCGCGTTGTTGCCGTGGATGCGGACCGCGACCTCGACCTCGGACGAGCCGCCGGTGCCGATGCCGACCTTCGCCTTGCCGCGCACCGAGCTCACGCGATTGGCAAGATAGATATTCAGGATGCCGTTGAGCGCGGCGTAGAGCGCGGTGATTGTCGGAGCGGACATCCCGCCAGGATGATCTATTCTCGCGCTCATGTCGCAGGGCTCGAAAGCAACGGTGGTCGCCTTCCAGCGGGAACAGGGCTTCGGTCGCGTGGACGTCGAGGGGCAGGGCGAGCTCCCGTTCGACGCCGTCGTCGCGCAGCCGCATCCCGACAAGCTCGTGCCCGGCACGTCGGTGATGGTGGAGATCGGCCCCTCGCGGATCCCCGGACGCCTGAAGGTCACGAAGCTCTGGATCGGCGACGCGCCGCCGTGAGGACTGGATCGCGCAGCCATCAGGCAGCGCGTGTCGGCCGGAGCG
>Ga0123336_10004990_pt1 | contig 10642 bp, 8 predicted proteins | sample SSSSmetaG_FD_96466 | JGI IMG/M metagenome (GOLD analysis project Ga0123336, IMG submission 96466) | Glacier valley bacterial and archeal communities from Borup Fiord, Nunavut, Canada, to study Microbial Dark Matter (Phase II) - ​SSSS metaG | ecosystem: Environmental > Aquatic > Freshwater > Ice... | reverse complement strand
GGGGGAGGTCCCCCGAAGGGACGGAAGGGGCGTCGCCGCGAAGGCCAACTGGTTCAGAACGCCACCTTGGGGGCCTGATCCGCGCCGGGCGTCACCGCGGTGAACGGTGCATAGGCCTTCGACCCGTAGATCGTCTTGGCAGCGATCATCGCGGGGAAGGTGCGGATGGTGGTATTATAGTCCTGCACCGCACCGTTATAATCCCGCCGCGCCACCGTAATCCGGTTCTCGGTCCCCTCGATCTGCGATTGCAGCGCGGTGAAATTGTCGTTGGATTTCAGATCGGGATATTTTTCCTGCAGCGTCTGCAACGGCCGCAGCGCCACCGAAAGGTTCGACTGTGCCTTTTCGTACGCCGCCACTGCAGCGGGATCGGTCAATTGCTCGGGGCTGAGATGGATCGCGTTCGCCGATGCGCGCGCGGCCGTCACCCCGATCAGGATCGATTTCTCGTTCGCGGCTGCGCCCTTCACCGTGGAAACGAGATTGGGGATCAGGTCCGAACGGCGCTGATACTCGTTCTGCACGTCCGCGCCGCGCGCCTTGACCGCCTCTTCCTTGGTGGGGATCGTGTTCACACCGCAGCCGCCGAGCGAGGCAATCAGCGCGAGGGCGAGCAGCGGACGGGTGGCGCGCATTCGTGTCTCCGGAAGGTCGTTGCGTCGGAGCGTGTTATAGGCGCGATACGGCTCCGGCGAAAGACCCTCAACGCATGCGCTGCGATACGGCATCCACGCCCGTGTTCAGCTGATCGATGCGCGCCTTGTAGGCGCGCGCAAGGCACGCGCGGTTTGCGCCGCAGCCGTGCCGTTCGGCCAGCCACGCGCGCTGATCGTCGTGCATCGCGCCGTTCGCACCCATCAGATGAAAGCGCCCGTTGACCGAGAGGAGCACTTCCATCCGAACGTCCTGATCGTTCAGCGCCCGGTCCGCGCAGATCGCGCGCTCGTCCGCCAGCCGCGCCCGCGCGCAATCGAAACTCGCCGCGTTCACGACAGGCGGCACGAGAAGGGCGGCCGCAAGAATGACATGACGCATGGGGACGGTTCACCTCTGTCAGCCGGATAGTCGCGCCGGGGTGGCGCCATCGGTCAAGCGGAAATAGGTTGGAGGCTCTTTATCGGAGCCAAGGTGATGACCCTTATTCCCGGCGGCGGCATCGGCGAAGGCACGCCCCGCCCCGTGCGCGTCGCGGTGCTCAGCGTGTCGGATACGCGCGATCACGAAACCGATACCTCGGGCGCGATCCTCGCGGGCCGGGTCGAAAGCGCAGGCCACCGCCTCGCCGCGCGCGCGCTGGTGCGCGACGATCGCACCGCGATCCGCGCGCAGGTGCTGGGCTGGGTCCATTCGGGCGAGGTCGATGCGATCGTCACCACCGGCGGCACCGGCCTCACCGGGCGCGACGTCACGCCCGAAGCGCTTGAACCGCTGTTCGACAAGCGCATCGACGGCTTTTCGGTCGTGTTCCATCTGGTCAGCTACCAGTCGGTCGGCCTGTCCACGCTGCAATCGCGCGCCACTGCCGGCATCATCGGCGGCGTGTTCGTCTTCTGCCTCCCCGGCTCGAACGGCGCAGTGAAGGACGGGTGGGACAAGGTGATCGCCGCGCAGCTCGATAGCCGCCACGCGCCGTGCAACATGGTGGAACTGATGCCGCGTCTTCTCGAAGTTTGACGCGTTTACCGGAGCCAAGGAGCGATTTCGATGCGGAGCGGACCCCGGCGCAGGCCGACGATCAAGCCCTACCTGGCTCCCTCGGGGGGCTATGGCAGCCTCAAATCGGTGGGCGAAATCCTGTTGCGCGAGGGGCTGCCGGTAAAGGATGCCGCGCTTCTGATGCACCAGAACAAGCCGGACGGGTTCCAGTGCGTCAGTTGCGCGTGGGCCAAGCCCGCCAAGCCGCTTCCGTTCGAATATTGCGAGAACGGTGCAAAGGCGACCGCGTGGGAAGTGACCAAACGGCGCGTGGACGAGCGTTTCTTCGCGCGCCACACGCTGCGCGAGCTCGAAGCCCGCACCGATTACGATCTGGAAGAAGCCGGGCGGCTAACGCACCCGATGCGCTGGAACCCGGCTACGGACAAATATGAACCCGTGAGCTGGGACGCAGCGTTCGAAGAGATCGGCCGTGAATTGCGCGCGCTCGGCGACGATCCCGATCAGACGATCTTTTACGCGAGCGGCCGCGCCAGTCTCGAGGCCAGCTACATGTGGCAGTTGTTCGCGCGCCTCTACGGCACCAACAACCTGCCCGACAGCAGCAACATGTGCCACGAGAGCACATCGGTGGCGCTGCCCGAGAGCATCGGGGTCTCGGTTGGCACGGTGACGCTGCAGGATTTCGAGATCGCGGATCTGATCCTCTACGTCGGCCACAATCCCGCGACCTCGTCCCCCCGCATCCTCCACCAGTTGCAGGACGCGGTGAAACGCGGCGCTAAAATCCTCGGTTTCAATCCGCTGCGCGAGCGCGGTCTGGAGCGCTTCATCAACCCGCAAGACCCAGCCCAGATGGCGACGCAGCAGGCGACCGACATCGCAGACGAAATCTATCAGCTTAAACCCGGCGGGGACATCGCGTGGGTCACCGGCGTGGCGAAGGCGCTGCTCGCGATGGACGACGCCGCGCAAGCCGCAGGCACCGCTGGGCCGACCCCGCGCGACGCGTTGCTGGCGCAGACCGAGACCGATGGCGCATATTCGATCGCGGCGGCGGGGGCGGGGGCGCACAACCGCCGCGTGCTCGATCATGATTTCATCGCGCAGCACACGCACGGCTTCGACGCGTTCGCGCAGTGGTGCCGCGCCGCCGAATGGGCGGATATCGAGCGCACGTGCGGTCTCAGCCGCGCGCAGCTCGAATCGGTTGCGCGCGCCTATGCAAGGGCCGATGCAACGATGATCGTCTACGGCATGGGCGTCACCCAGCATGTGGGCGGGGTGGAAGGCGTGCAGGCGCTGATCAACCTGCTGCTGCTGCGCGGCAACATCGGTAAGCCGGGTGCTGGCATCTGCCCGGTGCGCGGCCATTCCAACGTGCAGGGCCAGCGCACCGTGGGCATCACCGAAAAACCCGAAAACGCGCCGCTGGATCGGCTGAAGGAACTCTACGGCTTCGAGCCGCCGCGCCATGAGGGCACCACTACCGTCACCGCGTGCGAGGCGATGATCGCGGGCAAGGCGAAGGCGTTCATCGCGCTCGGCGGCAATTTCGTGCGCGCCGCGCCCGATCAGGAGCGCGTGGAGGCGGCGTGGAAGCGGCTGCGCCTTACCGTGGCGATCGCGACCAAGCTGAACCGCAGCCACGTGATCCACGGGGAGTTGGCTTATGTGCTGCCGTGCCTCGGCCGCATCGAGGTCGATGTGCAGGCCACCGGCGAGCAGGCGGTCTCGATGGAATCCTCGCTCGCGCATTTCCACGGCTCGCGCGGTCACGTGAAGCCCGCCTCCCAGATGCTGCGCTCCGAACCCGCCATCGTCGCGGGGCTGGCGAAGGCTGCGCTGCCGCCGAACGACCGCGTGCCGTGGGACGCGTGGACGGGCAATTACGCGCTGGTGCGCGACGCGATCGAGGCTACGTGGCCCGCCACCTTCCCGCGCTTCAACGAGCGGCTCTTCCAGCCCGGCGGCGTGATGCGGCCGCTCGCGGCGCGCGAGCGCAAGTGGAACACGCGCAGCGGCAAGGCCAATTTCATCGTGCCGAGCGCGCTCTTCGCGGGCGCGGCCGAAGGGCACGGCGCGGCGGACGTGTTCCAGCTCACCACGATGCGCTCGAACGATCAGTTCAACACCACCGTCTACGGCTATCACGACCGTTTCAGGGGGGTGCGCGGCACGCGGATGGTGGTGTTCATGAACGTGACCGACATCGCGCGGCTGGGGCTGAAGGCGGACGCGCTCGTAACGCTCGAATGCGCGATATCGGACGGGATCGCGCGACGGGTGAGCGGACTGCGCGTGGTGCCCTACGGCATCCCCGAGGGTGCGGTGGGAGCGTATTTTCCCGAGGCCAACCCGCTGGTGCCGCTGGGCCACCACGATCGCCACGCGCATACGCCCGCCTACAAGGCGGTGCCGGTGCGGGTCGTGGTCTGAGCCGTTTGCCCCGGCTCTCGCGGGACATCGCGCCGTCCCGCTCTCTCCCCCTTGCCATCCTCCGCGACGGTCCACCCGCTCCCGCCTGTCGTGCGCTGGCCGACGAAGCCGCTGTCGCGCTGGTCTACAACGGCACCGCGCACGCGGTCCTCATGGCAACACCCGCCGATCTGGGCGATCTGGGGCGGGGGTTTACGATCACCGAAGGCATCGCGGCGGCGGGTGAGATCGAGCAGATCGAGGTCGCCGCGCACCCGCGCGGCCATGAAGTCCGCATGTGGCTCGCCGCCCCCGCTGCCGCGCGCCTGGGTGGGCGGCGGCGCGCGATAACCGGCCCCACAGGCTGCGGGCTTTGCGGGATCGAGAGCCTCGATTCGGCGATGCGCGTGCCGCCGCGCGTGACTGCCGGCCTCGCGCTGACGCCGGTGCAGATCCACGATGCGGTCAGCGCGCTGCCCGCGCATCAACCGCTCGGGCAGGCGACCCGCGCCGTGCACGCGGCGGCGTTGTGGACCCCGGCTGACGGTATCGTGCTGGCGCGCGAGGACGTGGGCCGGCACAATGCGCTCGACAAACTCGCAGGCGCGGCACTCGCAGCGGGAATCGATCCGGCCGGGACGTTGCTGCTGCTTACGAGTCGCGTTTCGGTGGAAATGGTGCAGAAGGCGGCTGCGATGGGGGTGGGCATCATGGCGGCGATCTCGGCCCCGACAACGCTTGCGGTTGCGACGGCGGAGGCGGCGGGCATCACGCTGATCGCAGTGGCGCGCGCGGACGGGTTCGAGCTGTTCGCCCACCCGCACCGGCTGCGCCTGTGAGCCGCCTGCTGGGCGCAGTGCTCGCGGGCGGGCAGTCGCGCCGCTTCGGGACAGACAAGGCGCAGGCGCTGCTGCACGGTCGCGCGCTGATCGATCATGTGCTGGCCGCGCTCGGCCCGCAGGTGGCGGCGATCGTGGTGTGCGGGCGGGTCCACCCCGGCGTGCGCTCGCTTGCCGACCTGCCCGCGCCGGGCCTCGGCCCTCTAGGCGGCCTCAACGCAGCACTCGCCCATGCCGCCGCGCACGGGTTCGATGCCGTGCTGAGCGCAGGCTGCGATTTGCCCGCGCTCCCGCCGGACCTCGCGTCGCGCCTCGCCCCCGGCCCGGCCTTCCTTGCGGATTGCCCCATCGTGGGCTTGTGGCCCGTCACGCTCGCCCCCGCCCTCGCCGCATGGCTGGGAACCGGCGAAGCCGATCGCTCGATGCGCGGCTGGGCGCGCGCCGCCGAAGCGCGCGCGGTCCCCGGCCTTCGCCTCGCCAACATCAACACCCCCGCCGATCTGGCGGCCTATTCCATCGAGGCGAGCAGCGCGTCCAGCGGTGCGGTGGCAAAGGTGGTCAGCGAATCGGCCAGCGCATAGGGCAGCAGCAACGTGCGCCCGCACACCATCGCGCCGCACGAATAAACGACATTCGGCACATATCCCTCGCGCTCCTCGCCGTCGGGCCGCACCAGCGGTTTGGGCGTGCGCGCGAGCACTTTGGTGGGATCGTCCTTGTCGAGCAGCGCCGCGCCGATCGCGTAATTGCGCATCGGGCCGACGCCGTGGGTGAGGATCAGCCAGCCTTCGTCCACTTCCATCGGCGGGCCGCAATTGCCCATCTGGACGAACTCCCACGGATAGCGCGGCCGGATCACCCGCACCCCGCCCGACCAGTCGCGGAGCGAGTCGCTGGTCAGATACCAGATGCTCTCCCCGTCCTGCCGCCCCAGCATCGCATAACGCCCGCCCACACGGCGCGGAAACAGGGCCATGCCTTTGTTGAGTGTGGCGTCCCCTGTCATCGTCTGCATGCCGAAGTGGTGGAAATCGCTGGTTACAAGCAATTCGGACCGGATTTCCGTCCCGCTGAACGCCGTATAGGTGCCGTAATAGTGCGCGGTTCCGTCCTCCTCCACCATGCGCACCAGCCGCAAGTCTTCGAGTCCGTTGCGCTGGGCGGGTGTGACCGGGAAGATGACGCACTCGGAAACGTCGCAGCCGTCGGTGCAGGTAATCTCCACCTCGCCTTCCCGCTCGGACCGGGTGACGCGCGGGACCGAGGCGTGGCCGTTGGCCGCGTCCATCGTCACCGCGCCGCACGCGGCGAGCACGCCGGTGCGAAACGTGATCGACGAGATATGCCCCTCGCCCACGCAGCGCAGCGAGATCAGGAAGCGCATCGATCCTTCGGCCATGCCCGTCTGATCGGGGTGCGGCACGATGCTCGGGTTGAACAGCGCGGCCGCCATATAGCTGTATTCATGGCTGAAATAGCTGCCGATCAGCAGCGCCTGATCGGGTGTGGGCGTGTGCCCGGCGGTCAGATCGGGCGCGACCATCGCGTAGCGATCGCGCAGCAGCCGGGCGACATCGCGGTGCCGACCGGCAAAATCGGTCAGCACCCGGCCGAGTTCGTCTGCAACCTCGACCTCGCTGAGCGCAAGGACCCCGTTGACGATCCTTTGCGCGCGACTGACGTCCGACGGCGCGGGACCGCTCGGCTGCATCGAGGGGCTGAACGGACGCAGCACCACGCTTGCCGGATTTGGCCGTAGCAAAATGGGCAGGCGTTTGACGAATTCGGCGCTCGACATCGAGACTGGCATTCCCACCCGGCGGACTGCCCCGTCGGCGGGCGATCCGTCATGTCACGCGACGCGCTCGAGGCTCCCCCCCGCGCCCGCGTGTGCCGACAATGCCAGCATGTCGCTTAGGCTTTGCAGATACGCAAGCGTCGATTCTGCGCCCTGGTTCGCGTTGCGCCGGTCCGGATGCAATCCGTCGAAGCCCGCACCCGTTTCCACGTCCGCCATCATTGCCTTAAGATCGTTTGCGCCCATGAACCAGGCGAATGCGCGGTGCGCCTCCTCCGCCCAGCGCGCCTCGCCTGTGGCGACGTGCGCGGCGAGGCAGGCGGTGATCGACGCATTGGTCTCGATCGCCTGCTGATCGAACGGCAAGGGGGCCATGCGCACCCGGCCGAAACTGTCCGATCCGACCGGGCGGAACCAGCCGCCGGGCGCGGTCTGGTAAGCCATCAGCCATTCGAGCGTGCCCAGCCCCGCGCGCAATTGGGCGTCGTTGCCCGTCGCGGCCCCCACCTCGATCATCGCGTGGCACAGCCGCGCATTATCATAGGCCAGATGGTCCTCGAACCAGTGCCAGTCGGTCTGCGCCGCATCGGCGAAGCGCTGGGTAAGCCGCTGCGAGAGCGTATCGCGCAGCCGCGCGACCTCGCGGTGGCCCGAGAAGCGGCGCAGGAACGCATTTGCGCCCAGGATGCCGAGCGCCCACGCACGCGGCGATGTGAGTTCCGCAGTCGCGGGCGCGGCGCGCAGGAACAGACTGGTCGCCCAGTCGCCAAGCTGGCGCGGGCCGCCGCGCTCCACCACCGATCCCAGCGCCCAGACCGCGCGGCCGTGCGCATCGTCCGCGCCGATCGTCTCGAGCCATTCGCGCGCATAGTTCATGAAATTGGCGAAGCGCCGCCGCTCGGGCGACCATGCATGCTGGACGAACGCAGCATAGGTCAGCGCGAGGCGGATATCGCGCTCGCTCCAGCGCGTGTGGCGCTGCATCTCCGTCACGAAGAGCAGCGCGCGCGCGTTATCGTCGAGGCAATAGCCATGCGCGCGGTCCGCGACCGAGAGCACCGCGTGCTGCAACAGACCCGCGCTGTCGGTCAGCGCTTCGAGGTGGAGCATCGAAAGGCGCGGCAGCGTGCCCGCCGCACGCACCCCGGCTTTGAGCGGCAGCACATTGTCCGCGCGCGTCATCCGCTCGCCCACCGCTGCGCCGAACAGCGCGTGGTAGCGTGCGGCGACCACCGGCCAGATCGTCTCGCGACCGGCGATGTAGGCGCGTTTGCGCAGCGTGTTGCGGAACGGGCGGTCGGCGAGCATCCGGTTGATCGCCTCGGCGGTCGCGGGTGCGTCCGCGAACGGCACGAGCACGCCGTGATCGTCCGCAAGCAGCTCCTTCGCGTGCCAATAGGGGGTGGAGACGATCGGCTTGCCCATGCCGAAGCTGATGGCGAGCGTTCCGCTCGTGATCTGCGCCTCGTGCAGATAGGGCGTAACGTAAACGTCGGTCGCGGCGAGATACTGGAGTAGCGTGTGCTCGTCGACGAAGCCGTCGATGAAGCGCACATGCTCCGCGATCCCCAGTCGCTGCGCCTGCGCCTTGAGCGCATCGCGGTACCGCTCGCCCTCGTTGCGGACCAGATTGGGGTGGGTCGCCCCCAGCACGACATACAGCGCTTCGGGATTCGCCTCAACGATGGCGGGCAGCGCATCGAGCATATGCTCGATGCCCTTGTTCGGGCTGAGCAGGCCGAAGGTGAGCAGCACCTCCTTGTCGCCGAAGCCGAGCGCATCCTTGGCAAGCGCCGTATCGAGGAAGGGCTGATCGGGCACGCCGTGCGGCACCACCGCGATCTTGTCCTCGGGCACGCGGTAAGTATCGGCCAATATCTCGCGGCCCTTCTCCGCCATCACCACGAGGCGCGACGAGCGCACGATCAGCGCCTCCATCACCCGGCGCTGATCGGGGTTCGGCTCGGTCAGCACGGTGTGGAGCGTGGTCACCACAGGCATCCGTAGCCGCCCGAGCAGATTGAGCAGATAATCGCCCGCGGGTCCGCCGAAGATGCCGAACTCGTGCTGAACCACCACCACGTCGATGTTACTGACGTTCAGATAATCGGCGGCGGCCGCATAGGCGGAACGGTCCTGCTCCTCGATCGTGAACGCAACTTCGGAGGGATAGTCATAGGGACCGAGCGCGTCGTTCATCGCCACGACCATCGGATCGCTCGCGGGATTGGCCCTCGCGAGCGCGCCACGCAGATCGTGCGTGAAGGTCGCGATGCCGCAGCGGCGCGGCAGATAATTGCCGATCAGCGCGACTCTGCCGACGGCGGGCTGGGGCGTTGACGTGGACGCGACACTGGCGACGGACATGGACGGCTATTCCCCGGATGCATGGACATGAACGCGTGGACACCCGATTGGTGGCGCGCAGCGTAATTTATTCGTTCGCACTTGCAACATGGGAATTAGGCGGCATGCCTGAAAGTGGAACGCAAGAAACCGCGCGATGGTGGCGTAGTGCGGTCATCTATCAAGTCTACCCGCGATCCTTCCAGGACAGCAACGGCGACGGCGTCGGCGATCTTCCCGGAATTACCGCGCAGCTCGACTATCTTGCCGATCTTGGGATCGACGCGATCTGGCTTTCGCCGATTTATCCGTCGCCCATGGCAGACTTCGGCTACGATGTCGCGGACTATCTCGCGATCGATCCGGTCTTCGGCACATTGGACGATTTCGCTGCGTTGATCGAAGGCGCGCATGCACGGGGGTTGCGCGTACTGATGGATTTTGTGCCCAATCACAGCTCGGACAAGCACCCGTGGTTCGTCGAAAGCCGAAGCTCGCGCGATAGCCCGAAACGCGACTGGTATTTGTGGGCCGATCCCGCCGGCGGTGGTGGGCCACCCAACAACTGGATCAGCGATTTCGGCGGCCCCGCGTGGACGTTCGATATCCTTACCGGCCAATATTATGCGCATGCCTTTCTGCCCGAACAGCCCGATCTGAACTGGCGCAACCCCGACGTTCGCGCCGCGATGCTGGGCGTGATGGATGCGTGGTTCGCGCGCGGCGTGGACGGCTTCCGCATCGACGTGCTGTGGCATGTGGTGAAAGCAGCAGGCTTCCCCGACAACCCGCCCAATCCAGACTGGCAACCGGGCATGGCCGAGATGTTCCGGGTGCATCAGACGCACTCGACCGATCAGCCCGAAGCGCTTGGCGTCGCCGCCGACATGCGCCGGGTGGCAGACGCGCACGGAGACCGGCTGCTGGTCGGCGAGATCTACCTGCCGTTCGATCGGCTGATGGCGTATCACGGCACCGCAGACGTGCCCGGCGTGCATCTGCCCTTCAACTTCGCGCTACTCGATACACCGTGGGATGCGGGCGCGGTCGCGGCGCTGATCCGGCAGTATGAAGCCGCGCTGCCCCCGGGCGCATGGCCCAACTGGGTGCTGGGCAACCACGATCGGCCGCGCGTCGCCTCGCGCTGGGGGCCGGAGCGCGCGCGCGCGGCAATGCTGCTCCTGCTGACGCTGCGCGGCACGCCGACGCTGTACTATGGCGACGAACTGGGGATGGCAGACGTCCCCATCCCGCCGGACCGGGTGCGCGATCCGCGCGAGCTGCGCGAGCCGGACCTCGGTCTAGGCCGCGATCCGGTGCGCACGCCGATGGCTTGGGGGCCGGGGCCGAACGCGGAGTTTACCGGCGGCGAACCGTGGCTGCCGCTGCACACCGACTGGCCCACCCGCAACGTCGCCGTGCAGTCCGCCGATGCGGCCTCGATGCTGACCTTCACGCGCGCAGCACTCGCGCTGCGCCGCGCCACCCCGGCGCTCGCACTGGGGGAGATTGCGGACGTTCGGGCCGAGGGAGACGTGCTCACCTACACACGCGCGCTCGGCGGGGAACGCCTGGGCGTCGC
>Ga0123336_10004988_pt1 | contig 10642 bp, 8 predicted proteins | sample SSSSmetaG_FD_96466 | JGI IMG/M metagenome (GOLD analysis project Ga0123336, IMG submission 96466) | Glacier valley bacterial and archeal communities from Borup Fiord, Nunavut, Canada, to study Microbial Dark Matter (Phase II) - ​SSSS metaG | ecosystem: Environmental > Aquatic > Freshwater > Ice... | reverse complement strand
TTTTCCAGATGGCTATACTTCGGGACTAAGGATAGATATGTCTCCTGATAAGATTAGTCCATCCGCAAGTCCATCCCTAGAAAACGTAAATTTCAATGATGGGGGAGTAATTTCCAAACGTTATGGCTTCACCCGCACAACAACAACCTCATGGGGCATAACTCCAATCCGTGGCACCTTCGAGTTCTACCTCATCGGAACACCAACCCCAATATTCCTAGTCGCTCACGGTGGCAAAATCTACTCCTACAATGAAACTACTGGCACGAAAACATCCCTCTGCACAGGCACAGTCCTAACGGTCACAGATGCACCAACAACCTTCTTCCAAGTCAAAGACAAGTGCTTCATTATGACAGGCACAGAATACCTCTACTATGACGGAACAAACCCAATAGCGACAGTCCAAAGCATTGCTCACGTTCCCACAATCGTACTAACAAAAAAGCCCGATGGAACAGGTGGACTAAAGAGTGAAAAGTTCAATCATTTATCTGACAAATGGAAAGAGTCATTCGATGGAAATAGCACAGCGACAGAATATGTTATCACGAAACAACTTCTTCCCGATGGCTTAACCCCAATTACACTCTCTGCCAATCTTTTTAAGGCTTATATTTATGAAGTTGAAATGATAGAGGGTGCAGGGTTTACTTTTAACCGCACAACATGGAAAGCGACATTCGCAGTAGCTCCTGCAACCGGCGTAGACAATGTTAAAATTCAATTAGAAGCAGATGCACTCATGGACCAAACGCTCATTACTAAATGCACTATGGCAATTGAATATGATGGCAAAGGTAACTCACTTGTATTCATCACGGGTAATCCGCTATTCCCAAATGTCGCTAGATATTGTTGGTTTTACGACCCAACTTACTGGCCTCAAGATAGCGATATCAGCATAGGAAATGATGCTCGCGCAATTTCAGGTTGGGGCAGGATGAATGATTACCTTGTCACTTACAAACAGCATGGCGATGAATCAGTTCAGTGGTACTCGACAATCTCACTAGACTCTGTAGGGGCGGTAGCAGTATCTACAAGCGGTCTGAATGATGAGTTCGGGTGTATTGCTCCTAAGACTGTTCACCCTGCTCAAAATGGACTTCTAGCTCTCTCTGATAAAGGCGTAGTGTGGACTTGGAGCTCTCTTATTAAGGGGCAGGCGAATTGTAAAATAGTATCGCAGGGAGTCAATGGAAAGAATGGCATAGCAAAAGGTATTCTCGATAACACAAAAGCAGACCTAGCCCTTGCTCATGCAGAAATAAGCGGTAATAAATATCTACTGCATATCAAAGATAAGGTATGGGTGCTGGATCTCGAATACTCAGACTTAGCGAATAATGTTTATTGTTGGTATCCCTACACAGGTATCTTCGCTAAGGCGGGGATATTTTTTATGCGCGATACTGTGCTTTACATTGGCGATAAGACGAATGGACTGATGTATCGAGAAAATCAAGCTGAGGATGCAAACCTTTGGTTGGATGATGGCTTATTGATTGATGCATGGTGGACTTCTCCTTTGATGTTCTTGGGCGGTAGGAATTGGATAAAGAAGTTTGGTAGGATTAGACTTACGTTTAAAGTTGGCGCAGGGAATCAACACACCTTAACCTTCATCACAGACCAAGAACCCGAAGATATAATCCTAACCCAAGAAGCAGGATTCTTTTCAGCTTCTTTTTTTAATGCAGAATTCTTCAATGCAGGGGTTGAGAATCCCGATTATCCATCTGCTCAGGTAGAAAAGATAGGATTTAAGGGAAGCTATCTGCAAATAAAGATTCGAAATAATCAACCGAACAGAGGTCTAACAATGTTAGCGGCAGAGATTGATTATAGTCTGCTCAAGAAAATTAAGTAAGAGGTGATAATATGAGTTACCCATTAACAACCCCTATATCATGGAAATTTACAGGTAAACCTTGGGACTTGAATAGTCTGCCCTTAACTCCTGATGAAGTATGGGCAAAGTTGGATTTAGGAGCCGAAGAAGTAAGGCTAGAATTGGATGCGCTTATTGCAAAGCTCAATTCCACAGGTGTGGACAATTGGCTTTATCAACAGATTGTGAGTGCTGTTCTTAGCGGCGTGGCTGATAATTCGCTGACTGATGTTAAATTGTCTGATGCAGTAGGTCAGATCAAGGATAGGTTCACTACTCATATTGCCGAGAAAATAACTGATACTATGTTGTCTGACGTGGCAGGGCAGATTAAAGAAAGAACAGCAACCCATATAGCAGATGTTGTAAAACATATAACATCTGAAGAGAGAACGGCGTGGAATGCTAAATTAGATGCTGTCCAGATGGTTATGTCACATGGATCTTCGGTTCAAACGGCTACCTTTCCAATAAGAACAGGCGCTGGTCCATATGTCTATACGGTCGTTACGGTTACAATTCCCATTGCTTCAACCGTTGAAGAAATAGAATTAAAGGTTGGGTCGGGACACGTAAAACTGTTTAGGGGATTAGATTTTGCACTCGTATTTGGAGCAGGAAGTACAGTAAAACCAATTATAAAGGCTATAAATCTAACATACGGTGGGACATTGGCAACATTGACCTCACTAACAGAGGTGGGAACCATTTTTACAAGTAGTCAACTGTACATGATCGATTCCTATATATCCGGTAGTTCTGTAATCCTAAAAATTGCAAGTAACACAGCACCTTTATTAACAGGCGTATCTGAGACATTTGAATATATAGCAAGGGGGTAGCAACAGATGTTTTATTTTGTTGAAGTAGAAGGAAGCAAGATAGTATCAAAAAACGAAAGTTCTCAATCATTTGAGCTATCCGAAGAATATAAAGAGGTAGTCAAGATTATTTTTGATTCTATCGGCGCTATACCATGTTCATTTACTGAACTTAACGGAGAGATAACAAGTGTTGAATATATCGAACCATTGCCCGAACCAGAACCAGAACCGACAGAACTGGAACTACTTAAAGGAAAATACGACATGCTCCAAGGCGCACTTGATTTTGTCATAATGAACTTTTAGAAAGGAGTTGAAGGGAGGTGAACAATATGGCTCTCTATTTAGCTGATGGAATCGAAGAAGGAAGATTAGACTACCTAGCAGTATTCAGTATCGCTCGTTACTTACCGTTAAAAGATGCAGTAGATGCAATGTTAGTGGCAGACGGATTTCAAGACCTCATTGTACCAATAGTTTAATTCAATAGGGCGTAACAGGGCGAAAGCCTATTTTTTATGCCCTTCCCAAACCCTACAGGAGATAACCCTCCTTTACTATATCTATAAAGGAGTTGAAATAATTGGCAACAACACGTAAATATGACAATGGTTCTAGTGGATGGACTGACTACGACGATAAGGGAAATGCCGTAGGGGCAGGAACTTACAACGCTCCTGGTACAGCTCGAAACCCCTTCAATGCGACACCTGGAGCAGGTGGAGGTATAAACAGTGGTGAAGGCAGTCTCTGGAATAATGCAACAGGGCAAAAGGTAGCAAGCGGAGGGAGTAGTGGCAATCTATCCTACACTCAGCCAACTACTCAAGCCATGACTCAATCCATGTCTCAATCCTCCTACGAGCAAAAACTAGCTGACTTAGCAAGGCAAACAGCTACAGCAGCAGCAGATGCTAAAAAGTTCGCACTAAAGCAAGCGTGGGAGGGTAATAGTCAAGCACTAAATGCTCAAAATGCCACTGTAGACAACAACTTCAATTCTGCTAAAAACAATCTCACAGCATTGCAAACAACTAGGGCAGGCGAATACCAAGGGCAAAAGGATGCAACAAGTCAAGAAGCAGCAGCTCAACTAAGGCGAACTCAAGCCTTGAATGCTCTGACTGGCAAGTTCAATAGTGGCTATAACAGGAGTCAGATGAGCGATGTTGGATTGGCTAGGCAGGGTTCGTTAGACGCCATACAAGGCTCACAGAACACTTTCAACACAGGTGTAGCTAATCAAATTAGTGATGCTGATGCTCAGAGGGTAGCGGCGTTGAATGACATTGCAGGAAAGTTACAGCTGGGACAGAAGCAGTTGAATGATGGGACTTTGAATTTGAGTACTCAGTTGGCTAGTGACATTGCTACGGGTTCGCTTAAGGCAAGTCTGGATAGTCAAACTTGGGCTGACCAGCAAAGGCAGTTAGGAATCGAAAATAGTGCTCGTGATGCTCAACTTGCTTTATCTACTAGGATTGCGGATGCTACACAGGCTTATCAACAAGGACAACTGACATTAGAGCAGAAGAACTCTGAGGTAGCGAATGCTATTGCCGCATCAGGGATAACAGGGCGCATACCTGATTATATCTCAAACAATTATGTTTCCTCTCCTGCTAGTGCAAAGCTTCCTGATTCTGTGGCTTCTCAATATCCCGGAGCGACTAATATTGTTAAGTCGGGTAATGGCTATAGATTTACTTATAATGGCTCAACTCAATGGTACTATCCTGAATAGTCAAACTTCTAAGAAAGGAGATGAATAAATGGCTGTATATGGGTTAGCGAAGGATGTCCAATTCAATAAGGGAGCGAGTTTGTATGTTCCCGGTAAGACTCAATTCGTTGATGGTGATGTGTTCCTCGGTGGAACGGGTACGGGCGTAACTGATGAAATGCTTGGACCCAAGGTAACTCGTATCTTTGGTGATTCAGCCGTTGGCACCAAGAAAGCATTCGATGCCTACACCAAGCATCAGTCGGGTGATGATTCTGCTTATAACACAAACCCTAGACCATTTGAGGGAAACGATGTTCAAGCACAGAGAAATGCCATTATCTCTTCCAATGATGCACCAAGGTCTGATTGGGATCAGGGAGTGCCAACAATGCAACGGCTTGCTATGGAAAATAAGCAAGCTCAAGATGCGGTTGGTAACGCTCAGAATGCTGGCGTTCTGACAGGGCGTTTTGACAATGCACCTACTTTAGCGCAAAAAACTTATGACCAGAATGCGAGGAATGATGCGATTAAGAATAGTCAGTGGGATAAGAGTTTTGATTATAACAGTTACAACGATACTGAAAATAGGAAGATTACTAAGCAAAACGCTGACAATAACGAATTAGCAGCAGGGATTACTAGGACGGGTGGCAAGGGTACTAACTATTCTGCCAATGCACCAGATGGAGTAGCGGATATTATGAGTTCGGCAGGTGTCCCGCCCGAAATATGGGGGCCTATTATGAACATTGAAAGCGGAGGAAATCCAGATGGGCCACCTGGCGATGGTGGTACTTCGTTTGGTTTATTTCAATTACATCAAGGCGGTCTTGGAGGTAATAATTCAGGTGATTATCTGAAAAATTCAACCAATAATGCTACAATTGCCGCGAAGAGTATGGGAAAACATTACGCTGATGGAGTGTCCAAAGGATTAACGGGTCTAGAATTACTGCGTTATGTCGCGTACAACGGAGGATGGCCAACCCAAATGGGCAGGGGAGCATTACAGACTGACCCAGTAGTTAAGAACTATGATGTTGAGTTAGTGAAGAGGTTTAACGGACAAACTACAAATGAAACAAAAACGATGGGTACTAAGCCAACAGACAAAATTAACACTAATGAGTTAGTCGGCAGACTCAATACTTTGTACACAACTAAAGATAGTGACGGAGTTACGAGTGTAAACCAAGACACAAAGACTCAGTTAAGGGCAGCTATCATTGGGCAAGGATTACCAGACGATGAAACTGATAAACTATTAATCCTTTACGGATTGCCAATTAATAAATAAAGGAGGGAGGTTATGGGAAGATACGATGCCGAAAGGAAAAGCATGGGCTTTTCATCAACTGGAAGTAATTCATCATCGAGATACTCAGCAGAACGTAAAGCAATAATGAATCCGCCTTCCTCTACTGCGGATTGGCGCAAACAGGAAGATACGAACACAATGCCCGATATTCCTGCGCCAGTGGTTGAAGAGCAATCGACGTGGGATAAAGTTAAAGCTTTTGACATCAAGGGGCTAACAGGTGGGAACTCTGACAGTAATACGACACAAAATTCTTCTATGGCAGATTTTAGAAGGATTGAAAGTTCACCTTCGAGCATTCCCGATTCTAAATCCTCAACATGGGACCAAATTAAAGCGGGCGATATCAAGGGTATAGGTAGCAAAATAGGAGTAGGATTGGCTCACGGCTTATCGGAAACAGGAACAGAAAAAATGGATAGGTATATGGCAAATTCATTCGCTGATAAAGAAGGTCCATTACAAACGTATTTTAAGGGGCAACAAGTCAATCAACAAAAGCAGGAGGAATGGTTAAAAGCTAATCCTGCCGATTCACTCCCTGCAATGCTGGGAGAGCAAATACCACAATTACCTCTGTGGATAGCAGGAGAGGGTGCTGTAAGGCTTGCAGGAAAAGGGATAGCAAAACTATCCCCACGCCTTGCTTCAACGGCTGAGAAGGTAGGTTCTAAGGTACCTAGCTTTATTAAAGGTGGACTGACGGACGTGGCGACTTTCGGTACGGTTGTCGCTCCCACAGAGAACATTAGGCAGGGTGGAAGTTTTCAGGACTTGCTTGATAAAGAAAAGCAACTACCAACGATTGCATTAGGCGGTGCTGTGGCTAGGGGGGCATTTAGCGGAATAGGAAAGGGCATAAGTGGAACAAAGGCTGCACTCAAACCCCTTGGCGTACCTCCTGAGTTAGTTGGACCGCCTAGACCACCTGAACCTATCACTATTCCTGAGCAACAGACGTTAATGGGCGCTTTGAAGAGTGGAGAAGGGCAAACCAGTCCAATTCCTAATAATATTACACAACAAGCCGATAAATTAAATTCAAAGGTTATGCCATCGCCAAAGTATTCTGTAGGCAATGAAGTTCTTCTACAAGATGGGAGAAAGGGAGTCATAACCAGAAACACGAGTAGTATAGCGTCCTTGGATTACATGCCCATGCTCACCGTAAAATTAGAAGGCGGCAAAGAGATAAAGGTTAATAGAAATTATGCAGACGATATTTCTTCTCTCAATGCTCCATTAAAGAAACCAACTGGTGAAATTCCCAACCTTGGGAATCCTAAGATTAAGCTGCCACTGCCCAAAGATGAAAAAGTATTCTGGCAAAGCGTTAATAAAGAGCTATTCTCCAAAGGCGAGCAACCTCCATTCACGGTAGAGATTATGAAAAAGGATATCCAATCAGGGAAATTAGATATTAGTAAGCTGGCGAATGAGGAAGAGATTCGCACGATGTTGGGGATGGATTTGCAGAAATTCAGTAATGGGCAGAATAAAATAAACACACCTATAACTAATCAACAATCGATAGACAACATACTACCTGAACCGGCCAATAAAATAATCATCGGAAAACAAAAGGAAAAGACAAACTTCACGGAAGCATTGAAGAAGTTTTATACTAGAGTTGTAAATACTCAACAAACAACCTTCGATGTTGGGAAGGTTTCTGGTTCTGATATTGGGAAATTGGCAAGTAATACGAAGAATATTAGTGGGATTGTAGACCATAACTTCCTAACAGCAATGGTTGATAAAAATGGTAATAAGGTTGGAGAATCCCTAAAGTCAACCATCGAAACTATTCCAAAGGGCCAAGATGAAGAGTTCTGGACATATATGACACAACGCCATAATATTGATCGAGCAAGGGAGGGAAAACCCCTACAGCATTACGAGACTACCGTTGATGGAGTTAAGGGAAAAGTTCCGTTTACTCCTGAGCAATCAACTTTATCTGTAAAGCAAATCGAACAAACTCGTCCAGAGTATAAAGTTGTTGGTGACAATATCACGGGCTGGTTGGATGATTTCATGAAAACGTGGGGTATAGATACTGGCATTGTAGATAAAGATATTTACGCCGGACTTCGAGAAACTTATAAGTCCTATTTCCCAACTCAAAGGGATTTCAGTGAGCTAGAGAAGTCTATACCGGATGGCCTAACCGCTAAATTTGCAGACCAAAACACACCAATTAGGAAAGCAACTGGTTCTGAGAGGGATATTAAGGACCCTACTGAAAACATTATGAATCTTGTTAGCAAGGTTGTCAGAACGGCAAAGTATAACGAAGTTGGGCAAGCATTATTAAATGATGTGAAAAGTAGCCCTGAAAAAATGAAACAGTTTGCAGAAGTTATTCCTGTAAAGGACGGAATGTTTGCAAACACTGACAATGTTATCTCTGTTCTTGTAGATGGCAAGGCCCAGTATTTAAAAATCAATTACAAGCCTCTTCTTGACGCAATGAATGGTTTACCGAAGTCAATAGGCCATATTCCTGTTCTAGATACCTTGACCACAGGATTCAAAAGTCTCATCACTCAAAAGAATCCATTCTTCGCTCTTCGCAACATTTTTAGGGATATTCCTACAGCATATGTCTATGGATCAGAGGCTAACCCTATCAAGTTTGGGGCAGGTCTATTAGGCGCAGGAAAAGACATTTTAACTAATGGCCCTAGATTACAGAAGTATCAAGCAGTTGGAGGTGGAGGCGCTAACTTCTTTAGTCCTGGCGATGTTACTAAATCTGTTGCCGAATTAACAGGTAAGATTAATCCGATTAAAAAAATTATTAAGGCCCCAATTAAGGCTATTGAGAAATTTAATAACCTCACAGAAACAGCTCCGAGGCTTGCAGAATTTAATAGGGTACTCAAAAAAACAGGGGATACCAATAAAGCTTTGTTTGCGGCCAACGATGTGACGGTAAACTTCTCAAGAGGTGGCAATATCACTAAAGGGGTAGATAAAGTAGCCCCTTACCTCAATGCTGGTGTCCAGGGGATTGACAAATTTGTAAGAGGTTTCATTAATCCAAAGACAGCTATATCTACAATTGTTAAATCTGGCGTTGCTATTACCACGCCAGATTTGGCCCTATACCTAGTGAATAAAGATAATCCCGACTATCAAGCATTGGACAATCGCACTAAAGACTCATATTTCCTGATTCCTCAAGACAACGGAACCTTTATTAAGATACCGAAATCGAGGGAACTAGGGGTTCTATTCGGCTCATTGTTCGAGAGAATATCAAGAGCAAATGAAGGGCAAAAGGATTCGTTTAAAGGCTTTAGTAACACTGTAGCCACTAACTTCTCGCCCGCTAATCCAATAGATAGTAACTTCTTTGCTCCGGTAATTCATAACATTCCGACCAATAAGGACTTTGCTAATCGAGCAATAGTTCCTCAAGGAATGAAGATGGACAAGAGATCCCCCTACCTCCAATTCGATGACAGATCAACTTCAACTGCTAAGTGGTTTGCTGATTTAATCAAGGATGTTCCAATGCCACAAACGGTTAAAGACAAAATAGGTTCTCCGAAGATAATTGACTACTTGGTGAAGTCATACAGTGGTGTTGTTGGACAATTCGGTACTCCATTACTTGTACCAGGAGGAAGCCCCAAGAAAGCTTTAACTTCTCAGTTTATTGCAGATCCTAAGTTTAGCAGTCAGGACACTACCGATTTCTACGATAAACTGGATAAATTATCATCGGCAGCCACAGACAAAAATATCAACGAGAAGATACCTAGTAAAAAACTAACACCGGAAGAAGATATGCGTAATTCGATGAATGGCATAAGTTCAGCTTTAAGCCGGGGAACAAAGCTAATTAGCTCAATTCAATCTAGCTCAGATCCTAACAAGGAGGCGAAAATAAGAGCGATCAAAACACAAATGTTAGATTTATCCGGTAAGGCCGTTGATGCAAATACTCCAAAACTTATGCAATCCGTAGAAAACTCTTCAAAGAAGCTATTCAATAAATAAAGAGCAGGTTAATTCCTGCTCTCGTAGTCATGTTTTGGTAAGGGTAAACGTCTATTTAATTCTTCCCTAAAACTTTTGTTAATGTAAACGATGGCCCCCATAAACATTATTTGTAGCAAAAGACCTGTAATAGATCCAACGTCAATACCCCAACTAACCAGCATAGTTGTCAACGAGTAAAGAAAAAAGGCCATCCCTATAAACATTAGGACTATTGTAGTGGCAATTACTCTTTCCCAAAACTGGCGAGACTTTTCCAAATCAGTCATACAATCAACCTCCCTGTCAATATTTTCTATTACTATACTATAGCATTTATGTTAGTATGTTTCTACCGGTGGATAGACTTTAGTGCATCTGGCCAGATCACTTTAGCGACAAAAAGCATTGCCCAATGCTTCTACTCGGTACGTATCGGGCGAAATCCCTTGGGCCGGGTGCATCGCACCTACGAGAGACATCTGAGCAATCAGGTGTCTTTTTCTAATGCAAAGAAAGAGGTGCTTTTATTGGAAGATCAAGTAACAGCAGTAGCGGTCCTAAACGAGCAAGTTTGCTCTCTAAGGAATAGAGTTGATGCAATGGAAATCAGCATTGATACAAAGTTTACTCGAATAGAAAATAAACTTGATGAAGCGATCAAGGGACGGCCAAGTTGGTCCATCGTATTAATTTTATCAGGATTACTTACAGTTTCGACAGGGCTGACGGTGTTCATTCTTACTGTGGGGGTGAGATAATGCCAAGAGTATATTTAAGCGCTTCAACCCAAGAGTCAAATATCGGCATAACTCCTTTTACGACAGAGGAAAAGGAAATGAACCTCATTGTCGATAAATTAATGCCCATCCTTTACAATGACGGTC
>Ga0123336_10004985_pt1 | contig 10646 bp, 16 predicted proteins | sample SSSSmetaG_FD_96466 | JGI IMG/M metagenome (GOLD analysis project Ga0123336, IMG submission 96466) | Glacier valley bacterial and archeal communities from Borup Fiord, Nunavut, Canada, to study Microbial Dark Matter (Phase II) - ​SSSS metaG | ecosystem: Environmental > Aquatic > Freshwater > Ice... | reverse complement strand
GCTCTTGTTAAATAAGCATTAGGTGAATATCCTTCAAAATTCATTACTGTACGCCCTTGTGACAATCCATTTTCATAAAGGAAATATACTGCCTGTTGTTCGCCTAAATTAAATCCATATTTAGCTGCAAATACCTGTGCAACTTTTACTCTACTTATTGTTGTATTTTTTACGTTGTCAGTTCCGTCTAAATATCCATTCAAAGGTAATTTGAAATCCATCAACGAATTGTAATACTCTTGTGCCCAGTGTCCACTTGTTACATGTGTATCAAAGAATGTTCTATCAGTGTTATCAGCATATCTTGCTAACATTGTAGCAAATTCTGCCTCATTTACTGCTCCGTCTGGTCTAAAATCTCCTTCTGGATATCCGCCAACCATATTTCTATCAAGTCCCCACTGAATTACTGATGCTCCCCAGTGAATTGACACATTGTCCTTAAAGTCTGCTATTGTTAATTTTGGATTTGCTCCTTCTTCAACTGCTTGAACTTGTACATACTCAACTATGGGCTGTTCATCTGTTATTGAGTAAAGTGGTGCTGCATTTACCATAGGAGATAATCCCATAACTGCTGCTATTGTCAATCCTCCTACTTTACTTGCTATTCTCTTAGCTTTTTTAAAAAAATCTTTAAATGCCATATTACTTCCTCCTAATTATTTTGTATTTCTTTTCTTACTTTCATTAGTATTTTTCCTAACTCGTTTCTTTGTTCTTTTTTCTTACATTCTAAACATGTGCATTTCCCAAAGAAATTATCGTGCCACCAGTTCCCCTCAATTAACTCTTGGTCACCAGTTTCTAATAACTTCTCTTTTAAATCTTCGTGAGTCGTAAATTTTATTTTTACTAACTCGTACATAATTCCAGCCTTAATTTTATTCCAATCAGGTCGTAAATATACTTTTCTTCCTAACCTTTTGGATTCTGAAGGATTTAACTTTGTAAATTTCTCTTTCTCTGAACGTCGCATACATTTTTGTGCTTGATATGCTGCTTCTACGCTTTCAAACTTAAGTCCATCATATTCTATTTCGATTTCTGAATCATAAAAGTTACTTAGAAATCCGTACTTTCCTTGAAACTCATCAATCATTTTAGTTCCCCCTTTATAAGTATTTCTATAAATAGTATTAATTTTTATACTTCTAAAATTAAGCATAAAAATATTTAAAATCTTAATACTATACATGAAAGTATGAACATTAAGTTAAAATTATTTTTGAGCAAATAAAAAGGACATAATCATGTCGATTATGTCCTTATTCTATATTTTCTATTCTATTTTTTCTATATATATATATATATATATTCCATCACCTATTTTTCTACCTTTATATGCTTTGAATAATTCCCAATCATTGTACTCTATTAAACCTACTGTTTTTAAAATATTTTCTATGTTTAATCTATTCTTACGAGGTACTCTTGTTTTTATCCAGTATTTAACGTCTTCTTTTTCATACTCAAATTTTCCACTCCTGTAATCCAATAAAAATGCTACTAGCACTTCCAGTTCCTTTAAATCATTTCTAATTTCGACTCGTAAATTATCTTTTATTTTATATAAGTATTCTATAATTTTCTCAGGATTATTCTCATTTAAAATCATATATCTTTCTTTCAATGGTTTTTTTCTTATTTATCTGTTATCAATATTTCCTCTTACTCCCATTAGTGCTGTTCCAAGTAGGTTTCTTCCCAACCACTTGTTCTTATTAAATCTATCTTTACTTTTCATTGACAACCCGTTGCCCCAAATTCTATCGTTTACTGTACACTCTACTAGTGTTTCTCTTCCTGTCAGTAATAGTTTTTTTCTTTATGTCATATCTCGTCTTCATAGTTCTTTACTGTTCAATCTAATTCATATATCTTTAATTTTAAAAATAAGGTGTAACACTTTTGTTACACCTTATCTTGCTATATCTTACTCTGGTATTCCATATTTTATATTTCCAATTATTATAGTATCTGCTTTTGGTTTACCTGTATCTGTATTTACTTGTATTTTTACTTTCTCAAATATACCACGTAAAGGTACTGTAAATTCTGACCCTACTTCATTACCTGGTACACTAGAATCAAATAATATTTCATCGATACCAGTTACACTGTTAGTTCCGAATACTGTTACACTTAGGTCTTCATCTGCATCAGTCAATACCATAAATTTAAATTCTACTGTTCCTAGCATATCATCAATATTAAATATTGCTCCGCCTTGTTTAAAATATGCACCATAATCTACATAATAATTTTCAATAGTCAAATCTTCTCTATTTTCTGACTCTACCCCATCAAATGATTGTCCTTCAACTATTACATCTTTTACTACTGGTTCAGTAACTACTGGCTCAGATACTACTGGCTCTGTTACCACATCACTTTTTTCAAATAATTGTACTTGACGTAAATCGTTGTTCCAGTTTACTTCTTTACCTATTGCTTCTGCTACTGCTCTAACTGGAAGGTAAGTTGTTCCATTATAAATCAACGGTGCTTTGTCTCCTAAATTCAGGTTAGTTCCATCTACTGTTACTGAAACTCCTCTGTCTTGCAACACACTAATCTGTTCTTGTAATGCTGATGCCTCTACCCCTAACGTAAACATTAATGCCATCACTAGTGTTAAAACCAATATCTTGTTAAACTTCATTCCTTATACCTCTTTCTTTTATTTTTAGTTTTTTATAATTAAGGTTTAAACCCCTATTATTTCAGTTTTTAAATCATTTTTCATGCTTTAAACCCTACCTTTTAAATTATATTACCATTATAACATATCTAAATACATTTGTCAATACTTATTTTTAACTTTTTTTAATAATTTAATATCCCTTTATTTATTTAAAAATAAAAATTAAACCTCAATTTAATTCATTTTCTAATCTCTATATTAATTAGTATATGCTTTTAATTAAGGTTTAATTTTAGTTTAATTTATATTTTATCTAATATTTCTTTTAATTTATCTACCATAAATATTGGCACCGTTATTTTATTTTCTTGTATTCCTCCATACATTTTTACTAACTTTATTATACAATCTAAATCTCCATCGCTTAACTCTGTTTCAGATGATGTTGTTTTACCTTTACTTGATTTTACTTCTAATGCTACTTTTTTATCATTATATGTGTTTAATATAAAATCTATTTCTACATTCTTATTTTTGTTACAGTATGAATTTACGGATGTATCTTTACTTATTCCCCTACTTTTACCTATAACTTTAACATTATTATTTAAGTAAAGATAAACAAAATTTTCTGCTCTTACCCCATCTATATCTGATTTTTGTACTGTACCTATAGTTTCACACAAATAATTTAGCATTCCAATATCTTTAAAATAATATTTTTCTACATCTGTTATTGTTAATTTATTAAGTTCATTGTAAACATAACAACTACCTAATATGTTTCCAGTTAATAACCAATTTAAACATCTTATTTTTTCTTCTTTTCTTATCTTACTCTCATTTATATTTTCTCTGAATGTTATAAACTTATCTTGTTTTTGTAAATTGTTAGTCCTACTAACTAAATCTTGTATTGTTAATACCAATGTTTTTTTAAATAATGTACTCTCTATAATATCACTAAAATAAGCTTTGCTTTCTTCAAAGAAGAATTCCAATAGTTTACCCACTATTTCTTTGCATTTATCAATATTTTTATTCCTTAAGTAATTTTTCACAACTTCAGGATACCCACCTATTTGTGTATAAATATCATAATAATTTTCTACTTCTTTACATATTTCCATTTCTTCTACTGTTAATTTATTTTTTTCTATCTCTTTTATCCCTTTATATTTTTCGTAAATTCCTGTAGCTTTTAAAAATTCTACGTAGCTTAATGAATTTAATTCATATACTGTGTAATCTCCTGCTGAAACTCTAAAATCATTCCTGAATTGTGCTACCCCTAAGTAACTTCCTGTTACAGCCACCATACAATTTAGATTTCTGTTAAATTCTCTTATAGAATTAAATATACTAGATGATTCCTGTATTTCGTCTATTATAATCAAAGTATCTTCACTGTCTGTAAACTCCTTGTCATATTCCATAAATACACCTAACCAAAGTAGTCTTTTATCTTTATCATTCGAACCAAATTCACCAGACTCAACAAATTTTTTGTATATTTCTAAAAATTTGTTACCTTCTTTTTTTAATGTCAAGTCCACATAAACTACTTTTTTAAAATTTTCACTTCCTAATTTTTTAAGTAAATATGTTTTTCCTACTTGCCTAGGTCCTCTTAAAAATAACACAGAGTCATCTGTATTTTTCCAGTCTACTAAATCCTTATATATGTCCCTCTCTAAAAATTTATTTTTTATTTTTTTTATTTCATCTACCTTTTTATCGGCAATTAGTTTTTCTACTTCGTCCTTAAATCCCATCAATTCACTCCCTATCTTTTTATTTGATTTATTATCTATTCTCTATGTTTTTATATTATAACCGTTCTTTGCCCTTACATATTCTCTGTTATACACGTTTCTATATATTGTAGCATTTACAATTATACCTTCTTTTACCATATCTATTGCTTTATTTTCACTTATCTTTGTCCCATTGTTTAAAATGAATGTATTTCTACCGTTATATTTCACTCTTTTTAAAATTATATTTCTCACCATTTTTAGTGTCTCCTTATTTTATTATTCTATTCTTTCTATATAGTCTCCGTCCCTAACTGATTTCCCACTATATTTTTTGAATAATTCCCATTCATCATATTTATCTAATTCTAATTCTTTTAATATATTTCTTATGTTCATCCTATATTGTGGAGGTATTCTCATAGAAACCCAATGGTATACATCCTGTAATACACTCTATTTTAAGTATTTTAGCTAATCTGCTAGCTATTACTTCTGATACTGATTCTATATCGTAAACTCCATCTGTTATGTTGTAAGATGACATTTTTACACATTATCTATTTTTTCCTCTATATAATTCTGTTTTAGGAATCATTCCCATAGAACCACCGATTTTTATGTCATCCCATTTTAAATGTGCTAAATCTAATTTTTCAATCATATTATCATCGACCTTTTAATTTCTCTTTACAATTATATTTCTTATCGGTTACAATACTATTTTAATTAAATATATTATAACATAAATTAAGCTTTTTGTCAACACTTATTTACAACCTTTTTTAATAATAAAAACCTCGTTTTACCGAGGTTTAATTTCTTACCTAATAGGACAAACTCCACTGACACATTCACTGTCGTTTGTTACTCCTGCTACTCTATATTTACCTTCTATTTCTTCTATCAAGGTTCCTACTCTTACTGAACCTTCTATTTCCCTTATGTTTAATCTTTTTCCATCATTCGTAAATGCAAATGGAAATTTTATGAATACCACACTCATTTTTCTACCTTTCTTTAGTATAAATTTTGATTTATTTCTTCTATTAATATTTCTTCTGCCTTACTGCACACTGTAGTACTTAAATCGTAAACTGCAAAATTAAACTCTTTCACTAAAAATATAAGTTCTTCGTTATCAAGTAAGTATCCGCTATTTGATACAAAGTCAAATAACCCTTTTTCTCTTATTCCCTTTATTATCTCCTGTTTTTGCATATTAATCTCCTTTTGTTTAATATAATAGGACACACCTTATTTGATGTGCCCTACCCCTTACTCTATTTTACTTCTTTCATAGATACAAGTGCCCATCTTGATATTCCATAAATTTTATTCATTAGTTATATCTTCAAAAGTCCCGTTTTTATCTACATATTTGTATCTTTTGTCTATATTCTCATAGTTACACACATAAGGTCCCATTTCTACTACACTGTTTTCTCTATTTATACAGGTTATTTTCAATGTTTCTCCTGCTCCTGCATCATATATGTTTGTTATTATCTTGTCACCTATTTTTAAATCTGACTTTCTCATATCTATATTTCAACTTCATTTAACTCAAATTTCATTTTACATAGTTACTAGTATAACCTTTTTAATACTGTTTAATTTTAGCCTAACCTACATATCTCCGACTAATCTATAATTTCCCCTTGTTGTTAAAGGAATTCTCATTTCACCAGGTGTTGCTCCAAATACCACTCTTATAACATATGTTAATTGTAAACTAACACCCTCTACTTTTAAATTTCCATCACTATCTTTTGCTCCAGTTGTATTTAATGTTGAAACAACTGCATAAACTTCTGTTATAGGTAGCCCAACTTTAAATGAATATTTTTTAGATGATGTTGCATTACCAAAACTTTCGTTATAGCCTGATGTAGCTGTTACTAATCCTTCAGTTGCCATGTCTGAATATCTATCTACAAAGAAATCTTTAAACTCATACTGTATTTTTTCAGCTTTAGGGTATTCTACTATACCTTGTGCTAATTTTTCTTCGTCTGCACTTATAGTTGACATATACTGTCCCATTTGTGTTTTCGTATATACTAAGTCATCTAAGCATATTGTTATAACTATGTAATCATAAACCACACTAATTACTAAAGAAACTATCAAAGCTAGGAGTGTATATTTAGCTACTTTTTCTATCATGGTTATATCCCTCCTATGACCCCGCAGTCATATTTCTATAGTAATACATTGCTGGTGCTGATATTTCTCCTGTACTTATTGGTAACCCAGGATAAAAATACTTTCCAAACATATATATTTGTAATTTTACTTTTGCATCCAATCTTACTGTTAATTTTGTTCCTCTGTTTGCTGCTTTATATGTTGTATCTAATTTAAACGCGTCTAAAGGATTTACTTTAGCGTCAAATGTATCACCTTCAGGTATTATTACTTGTCTATCAGTCACATTACCAGAACTTTGTCCTGCTAATGGAAATTCAGGCATATTATTCTGTACTGACATATATATATAAACCCCTGACTTCTTACTGTTTACTTCCCAACTTCTTGCTAGTTCACTATTTCCTATTCCACCTAAAGAACCTACACCACATACAACTGTCTCTTTACAAATCATTCCATTCATAAAATCGGCTTCTATGAAATAGTCATTTACTATATCTGTTACTTCGTCTTCAGTTATATAGTTATTTAATGTTGCTTTTATCAATATTGCATTAGCTGCTGCCCGCATATTCAAATATATAGGAATGATGTTGGTTAATGAAAATACAAATGATATTATGAACACATATATAAACGACTTTAATATTAATTTAGCTATTTTAGCTGTCATTAGTTCAAACCTCCATATTCAAAAGGGCAACCATTTGATATTAGTTGCCCCGTTGAAACCTTGTTAATTAGAATATTGTTGGTGCACCTACTGCTCCGCCACTCATTGTATCAAATAACCAGTCAAGTATACTCTGTAATGTACCACCGTTTGCTACCCCTACTATGATTAATGTGATGAGTGCGATTACTACTACAGCCGCTACTGTTTTTGCTACTTTACCCATTTTTTATTCCTCCTGTTATTTTTTTAGTTTAATTTAGTTTTATATTAATTTCATTAATACCGTTTAGCTATTAAACGCCGACATTATTTGGGCTATGAAGAACACTGTCATTATTAAGAATAGTGATACCCACACAGAACCTTGTATTATAGCGTTTATTTTCTTGTCTGTTTCTTTAATCAATTCTTCAGATTTCAAAATCATTTTTTGGTCTAACTCAATTTTGAAGTTTTGCATAACATTTACGTTATCATAACCTACAATTCTGTTTTCCATTATATCACAGAATCTCATTACTACCGGAATCGGTACTCTTCTCTTAAATTGTTTTAATGCGTAAACCTCTCCACTTCTACTATCATTTATAAAAATCATCATTTCTTTATAAAATAAGTCTCCAGATGTTTTTATGTAATTCTGTACCTTTTCTTTTAAACTTGAGTTTGGAGTCCTTTTATATACATAATATAATACTGAGAATAATTTAGGTAATTCAGCTTCTACAGCCTTGTTTCTCTTTTTTATCTCACTGTCTATTTTAGCTATAGGATAATTCCAAGTAATAATTGCTAAAACAATACCTATCATAAATATGCTAATTCCAAACATAATACCTAATACACAACTGACTGCAAATACTGCCAAAAAATATAGTGTTTGAATTCCCCTTACTTCTTTTGCATTTGTCTCTAACTGCAATCTGTCTATCTTCTTATTTAGTTCTAATGTCTTATCATCTAACAGTTCTTTAGATGGTAGTTTATTAGCTAAATCTTTAACTTTATCTTTGAATGTTTTCTTCTGAGCATTTTTATAAAACTCGTCGTTCTTTATACGTTCCTTCTGTTTATTAGTTACAGGTTTTATTAATTTCGTTAATAAACTTTTACTAAGTATGAAGAAACATACAATTATAAACATTATTAATACTATTTCCATATGTTTCCCCTTTCTATTCTGTTAGTTTATCATAATTAATTGTCATTTGAATTATCTGTACTGCTGCAAATGCTGTTATAGTTAAAGATATACAAGTTACTGCTATTAGTTTACCTATAAATGCTGTTCTCAATAATTCTCCTGTTAAACTGTTTGTCATTGCAAATCCTAAAAATAAAAGTATTATTGTTGAACTTCCGATTAATTGATAATTTTGTTCTTTGAATTTTTCATCTGACTTAGCATTTATTGAACGAGTTAAACTATTTAATTCTACTATGTCCATGAATATCTCGTTCATACCTTCATCACCAGTCTCGTAGAACATCAATGCTTTCTTTACAAATTCTGTCGCTCTTGGGCCTAACTCGTCCTTTAACTCTGCTACAGCTTCTCTAAATAACATGTTTCTAGCATCTTGATTGTCTAAGAAATCTTGAAATTTAGGTTTTATTTTAGGGTCAAATCCATCCATACTACCTCTTATTGCTGCATTTACACTATTATCTATAGCTGGACATATTATATCAAGTGCATCCATTACTCTATTGTCATTTGCTCTTATACTTGACCTTGTTATTGTTGTTAACATAGCTACAAAAGCTATAACACAAGGTACTGAGAACATTATACCTATTATAATTGAATCAAACACTATCGATAATACAGTTGCTATAATTATCATCATAAATACTATGAATGATGTAAAGTTCTCTACTTTAAACATTGTTAATTTTAAACTTATCAAAATACTTTGCACTAAGTCTCTATATTTTTTAGCGAATCCATCTTTATTAAGACCAAGCAAATCCATCTGTTTATTTTTTAAATGTGCCTCTTCGTCTTTCCTTATTCTTTTAATTATTAAAGATGTACTTATTGATATAGCTCTTTCCTTCAAATTCATGTCAGTTACTTTTGCGTACATGAGGAACATAGCTATGAAGAATAAGAATATCGCCATAAATACAGGATTAAATATTATATCGTATATTAACTGCAATTTTTATACCTCCGTAAATTAGTATGCTCCCATGTATGTTTCTTTTTCTACACTATCATTTTCAGGCACTTCTCCCAAGTATATTTCAAACATTTTATCAGGTATACCCATTTTTCGCAACTGCTCTACTGTACGTTCACTGATTATACCAGTTCTTCTATGTCTACCTACAATGGTTTTATCTTCTTCAACCTTGTCTAATCTGTATTTGTAAATGTCTACTAGTTTAGGTTTAAGACCTTCAGAACCCCTTATTTCAGTTATATACATTACTTTTCTTGAACCGTCCATCAATTTCTCAACATTTATTATAAATTTAAATGCACTACATATATTTTGAAGAACTAATTCTGCTGGAACATTTCCTGCTTTTGCCATGTAAGCCATTAAATAACGTCTTACAGCATCTTCTGGATTCTCAGCATGATATGTAGTTACAACCTTATGTCCTGTTTGTGCTGCTTTTAATAGTGAAACAAATTCTTCATCTGAACGACACTCACCCATGATTATCCAAACTGGTGTTTGCCTCAAAGCATTCTCTATTAAATTGTTTGGTGTAGGGTCTTTTGGAGTTGGATTTTCTTTTTCACTGTTAGCTTCCATTTGTATAAAGTCATTTAAGAACATTCCGTTCTCTTCTTTTATTGAAGCTTCTCCTATCTCAGGAAAATCTCTCAGTAATATGTTATCTTTAAAATCTTTGCCTCCTACATAACTAACTACTAAATTAACAGAAAATGTATTTCTATCTTTTAATGGCCTATTCCCTATAATTATAGTTTCTATTTCACTATAATTTCTCTCTTTTATTCTTTGTATTAATTCAGGTGAAGATGCAAAATTAATTATTGCTGCGTCTATACCTGGTGTTAACTCCACAGGATTTTCTATATAAACCTGTCTATCCATTGGGTTAATATGACTTACTATAATTTCGTTTGTCACTGTTTTACCAGAACCAGTTCCACCCACTGTTAAAAATGAAAATCTAGCTTGTACTAATATTTTTAGTAAGTTTGCCATATTATCAGATAAAGAACGTCCTTTAACTATATCTTCTAATTTCATTTTTTCATCTTTTTTCTTGAACTTTCTTATAACTGCTGTATAATCTCCTTCTGTTCCATCAGGATATGATATAGGTGATATACTCCTATCTGTAGCATTTATTCTGTATCCTTCAGGTGTTCTACTGTTTACGAATTGATTAGCTAAATTTAATGCTTTACCATCACCTAACAATT
>Ga0123336_10004983_pt1 | contig 10650 bp, 10 predicted proteins | sample SSSSmetaG_FD_96466 | JGI IMG/M metagenome (GOLD analysis project Ga0123336, IMG submission 96466) | Glacier valley bacterial and archeal communities from Borup Fiord, Nunavut, Canada, to study Microbial Dark Matter (Phase II) - ​SSSS metaG | ecosystem: Environmental > Aquatic > Freshwater > Ice... | reverse complement strand
GGCTGGGCGAAGCGTTAGCCAGCGCCTCGAACACGATGCGCATCCTCGTGCGCGGGGCGAACGACGTCCGTATCCCCTGCACGAGGACCCGTCCTTGTTAGGGATCCGCGCAACGCAGACTGTCGTGCGTGAAGGCGAGCTCAGTCCGTCGACGGCTGCTGTTCCGTGGCAAGCGGCGGCACGGTCACGTGTCCGATCGGCCGCTTCATTTCGACTTGGTCGAGGCGAGCGCGCGTTCTGCGGAAAAAAAACTACCAACCACGTCGGTCCTTTAGGAAGGAGCATGGGCAAGCGTTCGTAAGCAGACCCATGAGAACGTCACGTACCCAACTTACGCTTACGTTGCTGGTCCTCGCATCGCTCATCCACTTTTCCGGTTGCTCCGCTCCAGAGTCTGAGGGCGACGGCGTCGACTCCGAGGCGCAGGACTTGAAGAAGGTCACTCCAAAGGCAGGTAACGGAACGTTCGAGCTCGCGGCGCCAACGTTCGACGTGACAGGTTTCGAGAGCCATTTCTTCTTCGACAGAGCACCGATTGCTTTTGGAGAACGTAAAGAGAAGTCACCTGCGTCGTATCTTTTGGAGGCCCAGGTCTTTGGGAATTACACCGGTCGCGATGCACAGCAGCAGCGGGACGTAACGCTGACAGCCGGGTCGAGCCAGAGCGTGCGGCCCGGAGGTATGCATATTTTTTTCGACAGAGTTCCAACCCTGGGATCGGTCACCGTCATCGCACAAGCCCAGGGCGTCGGACGCCTGCTGCCCGACGACTCGTGGGCGACGAAGGCGGGAGGCGCTGCAAAGCTGACTCTCCCAGGCAGGTTCTCGTTCAGCAGTGACGCGTTCGGCGATTGGCGCGACGTCACGGTGGTCGAGAATGCGGTCACTAATTTCGTCCTTCCGACATCGGCTGTTTCGGTGACGCTCGATGGTTACGACCCGGCCTTTCCGAATCCAGCGGGCTGTACGCCGGCCTTCGTTCGCGCGGGAGGCCCCAGTGCCGCGAGAACGGCGAACGTCAGGAATGCGGACGGAACGCCTCGCGGGGGTTTCGTCGTACCTGGAGGCGAACGCGCACCTGTGACACTCGACGCGTCCGGAATAGAAATCGCTCAGAGCACGATGGGAGGCACCAACGTTTTCCAGCTAAGCAGGCTCGAGATCGAAGACGTGGAAGTCACGAAGTCCAGCGGCGGCACCCTGATGGTCAAAGGGACGGTGAGTGTCGCCCGCAAGAACGACGACGGGTCGTTCTTCAAGCTGTCATGTGTCTTTCCAACGCACTCGGGTATCGATTTGCCCGATGGTTTCTATCGAATCACGACCGTCGCGACTGGGCCGAACGGCATGGTGACGGCCACCAACGACGTGACGTTCCCCTGAAGAGCTGTCCAGGAGTGTCGGTTTTGTCGCCCTTCGGCAAATGTGGGGCGGCATGATTTCGCGGGGTTGACGCTAGCGAGCGAGGAAACGGCTGCGGCCGCTCGCGGCGAGACCGGCGCCGCGGCGTGCTCGAAGGGCCGTGCGTGGGTATCCTCTGCACACGGTCTGTCGCGAGGGGCCGTTCGAGCGCATGCTCGCGGGATGAATGGGACGGCTGTGATCGACGTCAACTATTCCTGCAGGTCAGCGACAACTATTGTTGCAGGTGACCTCCATGGTTCTCGATCGCATCGTCGTTCTGGTAGTCGTTCTGGTAGTCGTCGTCGTAGTTGTCGCTACGCGTGAGCCTCTGCAGGTCGCGATCGCGACAGCGCCTCGTCAGCTCTCTTGCTCGGTCCTGAGAACTCCAGAATTGCGGAGTGGTGGACGAGGCGGTCGATGGCCGCGGCGGTGGTCATCGGGTTCTTGAAGATCCGATCCCACTCCCCGAACATGAGGTTGCTGGTGATGAGCAGCGAGCGCCTCTCGTAGCGCTCGGCCATCAGGGTGAAGAGCACCTCCACCTCGTCGGCGCTCTGCTGCACGTAGCCGATGTCATCGAGGATGAGCAGCTCGAAGGCATCGAGTCGCTGCAGGGCACGTGGCAGAGCGAGGTCCCGCTTGGCTGCGAGGAGCTCCTGGACGAGGCGGAAGGTCGGCGTGAAGAGGACGGTGTGGCCGCGGCGAACGAGCGCGTCACCGAGCGCGGCAGCGGCGTGCGTCTTGCCGCGTCCCGGGAGTCCGAAGCAGAGGACGTTGTCCGCGCGCTCGAGGAACTCGCCGGTCGCGAGCTCGTCGAGCCGGGTGACGACGGCACGAGGAAGGCGCGTGCGGTCGATCGCGTCGAAGGTCTTGCCGGGCGACAGCCTCGAGGCCTTCAGCAGGCGCTCGGTGCGCCTCTGACCGCGCTCGTCGGCCTCTGCTTCGAGGACTTCGAGGAGCGTCGTCAGCGCGGTGTGGTGGCCGGCATCGGTGAACCGTCGGACCGCCTCGGTCGCGAGAGTGGGCAGCTTGAAGCGCGTGAAGAGCTCACGCATCCGCGCATTCATCTCGATGGTCATATCGCTCACGCTGCACCTCCAATGAAGAGTCGGTCGTAGATGCCGAGGTCGGGCGCCGGGATGTGCACAACGGGGATGGTGGGCTTCTCGGGCGCGGCGAGCGCCTTGACGGTGATGAAGTCTGGTCGCTCGCCGCGGTCGAGGAGCGACACGAGCGCGTGCTCGACCTGCGACTGCATCGTGCTCGCCGCGAGGTGAAGAACGCGAACGTACTCGACGTCCGCGCGCTCGCCGCGCGCGTCGACGAGGGCGTCGTAGGCGCGCCGGAACACGAGCGAGGGGAAGAGCTCCTCGCGGTAGCGGTACCGCGCGAAGGCGCCGGGCTTGCGGACGAGCGGTTTCGATAGAGCTCGATGTACCCGTTGTGTGCCGCTGGCAGTTTGGGAATGAGGACCTTCAGGCCCGTCCCGTCGGTCGCCATCCACGGGCCACCGAGAAGCTCCTTCCATTGCAATCCATCGATCGGGGAGAGAAGGTCGGCGGCGCGCTCGATGAAGGAGACGAGCGAGCTCATCGCGAGCGGCACGCCGCGCTCGGCGAGATCGCGTCGTATCCGATCGAGCGGGGTGAGGAGCGAGAACTTGTGATGGACGAGCCAGGCGAGCCAGGCGCAGGTGACTCGAGCGCTCGTACGGAGCAAGCAGGGAGCGATACGCACGCCGCAATGCCGGCACCGGCACGTGGTCCGGCGGACGACGCGCCGGCGCTGATGCTCCTTCACGACGTGCAGCTTCTCTTCGACGAGCTCGTCGACGACGTCGAGTGTCGCGGCGCCGCACGCGCCGCATGCCTCCGGGCGTAGGTCGTGCTCGTCGGCCATCAGATGAAGAGGAATGGCCCTTCGTCCGGTCGGCGTCGACGTCGACTTCGGCGCGGACTCCTCTGGCGGCTTCGCCGGAGCAGCCGGCCGTGTCTCGAACGCGCGTCGCGCTTCGGCGTCGGCCGCCGGCGGCGGCAGCGGCGGCCGCTCGGCCGCCGGCTTTCGTTGCTTGCGCTGCGCCACGGCGAGCAGCTCGGTGACGCGATCGGCGAGGCGCGCCACTTGGGCGATCAGCTGGCCGACCTGCGCCCTCAGCTCTCGATTCTCTCTGCGCAGCGTTTCGAGCTCGTCCAACGAGCAGTAGTGATCATACTTAGTAGTCCATGTCGATCGTCTTGATTGCCTTTCGAGCGCTTTCTGTCGGACGCCGGTACCAACCGCGGCGTGCGGCCGTGAAGTCGATGCCGGCGAGCAACGACGCGAACGCCGAGCCGTCGATCGAGACCTGGGCCGCGTTGCCGTCCAAGTGAGGTAGCTGGAAGCTGCCGGCCTCGAGGCGCTTCGCGAGAACGCACCATCCCAAGCCATCGAACCAGATCGCCTTCGCGAGGCGCCGCCGGCGGTTGAGGAAGAGATAGAGATGACCGTCGACGGGGTCGAGACCGAGGCGCCGAACGGCACCTGCGAGCGCATGAAATGATCCGCGCATGTCGACGGGCTCGACCGCGACGAAGACGCGGACCGTCGGCGGCAGGCTCAGCACGAGCGCAGCGCCTGGAGCACGCGGCGTAGCGTGTCCGCGGAGACGTCGTCGCCGAACGCGAGGCGTGCTCCTGTCGGCGCGCGGCCGCACGAACAAGAAGTCGCGCGACATCTGCACGAGCGCGAGGAAGCACGCGAACGCTTGCTGCGCGAGTCCGTCCTCCAGCGCACCCTCTCGAGGAACTCCCGGCATCGCGCGGTCGATGACATGGTTGGCAGCATGATCAAGCGCGGCACGAAAGCTTGGTTCCGGATCGAAGTGGGCCTGGTGCTCTCGACGCTCCAGCATTACCTGCACGGCGACGGTGAGAAGTTCAACCGCCCACCCACTGTCCGATGCGACCCGGAACGCCGCACGCGCGCCTTACGAAAAAGCTCGAGACCGTGTAGCTACGGCGGACTCGTCGCGCCCGACTGCATCGCTCGAGGGCACTCGATGCCGGGCTCCGTCGCACTCGACTCTTCCGCCTCCACCCGGACCCTCGAGCCTTGCTGCGATTCGGACGTCGCGGCAATGCGCACCGTTGGGAGTCTGGCTCGCCGTCGGCTTACGCAACCACGCGGCTCCGACAGCGCCGGCGAGGGCGAGGGCGAGGCCCGGCATCGCAGTGATCGCGGTGAAGGTCGGGTCCGCCACGCCGACGAGCAGCGCGAACAGCACTCCCAGGGCCGTCGCTGCGCCGAGGACGACTCCCCATGCCCGCATGCGTAGGACCGCGACCGCCTGCGCGACGAGCGCAGCACCAAGAAAGGTCAATGCTGCACCGATCATGGGCGATCCGTGGGTCCACGCACTCAACGCGAGAGGGGCGGCGTAGACGGCAGACGCTATCGATGCAGTAGCCGCAGCCAGAAACAAGGTTCGAGACGCGCGAGGTGCGAATGCTGCACGTGCGGCGGCTGTTTGGAGCAGCGGGCGTGCTATCACCAGCGCGAGCGCCGGCGCGATGACCAGCAACGCGCCGATGGGTCGAATGTCTCCGGCCATCGCTCGGACTCCGAGCACCCACGCCTGAAGGACAAAAAACTTCCACGCGATCCCACGACCAACCACTTGCGCGAGCGGTGACCGCCTCGTGAGAGCTGCCGCGCCGACGAGGTACGACGCAAGAAAAAGCAGCGGGAAGCGACCGAAGTGGCCAAAGGCCATCACGCGCACCGTCATGAACGAAGGCACACACAGCAGCACGGCTCCTGCGGCGACCCCTCGAGCTTCGACCCATCGCGGGGTTGAGGTGCGGGCGGCCGGGGCGCCCTGGTCCGCTATCGACATAGCCGTCATCGCAGCGTCTCGCAGCAATCGCCGTACCGCACGGCGGACGTGGTCTCTCGATCGAAATCTGCGAGGGTCAGCGTGGTCCAGGGGCGCCTCGTCCGACGACTTGTCACGCCCAGGCGAGCGTGAACCGTCCAGTTTGCCCTTCTGACAAGCCGTTGGCCCCGCCCGCGGGCTTCCTCTTCGATCCTGCGCTTCATCGATTACAGGACGCGGACACGGCTCGCGCGGTTAACCAAAATCGACAGGCGCGATCAGAACGACAAGCCGAACGCTCCGCCCGCGCCAAGCCCCCACACCGGAGCGAGGGTGCCTTCTCGTTGGGTCAGGAGCACGTCGCCGCGACCCTCAATCTCCATCCAGAGGGCGCTGCTCAGCGACAACCGAAGGCCGACGAGCGCGTGCCCACCGGCACCGATCGCTCGGAATTGCCGCTCGGATTCATAGCCAGCGAGCGCGACGCGACTGGCATCGTCGCGGCGGAGCGTCTGGAAGATGCCAAGCACGCGCGGGCCGGCACCTGCTCGGAGAAGAACGGGGCCGAGGGAGAAGCGTCGTTCGAGAAGCGCGTCTACGCCGAGCCAGCTCACGTCGGCGCTCTGAGCCGGGGCCGACTTGTTCCCGATCCCGCCGAGCACACCCATGCCAATGGCCCAACCCGTGTCCCACGAATACGCATAGCGCGCCGACAGCTCGTGCCCGAGGGAGACGAGGCTCGAGGCTCCTGCCATGTAGCCAATCGTCAGCTCGTTCGGACGGAGATTGAGCTCGCCGCCTTTGCGAGCAAGGACCTCTTCGGTCACCGGCTGAAAGTCGGTCGCTTTGAGATCGCGCTGTTCACCACGGGCGACGTCGAGCTGCGCGGCGGCCGATCGACCTCCCCCGCGGCGTTGGACGACGTACTTGCCAGGAGGCACGGCCAGCGAGACAACGCGATCCGGCGAGCTCCAGAGCTCGGCGACGACCGAACGAGTCCCGAGTCCGTAGACTAGATAATGGGCGTCGGTGGCGCGCGGCATGCGGATGGCGCTCGCGGTCGCCATCTGCGTCATCACGATGGGTGCGGCCTCGCGCAAATCGATCTGGGCCACCGGATGCTGAACGAGGCCGGAGGCTCGCGCGGATCGGTAGAGCGTCTGGCTGTATGCAAAGGCGTACGACTCGGCGAGCGTGACGCGCGCATCCGCGTCGACGTCGGCGGCGCCCGAGAGTCCCGTGAGCCAATAGTGGGTGAAGACAGCACCCGCGAGCTCGTCCGACTCCTGGGCGACCTCGCCATCGGCCGACGCCTGGATGCGCACGACTCCGGTTGCGTTCGCGGAACCGTCGGCCGTGATCCCGAACGGCTCAGCGTCGGCCACGCCCTTGCCGCGCGAGTCCGCCGTACGGCACGCATCCGCCACGACAATGCGTAGCGCCGCGGGCATCGCCGCGAGTTTCGCGTTGACGTCCTGGAGGGCGATGCGCTCGCCGCCAAGATGCAGCCGCTCGCGATCACCGTGACCGCTGAAATAGAAGAGAAGCGTTACCTCCTCAGGCTTGTGCGTTCGCGCGATGGCCGCGGCCCGATCGAGCGCCGCGAGGAGCGCCGCCACGGTCGGCTCCTGGAGCAAGATCGCGTTCTCGGGTTTCACTCCGCCGAGCTGCACGAACACGTCACGGACGCGCATCGCGTCGCGCGTCGCGTGTTTGAGCGGCGTCTCTCCCACCAAGCCGAAACGATGTCCCACGGCGACGAGCACACGGATGGGCTCTGCATGACACACGCTCGCCGTCAGCAAGACCGCCAGCACGACAGCTACGATCAGCCCCCTCGCAAACGAGCCCGGGCGAACGAGCGGGCGGCCACGTAAAATGCGTCGGCTCATCTCACGGTCCGAATCTCACGGTTCTCGCACGACGGGAATAGCCACGATCTCGTCGAACATGCGGGTCGTCTTCGCGCGTTCCACCGCGTCGGGATGCCCTGCGAGAATCCAGCCCTCCGTCGGCGAATCGTCGAACTGCGCCGCGCGCTCCGAGATGTGGGTCCCCGCTTCGAGCACCGCGGGCAAGAGAAGCGGAACCCACGTCCCGTCCTTGCCGAACATGCCGACGACGATCGGTCTTTCATCGGAGACGCCGATCTCGACACGGATGCGATCGCGCGGCTTTACGCGCACTTCGGATGAGAGCCTCTGCTGGTACCCTTCGCGATCGCGCACGATCGTCAGCTGCAGATCACCCTTGAAGCGCGTGCGCGCGGTGCTCTCCATCGGAAGAGGCTCAACCGGCGACGGTACCGGACGGACGACGAAGAAGGCCGCCGCCGCGGCTAGCATGGGCGCTGCGATCCAGGCGACCTTCGCAAGGCGAAGATTCGTTCCCATCTTCGCCCTTGCTTTCGTGGGCTCCGCCGCTGCCACGCGCGGGACGGACTCGGCCGCCCTCGGCTCTCGCCCACGAAGCTGCGCGAGGAACGCGGCCGCACTCGTCTCTTCGTCAGCCGCGAACGCGGCTGCCCCGACCTTCATCGCATCCACGTAGGCGCGGCAAGGCGCGCACCCCGCGAGGTGAACACCGACCGCAGCCTCCTCGTCACCGGCAGCGTGCGCATCGAGGCGGAAGCTCGGCGGATGTTCGCTCATGAGGGCCTCCTTTCAGACAATGTGCGTTGGGCAGGACGCTCGCGAGTCGTCCGCTCGGCTTGATCACGGATGTGGGCGATGCGCTTGAGAATGGTCATTCGCGAGTAACCGAGCTCGTCGGCGATTTCCTGATGGGTCATGCCGTCAACGAACGCCATGACGGCGATGCGCTGTTCCTCGTCGTCGAGCACGTCCAGGATCTCGATGGCCGTTCGCCTCAGCTCCGGGGTGGTTCCCGGACAATGCGGAAGCTCGCTCGCGGCGTCATCGAGGGTCGCTTCCTTGCTCGACTTCTTGGCGTTGCGCAGTTGGTCAAAGCACGTTCGTTCCGCAACGCGATAGAGCCAGCGGATGGGGTGGTCGGCCGAGCGGACGCCGCCTCCATTCCGAATGAGCTTCAAGAATGTCTCTTGGAGGGCATCGTCGGCGAGCGCGGTGCTGCGGAGGAGCAAGAGGCACCGCTGGCGCAGGAAGAACCCGTACCGGCGATAGAGGTCTTCGACCTCTGAATTGTTGAGCCCCTCGTCCACTCGGTCGTTGGCCTCAGAAAGGGGTCACGACACAGGGCCATCCCGCCGGCGGACTCGGCGTCCGAAACTCCCATGCGGTCACGGTGCAACTCCTCTGGGCCGTCGTGCAGAGACCCGGCGCGGAGGTCTGGCACTTCGTGTACTGATAGCGCCGACCGTGGGCTGTAACGTCGCACCAGAGCTCAGGGTCGCCCGGTTGCGGCCATACCCCGTCTGGGCCGGGCCCGGTCTGCGCGGGTCCGGGGTCGAAGTTTTCGGTAACCGTCGATTCGCCGAATCCCTCGTTCAACCCCTGGCACATGACCTTTCCGAACTGCGGGTCGGCGCTGAGCGGCAAGTCGTAGAGGGTCGTCATCGGAAGCCATCCGTCAGAGTCGTGGTTGCAGGTCCCTTTCCCGGCGCACAGCGTCGTCCCCGCCAAGTTGTATCCTTGCGCTGGCCGATTCCCAGCTGCATCGGTCTTGAAGTCGCTCGGGACGATATTGCCCTCAAAATATAAGAGTAACAGCTCCCCGTTGACTCCGAGCACGCGGTCCACGAACGCCGTAGCCGACTGGTCGACGAGATCGAGCTTGCCGTTGCCATTCGTGTCTTCGTAGGCCACAACCGAGCCGATGGCGACGCCGAAGTCTGCGGGCCATGTGTCGCGACTGGATTTCAAGTCACTCGCGTCTCTGCCTGGCGTCCCATGCGCCATCGCCGTCGCGGGCGGTGGATCGCTCAGCTCGAGATGAAACTTCGCCGGGAATACGGGCGTGACCGGGATGTCCTGCGCAACGCTGTACCCACCATCCACGGACAGCCATACCACGGCAACCCGAACGTTCGCGCCCGGCCGAAGTGCTTGAGGGCTCGCCTGGGAGAGCTGGCCGTCCAGCACGGCGAGAGGCGGTCGCTTCTCGACATCGCCGACCTCTCCGCAGGCGAGCGCCGAGATCAGAAGAGGAGCCGAGATCACAAGTGAAAGAAGAGCCCGCATCGGAGTATCTCCCGCGTAGTTTACCACTGCGGAGGGTCTTCCCTTCCGCTTCTGCATGCCAAGACGCGGGCGCCGCTCGCGCGGTTAACCAAATTCTACCGGGGCCTCGAGACTCTTCGACCTTCCATCAACATTGCTGGTCGAGTCGGTCGAGCCAAGGGCGTCGTTGCTACAGCCCCTGCCCTCGGAAGGGCAGGACTAGCTTCGGGTTCGGGTACGGTATTGCGCGCACGGCGCAGAGACCCGGGCCGCGCGGCGAAAGGGATCCCCTTCTTCGCTCCCCTGCCCTCTTGGTTGCGTCGCCCTTCGAGCGACGCACGCGGACCACGAGCCCCTCTCCCGCGGGGTCCACGTCCCCACCGTGAGCCCGACGAGCTCGGAGCGGCGGAACGCGCCCATCCATCCCATCGTGAGGATCGCGCGATCGCGGAGGCCCGCGAGATCATCACCGAGGACGACCACCATCGCCTCTATGCACAGGGCGTACCCATGTCCTTGTCGCTCAGCGGCGCCTTGTGGTCGGGCGACGTGCTGTGGCGACGACGGATCCCCCGCATCACCTCGCCGATAACAGACGGACCTCGGACCCACGTGCAGCCCCGGTGACGATGCTCGTCCGCGATGCCGACGAGAGCGCGTGCGATCGTCGACGGGCGCTTCCCTTCCCCCGCTAGGGCCGCGAGGTAGACGGACACCGTCGCGGGCGTGACCGGCGTCGACGTAATCCGCGCTGGCACCACGACTCAAACGATCGGAACAGCCGTGCCGTGAAAACCTCCCTCGTCGCACGAAATTTACGGCCAAAGCGACGAATGCACGTCTTGCACCGAGACTCGAGGCGCGGGATCCGCTGAAGTCGCGGGCGCAGGAGGCAGTGTCTCGACGCGCGCGAGCAGCGAGGCGAACATCGCTCTCAGCTCAACGATCGTCGCCGCCTGCTCCGCGATCGTCACCGCCTGCTTCGCAATTCGATCGTCTCGCCAGTCGCGCGCCACGACTCACTCAATGCCAGCGCAGCGATCTCATGGAAAGCGATTCTTCACGCCGAAAGGGCGATCGATCTCACACAGTGCGGCATGGAACACATGGACTCACCCGTGAACGGGTACTTTGCGGGATGCACGCCCTACCCGACCGCGGTTCTCTGCAACAACTGACTACGTGACACCTCGCTCGGTGCGTCTTGCGCCTCAAGAAGACCACGCCCCAGCGCCAGGAGGCGCGCGAGCTCGT
>Ga0123336_10004981_pt1 | contig 10654 bp, 5 predicted proteins | sample SSSSmetaG_FD_96466 | JGI IMG/M metagenome (GOLD analysis project Ga0123336, IMG submission 96466) | Glacier valley bacterial and archeal communities from Borup Fiord, Nunavut, Canada, to study Microbial Dark Matter (Phase II) - ​SSSS metaG | ecosystem: Environmental > Aquatic > Freshwater > Ice... | reverse complement strand
CCCAATTTAGGGTGGTCCAAGTAGTTAATGTCCCAAAGAAATTATATTAACCATTATATATCAATTAAGGCTAATTAGATATATGAATGTTTTATGAAATATGTCCTTGGTTAAGATTGTACCCTATCCTTATGAATATTTGATAATTATTACGCTTTAATGCTGTAAATTATTAAAGCTTCTTCCTATATTCATATGTTGCTGCAAGAAACTCTAAAAACATTGGATGTGGTTTTAAAGGCGTTGATTTATACTCAGGATGAGCTTGAGTAGCAATAAAGAATGGATGTGTTTCCTGATCTAATTCCAGCAACTCTACAAAAAAATTATCGGGTGAAGTACCAGAGATAATAAGACCCTTTGCTTCTAGCTGTTTCCGGTAATCGTTATTAAATTCATAGCGGTGCCTATGTCTTTCAGATATCATATATTCTCCTACAGCTGCATTACTTTCCTTTTCGGCATCTTTAAGAGTCCTACCAGCGCGGTATTTTTTGTATATTTTCTCAGCCAATGTTCCTTTTTTCAAAATACAATCATAGGCTCCTAAGCGCATACTTACCCCCTTACCTTTTATTGTTTGATATTTCGCATCAACAGGTATTTGGTGAATAATCGGATATTTTGTAGTTTCATCAATTTCTGTAGTATTAGCTCCATCCATATTACAAACATTTCGGGCAAATTCTACGGCTGCAAGTTGCATTCCATAACAAAGTCCTAAATAAGGTATTTTATTTTCTCGAGCGTAACGGATTGCGCTAATCTTACCCTCTACTCCTCTTCTTCCCCAGCCAATAGGCACTATAATTCCATCTGAACCTTCTAAAGCCTTAACTCCTTCATCTTCTAAATCTTCACTATTGATAAATTTGAATTCCAGCTTAAGTTCTTCTTGCCAGGCTGCATGTCTAACTGATTCTATTAAAGCTGCGTAGGCATCTAGTAATTGGTAGTCACCTTTATTCTTAGCAAAATATTTACCTACAATGGCAATAGTTACATTCCCTTTAGTTGCTTTATGAACATGTGTACTAAGTTGTGTCCATTCTTTTAGAGATCTTTTAGGATCGGACTTAAGTTTTAAACTTGCTAATACTTTTAGATCAAATTTTTGCTCAGCAAATATTAACGGCAGTTCGTAAATAATAGCGACATCTGGTGCAGTGATAACCTTATCACCCGATAAATTATTTTTTAAACCTAGTATATATCTTCGTCTTTCATCAATTTCTCTCTCCCCTCTTAATACTAGGAAATCAGGATGGATTCCCATAGACATTAGAATCTTTACAGATGTTTGGGTAGGCATAGTTTTAGGTTCACCTAAATGTGGAGGGAAAACTATATATGATAAGTGAATATTTAAAACAGAAGATCCTAATTCTAGTTTTAATTGCCTTGCTGCTTCATAATACCAAGCATTTTGGTAGTCACCTGCTGTTCCACCTAATTCTACTAAGCAAATGTCATAACCTTCACCAGCTTTTTTTATTCTCGCAATTATTTCATTAGTTAAATGAGGTACATGTTCCACATCTTCTCCTTCATATACCATTTGTCTTTCATTATCAATTACTGTCTTATATATCTGCCCCATCGTAGTAAAATTCTTCTTACCCATTTCATTACCTAAAAATCTTTCATAAGTACCAAGATCCATATCAGCTTCTAAGCCATCATTACAAAGAAAAGGGTCACCGTGTTCAATCGGGTTAATTGTCCCTGAATCGAGGTTAATATAGTTTTCACATTTAATATTACCGATAGTATAACCGTGAGTTTTTAATAGACTACCTAAAGCAGCAGCTGTTACACCTTTGCCCACTCCAGATAATACTCCTCCAGTTACAAAAATATAGCGAGTGGAATTTTTATCAGCCACATTTATGATGTTAATAAATAAGGAATGCACATATTCTAATCTCTAAGCCTAACTCTAACAAATTAATAATTGCTTGTTTTGAAAGATATATCTAGTAGAAAAGTCTTTAATAATAAAGGAAGCTACTAGGCTTAATTATTCTTATATCACATTATAGCTAGATTACTACCTATAATATCATTCTAGCAATTAGATATAGTGGCTAAATTGAATTAGATAACTATTAATTAATAATTGACTTAGAATTACGAAAAAAGTGAATCAAATCTAGTTTCTAATAGCTATTATAACTAATTTAGGGTGTTTCTTAAGTCACTACTTATTTACCAGGAGGGTTAACTGCTGCTGGTACCTTAGGATCTAGAGCATATGTATAGTAGATAAAATCAGCGTTATCAACACTAGGACTATTAGCTAACCTGGCATGTCCGTAAAAAATGTAAATTGGATAAATATATCCAGTCCATTTATCAGGTTCTAAGTAGGCTAAGGTTACCTTTTGATAATTAGCAGTAAATGAAATTACTTGTTGACCATTTAATTGTCCCACTAGATATGGATTGTAACCAAATTCAATTAATTGTTTCAGACTTCCTTGGTTGTTTTTAATATTAGCCCAAGCTTGATCTGCAGTTAGAAGATTGTATACTCCAGGTACAGGATTAAATTCCCAATCAGTAAAGTTAACGCTTTCCAATACATCAGGACTTAAACTCTGAGCTTGGTTATTAACAGCAATTATTGTTAAGGCAGATGAGAGAATATCATTAACATAACTAGTTGCGGCTATATTTGTAGCACCAGTAACCAAGGGATTTCCTTGGGCGTCAGCTTTTGCCGATACAGCGTCAAATGTTCGATGTACTTTAATCTTTAAATACTGTGCAGTGTTAGGAGATTTAGCGATAATAAAGCTGTTATTTGCTCTTTCCAAATATTCAATTTCAATGTTCTTTAAATCAAGATTACTTCTAGCCAAGTTTAAATTAGCTATTAGTGCAGCTGCTTGTTGCTGGTAATAAGCTGGATCCGCATTAAACTTATCTACAACATCAGGAACTATCCCAGGATTAGAAAAACTTATAGTTTCATTCACCTTATCGTAAATTAGCTTGCGATTATTTTCATTCCAGACTAATTTATTACCATCTCTAGTAAAATTAGTTTTAAATCCAAATCTAGTAGCTAGGTCGTTACCAATATCTTCACTACCAAATATTTCTCTGGGTTCATTCACTTTATACACATTAACAGTAGCGTAAGGGTATTGAGGTAAAATATTGTCAGCACTGTAAGTAGCTTTTGGAGTAGCAGAAATTGATATTCCCGAAATAGCAGGCAACGTTAGTGTTCCAAAACTATAATCAGGATCAGTATAGGCATAATTATTAGGAGTTGTTGTCCGGGAAGTTGCCAATCCACCGATAAAATTTATACAAACTTGCAATACTATTACGACTACTGCGAATATTCCAAAATAGATTAAATATCTTTTAACAACGGAGGTTGTGGTTATCAAACTAGATTGCGCCATAAAAGTTTTTAATACACCGAAATTAAATGTGGGTTTAACTATATCTATATATGATATGCTATTGCACTTCTAGTAGGTAGTCAATTTGTTGAACAAATCTGAGGGGTATATTCTAGAACAGAAAAGTTAATTTAGACTAGCTTAACTCATCTCATCTCATCTCATCTCATCTTAGATCATAGACGTTTTTAGATTAGATTTACATTCAAAAAGTATAAGTTGCCCCGCACTTCAATAGCTGAGCCAATTTTGTTATAGTAACTAATATGAAGTTTTTAAGATTAGCCTTTGTTGGCATAGCTATTTTGACTTTGAGTGGTTGTTCACTTCAACCTCCACCCCCTACACCCACAGACAATACGGCTCCTCTTGCATCTGATTCAAGTCCAGTTAACTCCACTACTGGGAACAATAAAAAAATAGTTTTAAAATGGTCAGGCGCATTCTTAACTTCTGCAGACATTAAACCCTTAATCAACGCCTATACTAGCGCAAACCCTAATGTTGAAATTGACTACACACAAGAAGTGATTGCCCAAAAAGATATTAGTAATTACCGTTCAAAACTCAATGATATTATTGTTACAGGTAATACCTCTACTCCTCCAGATATATTTATGATTGATAAAGGTTGGAGTGGGATTTTTGCCCCATATTTGCAACCTGCTCCGAGTAATATTATTGGACCTAACGATTTGAAAAATAATTTCTATGATTTTGTATCTAGTGATTTTGTCATTAATAATAATGTTTATGGAGTTCCATTATGGGTTGATACCTTAGCTATGATTTATAATAAAAAATTATGGCAGACGGCTAATTTAACTGAACCTAATAGTGATTGGCATAAATTTGTAACTACTCAAGCTGTTCCACTTACACTTAGTACTAATGGGAAGATAACTCAAAGCGGCTTTGGGGGCGGGTTAACTAAAAATAATGAATTCTGGTTTGATAGTTTAAATATGTTTTTAATGCAAAATGGAGTAAATCTGGTGGATGCCAATAATCAGGCGGTATTTGCAGAAAACCCTAAGTCTGCTGATGCAATTAGTTTTTATCAGCAATTTTCAACTGGCACTAACAAAACTTGGGACAATACATTTAATCAAGACGTTGCTGCATTCTTAGAAGGGAAATTAGCTACTTATTTAGCTCCTAGTTGGAGATTAAATGACATTGTAAAATATAATAATTTAGCTAACTTGGGTTTGAATATTGGAATTTCTGAAGTGCCCCAATTGCAAAGCTCAAATTCTATCGCTAAGGCTGACTTTGCAGATTATTGGGGTAATGTAGTGAATAAAAAAAGTGCTAATAGTGATGCAGCATGGAAATTCCTCGCCTTTATTACTCAACCCGCTCAGTTACAACTCTTAAATCAAACCGCTGTAGCAGATAAAACAACGGGAATTGGGCTGCTATATCCACGTAAAGATATGACTACTCAGCAAACAGGCGATGCTAATTTAGGCGTATACGCTAAATCACTAAATTATGCTAAGTCTTGGCAAATGGTCGATAGTATTGAAATTAAAACTAGCTTTGCTACTATTTTAGATAGTAACAGTGATTTAAAAACAGTAGAAACTTCTGTTAATGCTACATTAGCTAAATTACATCCATGATAAGGTCATTAAAGAAAAAAACTAGTCTTTTTTATATAGCTATTTTTACAGTTCTAGTACTTACTAGTGTTGTCATTGCTCCACATATTAAAGCTTTGCTTGATCCTAATGATAATTTAGCTATCTATTCCCCTATTCCTAATTCTACAATTAACGGCATACAGGAAATAAAATTTATAGTTTATGATAATGAGAGTAACTTTGTGCCCACAAAAATAGAAGTTCTTGATAGTATTTGTAATGTTCATCAACGTACTATTGCTAATTCTAATTTCCCCTCTCAAAATTCTCAGCAAATAGTTGGTTGGGATACCACTAAGGGTTATAGTGACGGTGGAGCACTTCCGGATGGTAACTATTGCTTTAGTATTTGCGGTGATTATCAATATGGTGTGCAGAGCTATAATTCATGCAGTAGAAGAGGTATAACCATCCAAAATACAGTAACAATTCTTCCCCCGATTATTACTACTAGTCCTCCTAATTTAAATTTAAATATAGGAAATAGTTTTAATTACACAGTAAGTGCTAATCCTAGAAATGGAGGAAATCTTAGATATTCCCTTACTCAAGCCCCAAGTTTTTTAAAACTAAGCGGGATTAATAATATTTCAGCTCAGTTAACCGCTAATAATATCCAAACAAGTGGAAGTTTTCCTGTAGTAATCAGGGTTGATAATAATAGTGGAGGTTATGGTACACAATCATTTACAATAAATGTAACGGCTGCTCCTCCCATAACTCCGTCTAACCCACCCAATCAACCGGTACCACCTCCAGTCGTTCAACCATCTACACCCCTGATTAATTTTGTTTATCCAGTTGCAAATAGTGTATTAGTAGGAACAAAGAATAGTATTGAATGGAATATCCAAAATGCTATAGGACAGGAGTTAGACTTGGAGTACAGATTAGTAGGAACAACTAAGTGGAATAATCTAACTAAAATTACTAATAATGATATTTCTACTAAAACTAGTTATGACTGGGATGTAAGTAAGTTAGATAAGGGTAGCTACGAGCTACATTTGTTTTTATTAAACTCTAATAGTGCAAATATCGAAACATTATCTCCTCATTTTCAAATAGATAATACACCTGGAACTACCACTAATAATACCTTTAGTATTAGCAATTTAGTACCTACTAATGGGGCTGCGATTACTGATCTTAATCCTATTATTTCAGCACTAATAAATATTGGTTCTGTACCAACTCTAAGTTTAAACGATATTACAATTACACTTAATAATCGGGATTTTAAATCAAATTGCAATTTAAAACTGCAAGGAAATAATATCTATTTACTTAGTTGTCAAAATAATACAACTTTGAGTATTGGTAGTTATGAAGTTAAACTAAGTGTTACTTCTCCTAATAAGCCCACTATTAATGCTTCACAGCAGTGGAGCTTTTCTATTATTAGTAATGGAAGTACAGTTACCAATTCAGATAATGTAGTTTTATTGGGTCAAAATATAGCCAGACAAACTGCAATGCTTTGTTTGAGTTTAATAATATTATTTATGTGTTTTATAATCTTACCGCTAGTGCTCATTTTATCCCTAAGAAATAGGAATAAAATATCGACATATACTACAACAACAACAACTATTCCAGTAAAAAAGTCGATTACAAGCTTACCAATTGATCCTTTTGCTAGTAGTACAAATTATATTTCTTCTCCTACAGTTACTAGTAGGCTAACTACAACTGAATCAATAACTAAACCAAGCTGGTTAACTAAACAAAAAGAAAAATTACAAATGGCCCTAACTAATACCCTAAGTAATATAAGAACAGCTGCACAAAAGAAATCTCAAAAGAAAGTCAAAACCAATGAGCCTGTTGTAGTAGAAACAAGACCTGTAACTACAGCAAGTACAACAGCAACTACAGCAGAAATAATGACTGGTAATAACGTGCAAACACCTACATATGATTTAGTAGATAACCCTAGTGTATATGTCCCACCTTTACAGCCAATTACTCCAAGTACTGACACAAGTCAAACTGTTTATACTAATGATAATATTTCTGATAATGAACTACCTGCAATCGCCCCGATTGCTAATACAGATAGTAATACTATGCCGCAATCAATTTCAGCTGTTTCATCAGTTCCAGTTGCACAGCCTGTAGAGGCTCCTCTAGCAACGACTGAAGAACTACCGGATTGGTTAAAAACAGATGTAGGAAGTTCTGCTCAACCAACTGTACCAACAGCAGGAAAAGTATCTAGTAGTAATATTTCTACAACAGCAGAAGATAATGACGGTTCTGATCCGTATGGATTTGGAGACTATTCAATTGGCGAACCGCAATAGCAATTCGATAAATATTAACTATCGCTTTATTGGTTTCGGAACTATGATTTCGTCTCCGATTACTATGTCTAATTGAGACATAGATCTTACGATTTTAAAAAATTCATGCATAATCACACCTCCCAGAGGTGTATAAGGAGGTTTTGCTATCCTAATTATTCTCGTTAAATTATTTGGATCGAAATTAGTATTTTTAGCTTGCATTTCGGGAAGTATATGGATGTACGTCTCTTTAGCAACTAGTTCCTCGGGTCCAACACCAGGTGAAATATCTATATCCATATCAGGAGCAAAATTAAAAACATGAATTATGCGGTGATCGAAAGATTGTTCTCCAACATAATCTCTCTCGTATACAATCCGGCCAGCAATTTCCGGTAAAAGATTGGAAGGCATATTGGTTGGAATATCATAAATCAAAGCAGTAATTTTATTTTGGTAATCAGTTTCGCTGAAAAAAAATAGTTGGGGTGAAGTATTATCGATATTTATATCGATAATAGGATAGGCTGATTCGGGCATAATTTATTGGATAAAGATTAAATGAGAAGTGAATTTAATAGTCAAAACAATTATACTGATTTAGCTTTAATAAAGCTAAACTATGATTAATAATATTATCTAATTATTGGCAGTTGGTTAAAACTCCACAAAAAGTTGTTTTCTGAAATTCAAGCTTAGTCCCATTAGCACTAGCATCTTGTTGGCTAGATTTAATATAGATATTGGCCTCAATATCTTGTCCTTGCCCAACAAGGGTATGACTACTAGGATCATAAATGTATTTACCTGGTTTATCTAATATCCAGTATTTATTATCAACGCTAAAAGCAATTTGGGATGCTGATATATCAGTAAAATCGGCTAAATTTTTAAAAGAATAGGTACCGCTTTTTGTCTTATTTAATACTACAGTAGCATTATCCTTACTTATATTAACTGCTGAGGCAGTAAGTTCTAAATTAGAGATAATTGTAGAATTAGCTGAGCTTAAATTATTTTGCGTATTAACTGCAGAAAAGCCTGTTATTTTATCGAGTGCTACAAAGAAATTAATTAAACTTAAACCAATTAAGCCAACGGCTGCATAATCTCCTAGCCGTCTGATTGGTGTGGTCATTAACCTGAAAAAATCGTAAACACCTTGAATTAATACTAAGGGACTAATAGATGGACCTGCTGAGAATAGGCTCCCTATAGAGTCAAGAACTCCACCAGCTACTGTTCCTATAAAACTACCTATTGCACTTCCCAGGGTTGCTCCAGCTACTGCTCCTACTGGAATTCCAACAACAGTAACTGTACTTGCACCGGCTCCTGCTAGACCTCCTACAATACCTCCTATTAAGCCGCCGATTGCCCCTACAGCTGCAGCTGCTATTCCTACATTAATTCCTAAGTATGTGGCCACCACAGCTCCTAAAGCCGTTCCAATAAATGAGCCAGCAATACCACCAATTTGTACTCCCCTTAATACATTTGGAGTAAGTACACTTAGCCCTTTGACTACATTTAAAGCACCTTTTAAAAAACCAAATCTAGCAACGCCTCCGTCACTAATTAAGGTTGTTAATCCTTGCAGACCCTCATCGGCTAATAATTTAGTGAAAGCAGCATTGAGATTGTATACATAACCACCTAGTTGAATTAAGTTTAAGCCCACATTTAAGGGATTACTCCAGCCGTAAATTTCTTTGTCGATTATACTAGGAGCTAAATTTTTAACATTAAAGTTTTTGCTAGTTTTAAAATATCCATTACTATCAAGTAGTAGTTTAGCTTGCATTTGTAACCATTGATTTCCTCTAATTACTCCTTCAATATTACTAAGAGGTAAGGCTTTTAAGCTTTCAAATAATGAGCTATTTATTAAAAGTTTAGCTACTCTTTCTTTAACTGCATCTTCAATAAATTGACTGCTAAAGCCAATTCCTGCAAATACAGCTGCACCCAATGCTACTCCTGCAGGTCCAAATAATAATCCACCGGCTGTTGCTCCAATACCTGCTAGGTTTAAAGCTCTATCGACACCTCCCACTACAGATCCAAACCGGGTAAAGACTCTAGGTTTAGGAAACTCTTTTAAGGCATCAGCGTCACCTTTGAGTGCAGAAACTACAATATTATTTTTACTAAATATTTGAGTTGTATTAACACTATGCCAAGTTTTGAAGGCTTGTTGGTCTACAATTCCAAATCTATCTAATAGACCTGCTGTTTTATAAAAAGCAGATCGAGTAAAGTCTTTAGTATTCATATCCAAAACTTGTTTTATAGTTTTAGTCACGGCTTGGGTACCCATTACTGCTGCACCAACGCCTAAGGCTGCACCGGGGCTAGCTGTGAGCAGTGCAACAGGTAAAGCTGCAATTGCCGCAGATGGAAGAGATTGAAGTCCATTACCGGCAAGAGTAGCAAGTGAGCCAATTGGCCCGGTTAATCCAACAAGACTCTTAGTCACACTATCTATAGCTTTATCTAAGCCAATTGCTGCTGTTATCCTGCTGATTGTATTATTTACAGCGTTACTGACAACAGCTATCCCGGCTTTGATAAAATTTTCTTTTAATAATCTATCTGCTTGTTGGCGTTTCTTTCTAGCAGCTGCTACTACTCCTACTACGCTTGAGCTAACTTGAGGAGAAATTCTTCCTTTGACTGACGCAGTAATTTTTCTAGTTGCTACTTCAACTATAGAATCACCAAATTCAGTGATTTTATTAATTGCGCCTATTTTTAAGCGGTTTTGTAAGCTATTATTTCTTTCAAGTTCTATTTTCTTTCGTTCAGCAGAATAGGCTTCATTAAATAGCTTTAATCTTTCTGGATTACCGCCCATACTGTAGATTATTCGAGCTCTGTAGCTGAGATTATTACTTCTGGCAGCTCCAATAGCAGTTTTATTAATTAATTCCTTAGTTTTTTCAAAGAATCTTTTTTCCCGTAATTCAGCTTCAGTTTTAGGAATAACTTTGTCTGGAATAATTTTTGGTTTTAGACTAACCTTCTCGGCTTGAACTTCTACTTCTTGTGGGCTCGGTTCAACTGAAGACATATTTTCCTCCACATTGTTAGTTAAATTCGGTTCTTCTGCTAATGATTCTTTATCCTCTCTACCCTCTAAATTGTTAGGATCCTTGGTATCACTAGAATCAGTGGAATCGTTGAGATGCAGCTTATCTGTAGCTTCATCAGTAAGTTTTGAATTATTACCATTATTTGAGGTCATCCCTTTTGGCGAGCCTTCGTTTGCAGTCATATTAGGCTCATTATTCTCATT
>Ga0123336_10004979_pt1 | contig 10655 bp, 6 predicted proteins | sample SSSSmetaG_FD_96466 | JGI IMG/M metagenome (GOLD analysis project Ga0123336, IMG submission 96466) | Glacier valley bacterial and archeal communities from Borup Fiord, Nunavut, Canada, to study Microbial Dark Matter (Phase II) - ​SSSS metaG | ecosystem: Environmental > Aquatic > Freshwater > Ice... | reverse complement strand
TTCGCTTACGCCGGCGGCGTGAAGGGCTTCGTCGAGTTCATCAATACCGGCAAGAAGGTGCTGCACCCGAACGTGTTCTATGCGACGGGCCAGAAGGGAAGCGACCAGGGCAGCATCATCACTGCCGAAGTCGCGATGCAGTGGAACGACGGCTACAGCGAGAACGTGCTGTGCTTCACCAACAACATTCCGCAGCGTGACGGCGGCACCCACCTGACCGGACTGCGCGCCGCGATGACGCGCGTCATCAACAAGTACATCGAGGACAACGAGCTCGCGAAAAAGGCCAAGGTCGAAGTCACCGGCGACGACATGCGCGAGGGTCTCACCTGCGTGCTTTCGGTCAAGGTGCCCGAGCCGAAGTTCTCGAGCCAGACGAAGGACAAGCTGGTCTCGAGCGAAGTGCGGGCGCCGGTGGAAGACGTGGTCGGCCGCGCCCTCCACGACTACCTCGCCGAAAACCCGAACGACGCCAAGATCATCTGCGGCAAGATCGTCGACGCGGCTCGCGCCCGTGAAGCCGCCCGCAAGGCGCGCGAGATGACGCGCCGCAAAGGCGTGCTCGACGGCATGGGCCTGCCCGGCAAGCTGGCCGACTGCCAGGAGAAGGACCCGGCTCTCTGCGAGATCTACGTGGTCGAGGGCGACTCGGCCGGCGGCTCGGCCAAGCAGGGCCGCGACCGCAAGTTCCAGGCGATCCTGCCGCTGCGCGGCAAGATCCTCAACGTCGAGAAGGCGCGCTACGAAAAGCTGATCACGAGCAACGAGATCCTCACGCTCATCACCGCGCTCGGCACCGGCATCGGCAAGGGCACCGGCGGCGACGACTTCAACGTCGCCAAGCTGCGCTACCACCGCATCATCATCATGACCGACGCCGATGTCGACGGCGCCCACATCCGTACCCTGCTGCTCACGTTCCTGTTCCGGCAGATGCCCGAGCTCGTCGAGCGCGGCCACATCTATATCGCCCAGCCGCCGCTCTACAAGGTGAAGTTCGGCAAGGACGAGCAGTACCTGAAAGACGGCCAGGAGCTCGACGCCTACCTCATGCGCGTGGCGCTGAAAGACGCCCGCCTCGAGACCGGCACCTCTGCCACCGGCGGCCCCTCGACGGTGCTGCAGGGCGACACGCTGGAGACGCTGGCGCGGCAGTACGTCGTCGCCAAGAACGTCGTCGAGCGGCTCTCGAACTGGATGGACGTCGACGGCCTGCGCGCGATCGCCAACGGCCTCGCCCTCGACCTCGACACGCTCGAAGCGGCCGAGGCATCGGCCGCGGCCTTGCAGGCCGCGCTTCTGAAGGGCGAGAACGCGGCCGAAGTCGCCGCCGAGTTCGATGCCCGCAGCGACAAGCACATCCTGCGCATCAGCCGGCTGCATCACGGCAACGTCAAGTCGAGCGTGATCACGGCCGACTTCGTCCACGGCGCCGACTACGAAGCGCTCAGCACGGCCGGGCTCACCTTCAAGGGCCTGGTCGGCAAGGACGCGATCGTCAAGCGTGGCGAAGGCGAGCGCCAGAAGGAAGCCCGCGTCGGCGACTTCCGCGAAGCGATGGCCTGGCTCGTCACGCAGGCCGAAGGCGCGGTCGCCCGCCAGCGCTACAAGGGTCTCGGCGAGATGAACCCGGCGCAGCTCTGGGAGACCACGATGGACCCGGCCGTGCGGCGCCTCTTGCGCGTGCAGCTCGACGACGCCATCGAGGCCGACCGCGTCTTCACGATGCTGATGGGCGACGAGGTCGAGCCGCGACGGCAGTTCATCGAGACCAACGCACTGAGGGTTGCGAACATCGACGTTTGACGACGACGACGACGGTTTTCAGTGCGCAAGCATCTCGCGCTGAAAGTCCACGACCAGACCTTCGCCCATTTCTTCTCGCATCGCCTTCCACGCTGCCGGTTCGGCGTCGATCTCCGCGATCAACGAGCGCGGTACCCGCATCGCCTTGTCGACCTGGCTGTCGGCCGGCCGCACCCACGCCAGTACGAAGTCGTCGGCCCCTGCCTCGACCAGGCGAAGTTCGCACTGCCCCGGGATCGGCATCTCACCGCCGTTGCGCAGCGCCATCACCTTGGCCAGCTCGAGCGTTCGGTCGTCGATGCCGGCCTGCTTCGCGATGAGCTTTTCGACCAGCGCGGGCCAACCGAAGACGGCCCGCGGCTCGATGCCCGTGCCGAGCTTGGCGGCCTCCGGCGAGGCGCCCTTGCCGAGCCCCTCCTCGAAGATGTCGGCCGTCTTCTCGGCGCAGGCCTGCCATTGGTCGCGCTTGGCCAGGGGCCAGACGCCGATGTAGAGGCCGTGGCGCAGCTCCATGTACGTGAATTCCGGATCGACCCGGAACTCGGCGCCGCAGCTCGGACAGGCCTGGCGCTGGAACGTGCCGGCGACGATGGCGTCGCGCAGATCGGGGCGCCGGTCGGCGTTGACGCTGAACACCAGCTTGAAGTCGACCGGCGTCGCGCAGGCAGGGCAGCCGAGGGTTTGCGTGTGGAAGACCGACATGGTGAGTCACCGGGTTGTCAGAGCTTTTCCAGCCAGGCGCGAGCCGGATGCTTGGGCCCGAGCTTTTTCGACTTGTATCCTGCGTACAGCTCGGCGAACCACTCCGCCGGCGCGCGGAACTGGTAGCCGGTCAGGGCTTTCTTTCGCGCCGCGGCGTCGTAGCTCACCCACTCACGCGGGTAGGCCTCGTGGTAAATCCTGGTGCCGCCGATCGCGATCTCCTCGGCGTCGCCCTGGCGCTGCCAGATGCCGTCGGAGGTCGCGAGCTGGTGCCAGCGATCGAACGCGGCGTAGGCCTTCGCGTCGTCGGAGCCGGCCACCAGCGTCTTCGGCCGGGCCGGTTTTTGGTTGAGCAGCTTGTCGAGGACGTACTTCTTGTCTTCGGGCTTGGCATAGAAGGTGTTGGCTCCGCCGACCTTGGCCCGGATGTGCGGCCCGGCAGCGTCGGCGATGACCTGGACGCTGGAGCCGTGGCTCTGCCAGGCGCCGTGGTCGGCACGGCTGCCGTTGCGCAGCATGTAGGTGTGCGCGTCGTCGACGCCGTGACCGACCTCGTGCAGCGCGGTGAAGCTGGTGTATTCGCCGTCGCCGCCGACGGGCAGGCAATCCTTGTCGATGTCGGGCGGCAGCTGCTTCACGGTGGCGCCGCTGGCGTCCGTGTCGGTCATCCCGGGGCCGAGGCCCTGCTTGAACATGTTCGGGCGACCACTGAGGGTCACCGTGGTGTTCGTGCTCCAGGCGCCACTGCCTCCGGTCGAGTCGGTATGGGTGATCTTGCTGATGCTGCCCGCGGCCTTGACGTCACCGGGGACCATAGCGAAGGTCTTGCACAGCGCCTTCATGTTCTTCGCCTCGAAGGGCGCAGCCGAGGCAGAGGTATCCGGGACCATGGTCACGCCGAAACGGCCGGTGGCGAGCGCCGCGATCATTCGCGGGTCGGTCGTCTTCGGCGATTGCACGAGGTCGTCGACATCTTTCTCGCCGCCGTTGGCTGTCATCTTCGCGGCCAACCCGGCGATTGCCGGATCGGCCGGATTGGCGGTGGCGCGGCTCAACAACTCGGCCTTGTCGATGCCGACCTCGACCTTGCGCAACGCCGCCATGGCCTCGCTGAACTTGAACAGGTCGGCGAGCTTTCTCGCGTCGGCAACGGCCGTGTCGAGTGGCTTCTTCGCCTTGGGATCGGTGATCGTGGCAACGTGGGTCGTGGTCGCCACGACGGCGCTGTCGAACTTGCCGCGCTCGAGATCGGCCTGGACGACGGCGGCGGCCAGGTCGGCAGCGCGCCGCAGGGCAGCGATCGCCTCGACACCCGCATTCGCCTTGCTCTTCGCCTTGGCATCGTCCAGAGCCTTGGCCACCGGGTCGATCAGGCCCTTCAGCAGAAGAGCGCGCGGCAGCGACTGAAGCGACTTCAGGCGCGCCTCGACGGTCGGTAGGGTCGACTTGAACTGGTCCTGGGCGACCTCGATCGCCTTGGCTTGCATCAGCGCTTTGCCAGCGGCGGCGAGCGGCCCAGCGGCGCCTTTGCCGTCGTTCTTGGCCAGAGCCTTGTCGGCCTTGTCGATGTTTTCCTTGCACAGCTTCAGCGGTGCGGCGGCCTCGGCCGCCGAAGGCGCGGCGGCTGCGGCGAGCTGGTCGGCGCGCAGTTTCTGGAGCGCCGTCTTCATGGCCGCGACGTCGGCCGGGTTCGCCGCCGCGGCATCGGCGCCGGCGGCACTGCCAGCACTGTCGGCGAGGATCTTCGCGGTGGCCAGGTCGGCACGCACACGCACCACGTCGTTCGAGGCCGCCGACCAGCCGGGACCGGGTTCGACCGCCATCGCAGCGCCCGCCGAAGTCTTGGCAGCCAGCTCGAGCTGCTTGCGCGCCGCGTCGCGCGCCGCCGTGACGCGCGCCGCCGCAGTGTGCTTGTCGAGCGCCGCCAGCTCGGCGTCGGCGAGCGGCTTCTGCCTCTTGTAGGCCTCGGTGTCCGCAGCCGCGGCCAAGATCGCGTCGCAGCTTGTATTGATGCCGCGCAACTTGGCCTCGGCCGCCTCGAACTGCATCACGTCTCGGCTTGCCGACTTGTCGGCGTTCGCGAGCAGGGCGTCGAGGCCCGGGCCCCGATCGGCAACCGCTGCCACGGCCCTGACCTTGGCGATCTGAGCCGACGTCGCGACTCGCGCCGCTTCGTAGGCGGCACGCCTGGGCGCCATCCGCGCGGTCGACGACAGCGCCCGCAGTGCCGTCACGGCGGCCATCACGCCCTCGCTCCAGCGGCGAGCAGCGAGCGCGGCTGTCGCGGCCGTGACCTGGACCTTGGCTTTGTCGATCTCCGGCTTCAGGAAGGCGGCGACGCTGGCGTTCGCGGTCGAACTCGCGAGCATGCCGATGACCGTCGTGACCCAACTCTTCAGCGCCGCCTGCAGCTTGACGGCAGCCGCGTCGAGCGTTGCGTTGGCCGTCACGTAGTTGTTGGCCGCCGCCTGGGCGTTGGCGTTGCCGATGGCGCCATTCAGCACGCCGTAGGTGGCGTTGTCGAAGCTCTGAAAAGCGTTCATGCCCATCGTGATGTCGGCGAGCTTGACCGTGAAGCCCTGGCGGTCGTCGGCCGCCTTCTTCGCGGTCGCAGCGATCGCCTTGACGTCATCCAGCGCCTGCATCGCCTGAGGCCACTCCGACTTGGCGGCATGGCCGTCGGCGATTGCGAGCTTGGTGTTCATCTGCGCGATGAAGGTCTGGATCGCGGCTGTCTGAGGGTGAGCCTTGAGGCCGTCGATCAACAGGACCGCGCCGACGCGTACGGTCGTGAATGCCGCCTGCTGAACCATGCCGGCCGCGGTGCTGCCGGCCGAGCTGACCTGCGGTGTCGGCGTGCCGCCGGATTTCGATGCGAGGGCCGGGGCTTTGGCCGCCGCCGCCACCGGTGCTTTGCGCTGCAGGCCAAGAGCATCGAGAAGTCCCATGTGAGCTCCGTCGCAAGAGGGAGGAAAGTCTAGCCGTCAGTCCCGCAATGTCCAGCCCTCGTGGCAGCGAAGGCGGCTGTCGACGGCGGCCTGCGGGGGGTTAGGATCGCGAGCATGCCTGCACGCCGGAGTCTTTGCATGCCACGCCGGTCGATCGCGGCCTTCGTGATGGGCTGGGCGCTGGCCGGTGGCGCGACGGTGTTGCCGTCCAGCGCCGTCGCCGCCGCCGGACCGGCGGCGAGCAACCCGGCGAGGAGCACGACCATGGCGATGAACGAAGCGGGGGGCGCCTTCACGGTGGCGCAGCTGAAAGGGCTGGTCGGCGACCACATCGGCCCATGGAAGCAGACCGGCATCGACGTGCCGCTCGAAAGCCGGGCGCTTCCGCAACCGGCCTCGGTGGTCTACGGTTTTCGCCACGGCAAGCAACAGGCGACCCTCACGATCAGCGACGGCGGCGCCGAGAGCAGCGCGCCCGGGCCGGCGCACTGGACGGGTCCGCCCAACCGGCGCAAGACCGACGAGGGAGCCGAGTTTGTCTACCGCGAGGGGCGGCACACGGTGCGCGAGATCGAGCGGCGCGAACCGCCGTCGCGCGAGGTCGTGCTGCTGCTCGCGAACGGAATCACCGTCACCGCCGCCGGCAACGTCGAAGCAAAAGCGCTGAAGGGACTCGTCGAGGGCCTGGCCATCGATGCTGCCGAGGCGCTGGTCCGGTCGGCGAAGTGACCGTCGAGAACCGAAAGAGCGACGGCAGGCAGCCCCCCCGCAAGCCTGACCGGCGTCAGAGCATGAATTGCGTCGTTGCCGGGCGATCCTGAAGATGCAGTGACGCGGTGGCAGCAGGCGTCGTGGCCAGGCGTTTGCCCCGGCGCCAGACCTGCAGGCGCGTCGCTCGCAAGCGCAGCGCTTCGACCGGCGACCGCGCCTGCAGCATCACGAAGCTGGCGTCGCAACCCGTCTCGAGGCCATAGCGCTCCAGGCCCATCACGCGCGCGCCGTTCACGGTCACCGCGTCGAAGCATTGCCGGATCCCTGCCTGGTTGGTCATCTGGGCCACATGCAGGCCCATGTGCGCCACTTCGAGCATGTCGCCGGAGCCGAGCCCGTACCACGGGTCCATCACGCAGTCGTGGCCGAAGGCGACGTTGACGCCGGCGGCCAGAAGCTCGGGCACACGCGTCATGCCGCGCCGCTTGGGGTAGGTGTCGTGGCGACCCTGGATGGTGATGTTGATGAGCGGGTTGGCGACCACGCTCACGCCGGCCTCGGCGATGAGCGGCAGCAGCTTGGACACGTAGTAGTTGTCCATGCTGTGCATCGATGTGCAGTGCGAGCCGTTGACGCGACCCTGCAGGCCGAGGCGCTGGGTCTCGAACGCGAGGGTCTCGATGTGCCGCGAGAGCGGGTCGTCGGTCTCGTCGCAGTGCATGTCGACCGGCAGGCCCCGCCTGGCCGCGATCTCGCACAACAGCCGGACGCTCGCCGCGCCTTCGGCCATGGTCCGCTCGAAGTGCGGGATACCGCCGACGACATCGACGCCGCGGTCGAGGGCGCGTTCCAGGCTGCCGATGCCGCCTTCGGTGCGAAGCACGCCGTCTTGCGGGAAGGCGACCAGCTGCAGGTCGATGTAAGGCGCGACGCGGCGGCGCACCTCGAGCAGCGCGTCGACCGCGAGGCCGCTCGGGTCGCTGGTGTCGACGTGGGTGCGGATCGCCAGCAGCCCTTTGGCGACCGCCCAGTCGCAGTAGGCCAGGGCCCGCTCGATCAGCGCGTCTGCCGTGAGCAGCGGCTTCAGCTCGCCCCAAAGCGCGATGCCCTCGAGCAAGGTGCCGCTGGCGTTGACTCGAGGCAGGCCATAGCTCAGCGTCGCATCCATGTGGAAGTGCGGATCGCAGAAGGGCGGCGCGACCAGCATGCCGCAGGCCGACACCGTCTCGTGCGAGGGCGCCTTCAGACCGGGCGCGACTTCGACGATGCGGCCGCCCTGCACGGCGATCGACATCTGCTCGCGGCCGTCGGGCAGCGTCGCATCGGTGACGAGGAGATCGAGCATGCGGTGGGTCTTTCGGGTCGTCAGCGTTCGCCCTTGCGGTAGGGCTTCATCAGGGCCTGAGGGTAAGCGGCTTTGCGAGCGACCAGCACCAGCGCCAGGATCGAGAGAGCGTAGGGAAGCATCAGGTAGGCCTGGTAGGGCAGCGCGGCGCCTCCGGCCTGCTGCAGGCGCAGCTGCAACGCGTCGAAGAACGCGAACAGCAGCGCGCCCAGCAATGCCTTGCCGGGCCGCCAGGACGCGAACACCACCAGGGCGACACAGATCCAGCCGCGGCCGTTGACCATGTTGAAGAAGAAGGCGTTGAAGGCGGCGAGCGTGAGGAAAGAGCCGGCCACGCCCATCAGCGCCGAGCCGGTGACGATGGCCACCGTGCGCGTGGCGACCACCGAGATGCCCTGGCCTTCGGCGGCTTGCGGGTTCTCGCCGACCATGCGCACCGCCAGGCCCGCCGGCGTGCGCTGCAACAGCCACGACGAGAGCGGCACGAGCAGCAAGGCCAGCAACGTCAGCACCGTCTGTTGTGAGATGACCGGCAGCGGCAGCCACGTCATCGGCGCGAACGGCACGATCGTCGGCGGTGTACTGACCTTGGGGAAGGCGACCCGGTAGCCGTAGTAGCTCGCGGCCGTCGCGAGCAGGGTGATGCCGAGTCCGGTGACGTGCTGGGAGAGCGCCAGGCCGACGGTGAGCAGCGCGTGCAGGAGGCCGAGCGCGGCGCCGGTGGCCGCGGCCACCACGACGCCGACCCCGAGCGGCGCGCCGCTGTAGACCGCCAGCCAGCCGGTGAACGCGCCGGCGACCATGATCCCTTCGATGCCGAGGTTGAGCACCCCGGCCCGCTCGCACCAGAGTACGCCGAGGGTGCCGAGGATCAGCGGCGTGGCGATGCGCAGCACGGCGACCCAGAACGAGCCGTTGGCCAGGATCTCGATCAGTTCGCCCATGGCCTTCAGCGCAGGCGCAGCCGGTACTGCGCGGCGAGAGTGGCCACGAGCACCGAGAGCAGCGACACGGCGACGATGACGTCGGCGAGGTACGTCGGCACTCCGATGGCGCGGCTCATGCTGTCGGCGCCGACCAGGACGCCGGCGACGAAGACCGCGGCCGCGGCGACGCCGAGCGGGTGCAGCCCGGCCAGCATCGCGATGACGATGCCGCTGTAGCCGTAGCCCGGCGACATGTCGAGGGTGACGTAGCTGGTGCGGCCGGCCACCTCGACGGCGCCGGCCAGGCCGGCCAGGCCGCCGGACAGCAGCGCCACCAGGACCAGCGTTCGAGTCACCGGTACGCCGGCGAAGGCGGCGGCGCGGGCGTTGGCGCCGACGGCGCGAATGTCGAAGCCGGCGACGGTGTGGCGCAGCAGGGCCCAGACGGCAGCCGCCAGCATCAGCGCGATGGCGAGGCCGCTGTGCAGTCGCGTGCCCTGCACCAGGCGCGACAGCTCGAGCTCGGGTTGCAGCGCCACGCTCTGTGGCCAGCCCATGGCGCCGGGATCCTTCATCGGCCCGTCGAGCATCGCCGAAACGAACAGCAGGACGATAAAGTTGAGCAGCAGCGTGGTCACGACCTCGTCGACGCCGAGCCGGGCCTTGAGCAGGGTCGGCCCGAGCAGCAGGGCCGCGCCGGCCAGCGCCGCCGCGATCAGCATGGCCGGGAACAGCAACCAGGTCGGCGCCGCGAAGCCGCTGCCGCCGTGCAGGCCGCCGACGGCGATGGCGGCGAGCGCGCCGGCGTAAAGCTGACCCTCGGCACCGATGTTGAACAGGCGGGCGCGGAATGCCACCGCGGCGGACAGGCCGGTGAGCAGCAGCGGCACGGCACGCGTCAGCGTCTCGCTCCAGGCGAACAGCGAGCCGAACGCGCCCTGCAGGAGCAGCGCGTAGGTGCGGCCGACCGGCGCGCCGGCAACGAGCACCAGCACGCTCGAGACAACGAGGGTGAAGACGATGGCGCCGAGCGAGGCCAGAGCCAGTGCTGCCGGCGACGGCTGCAGGCGCTTCTCGACTCTCACGCGGCGGCCCTCATGCAGCGACCCTCACGCCGCACCCGCCATCGCCAGCCCGATGCCTTCGCGCGTCCAGCCCTGCGCCTCGCGCGCCTCGGTCAGGCGGCCGTGGTGCATGACGGCGATGCGGTCGCCGAGCGTCATCACCTCGTCGAGGTCGTCGGAGATCAGCAGCACGGCGGCGCCGGCGTCGCGCGCGGCGATGAGCTGGCGCTGCACGTAGGCGACGGCGCCGATGTCGAGGCCCCAGGTCGGCTGGTGAGCGACGATCAGCCGCAGCGGAACGTTTTCGCCTTCGGGTGCGAGGAGCGCACGGCCGAGGATGAGCTTTTGCATGTTGCCGCCGGAGAGCGAGCGCGCCGACGCGAGCAGGCCGCCGCCGCGCACGTCGAAGACTTCGATCACACGGGCGGCATGGCGTCGCGCTGCGGCCCGGCGCACCACCGAACCGCGCGAGAAGGTGCGGGTGCGCAGGCGCTCCGAGACCGCGTTCTCCCAGACCGGCAGGTCGCCGATGACGCCGACCCCGTGCCGGTCTTCAGGCACCCGCGCGACGCCGCGCTCGACCATCCGGGCGGGCTCGGCGGCAAGAGGCCGGCCGTCGAGAAGCACGGTGCCGGCACCGGCGCAGCGCACGCCGCAGAGCAACTCGGCCAGTGCCACCTGCCCGTTCCCGGACACACCGGCGATGGCGACGATCTCGCCGGCACGCAGTTGCAGCGAGACAGCGTCGAGCCGGTCGCGCACGCCTGTCGGCGTGCTCACATGGTCGATCGCGCAAACCACGTCGCCGGCGTTGCGGGTCGGCCGCCGCGTCGGCGGCGCCACGGCCTGGCCGACCATCCACTGCGCCAGCTGGGCTTGCGACGTACCGAGCGCCGGTGCCTCGGCGACCAGCTTCCCGGCGCGCAGCACCGCGACCCGGTCGGAGACGCGCAGCACCTCGCCGAGCTTGTGGCTGATGAAGAGGATCGAGAGCCCCTGCGCCACCATCTGGCCGAGCGTGGCGAACAACGCTTCGCTTTCCTGCGGCGTGAGCACGGCGGTCGGTTCGTCGAGGATCAGGATGCGGGCGCCGCGGTAGAGGGCCTTCAGGATTTCGACCCGCTGCCGCTCGCCGACCGAGAGGCTCTCGGTG
>Ga0123336_10004976_pt1 | contig 10663 bp, 10 predicted proteins | sample SSSSmetaG_FD_96466 | JGI IMG/M metagenome (GOLD analysis project Ga0123336, IMG submission 96466) | Glacier valley bacterial and archeal communities from Borup Fiord, Nunavut, Canada, to study Microbial Dark Matter (Phase II) - ​SSSS metaG | ecosystem: Environmental > Aquatic > Freshwater > Ice... | reverse complement strand
TCCTCGGCATCCAGCATGGCGAGCGTGGCCTGGTAGCGGGCAAGCGCCTGCTCGTAGCTCGCGATCGCATCCTCGATCGGCTGGCCGTCGACCCAGGTCGTGTGACCGAGCTCCATCGCGCGACGCGCCCGGGCAAGGTCGCCGTGCACGCCCTTGGTCTCGTCGAGGCCGATCAGGCGCTGGATGCGCAGCCGCCGCATCGCATTGTCAGTCGTGGATGACACGAACCGAGGCGTGTTGCGCACGCCCTTCGGGTCGAGGATCACGGGCTCGCCGTCACGCGTCGGAAACGTATGCAGTCCGTTCGGCGTCGAGATCGTGGAAAGGCGATAGACATGGTTCGGATCGATCAGCTCCGCCGCGCCGATGAACCGCGCCGAGCGCTCGAAGCAGTTTGGGTCGGTCGCGTCGAGGCGAAGCCGCTGCGCAGGCCGGCACTCGTCGACCTTCGGACCGTCGCTGGGGATGCCATCATCGTCGCGCTGCGGCAGCGTACGGAACCACGCCGCGAGGTCATCGGTGTTCGTGTACCGGTCGGCCAGCTCGACGAAGGCAGTGTTGCCGGCATCGACCTCGGCGCGGATCTGTTCGGTGGTTGGGTCGAGACATCCGTGGTCATTCATGGGGGAGGCGATCACGTTCGTGCTCCTGAAGCGTGGTTGAAGATGGGTGGGGTCGGCGCCAAGCGCGCTCACCGCGGCTTCGCGACGCGCTCGGGCCGGGCCTTGGCGATCAGCGAGCGGACGAACGTCGTCGCGTCGTCGAGCGGCATCGCCGACAGCGTGCCGAGGTACTGCATCAGCAGCTCCGGCGGCATGCGCTTGATCACGTGCTCTACGAGCGCTTGCTCTTTCGATGACAGCCGCTGGCGAACCGCGAACAGGTGCGCGAACTGCTCCGGCGTCGCGGTCGGCGTCGCGTCAGTGGCGGCCTCGGCGAAACCATTGGTCACCGTCGCCGAGTCGTCGCCGGTGGGGACCGGCTCCTCATCGATGATGGCTCCTTCGAACATCTCGGCCTCGAAGCCGACATGCGCGCTCTCGTACCCCGCGGCGGCGTCCACCGGCTCCGCGACCACGCGCGGCGCCGCCGAGGCGGTCACTGGCGCAGTCCCGGGGATTGCGGTAGACGTCGACGCCGGGGGCGTCGTGGGCACCTGGCGAAAGAACTCGATGCACTTCGTGTAGAGGAAGGCGCCCAACTGCGGCAGGTGCGGCTCGAGCATATCCAGCATCGGCTGGAATGCGCTGCTCTCGTCGAGCTCGTCGTCGTCCTCGTCATCATCTGCGTCCGCGTTCTCGTCGGCGGCGTCGGCATTGCGCAGAGCAGCCGCGGGCAGCAGGGGCACCGGCCGATACGGCGCGCGCATGATCTCGGCACTCGACGCGAGGATCGCGGCGTGCTGCGTCGCCATCGTCTTCATGACGTCCGATTGCAGTGCGACCAGTCGTTCGATGATCAGCAGGGGGCTCACGTCGCCCACTTGTGCGGCGGCGCTGCCCACGCCGGCATTGCGGAGCTGCTCGATCGATACATACGCGGGCAAGGCATCCTCGAGCTCGACGCCGTCCTCGTCGCACTGGTCGAGCCGGTACAGGCCCGGCACGCCGCCGACGGCGCGGCGAAACTCGATGTAGTCAATGTCCGCATCGACGAAGAGTGGTGCACCCGCGCCGTCGAGCACCTGGCAGCACGTGCCACGCGCCGACGGATTACGGAACAACCGCGCGCGCAGCTTGGTGGTGCGCTTGTGCCAGGCGAACGGCTTTCCTTGTTTGTCGAACGCGAGCGAAGACATCGGTCCTCCTACGGACTCAGTGGTGCGCCGTCTGCTCGGCAGGCGGCGCGGGTGTCGGGCGTCGCTCGCCACCGCGGCCGGTGATTCGATCGTCGCCCTATACTTACCAAGGGGGGCGAGAAGCTTCGCGCTACCACGAATCGATTGAATTCTTGGCGCGCCTTTGCGCACGACGTCTCGCGCAGTTAGCGATCTGATCTCGGTGCCGGTGCCGGTGCCGGTGCACGCACGTGTCGCGGGATCGCGCGCGGTCTTCTTGTTCGATCCCACGTTCCTCCGAGAGCAGGTCGGAACAATCGCGATGAAATCGAACCATGGGGAAGCACACGATCTGCACGTGGGTCGGGTCGATGCGGGCCACGAAGTGCCGCGCACTTGGAAGCGTGCGCCGACCAAATGGCCGACGATTTGCGCGGCGATTTGTTCGCGTGAACGAGGCGCGCGTGAAATCCACGACTTGCGATTTGTTCCTCGACGCGGTCGCGACCGTTACCGTCCGCACGCGGGATGGAGGAGCGGATCCGGAAGAAGAAGCAGGTGGACGAGTTCCGGGAGCTCGGCTTCGATGTCGACGCCGGTCTTCGCCCCGGCATGGATCGCGTCGCGGTTCACGCGTTCGGCGACCGCTTCATCGCTCACATCGAGGCGTACCACCCTGTTCGATGGCGGGATCGGCCCTACGGTCGGCGCTTCGTCACGCGGTTCGGTCGCGGTAGGGCGACGGTGGACGATCTGGCGAGCGTCATCTCGTCGTCACGAACGATCCCGACGTCGCCCACGACCGGATCGGTGACCTGCGAGACGCTTAGTAAGAGTAGCGGCCAGCAATTCGATGAAGATCGCAGGTCCGCGTAAACGCTGGTTCCCACGGCTTTGGAGCCGCTCTACGCGATGACTGCGCGTGCGTTCAGTGTCAGACCTGGCCGCTAGTCTCGCTCCCCTGAAGGAGATGGGAATGCACGAAAGCAACACGCCGCAGCAACTGGGGCGGACTGAGACGACTGTCCATGATCCTGCGTGGGAAGACGCGTTCGAGGTGCAGCTGACCGGCGAGATGACCGCGTCGGTGATGATCTACGGGAAGAAGCGCGCCGAGTGGATCCAGCGGACCACCAAGCGCCACGACACCTTCCTCGCGCGCGAGCTGTATCAGGACGCGGTCACCGACACGTGGCTCGGTGACGTCACGTGGGATCCCGCAAAGGTCCCATTGGAGCTTCATCTCAAACGCACGATCCGCAGCCGCTCCGCGGCGCGCGTGGAGCACCTGATGCAGTTCCCCGAAGATCGCGTGCGGACGCTCAAGCTCGACATGGAAACGAAGATGTCCGACGCGATGGACACCGCGCAGGCCACGGATCTCACCAGCTACGTCGACAACGTCGTCGCCAAGCTCTACGAGCTGGCGAGTGGCGATACCGAGGTCGTCCAGATCCTCGATTGCTTCGCGAACGACCAGATCGACCGCCGCGACGTCATGCGTGCGACCGGCCTGGATCGACTCGCCTATCACAACGCTCGGCGCCGCTTGGTGCGGCTCGTCGAGCACCTACCCAATGACCTTCGCGAGCGCGCCATCCGTGCGATGGCGTGAGGAGTTGATCATGAACGAACACCAGAAGAAGAACTTCCGCATCTACGAGGCGGTCTCGCATGAGGCCGCGATGGACGCCGCTGACTCGGGCATCGGCCTCACCGACGAGGAGCGTGCCGAGGCGTATCGCTTCGCCGAAGAATTTCGCACGACTATCCGGGCCAAGCGGCGCGCGGATCGCGCCGTTCAGATGAAGGAACGCGTCCGCCTGTCGGTCCTGGCGCTCGCCCGCGATGCGGTCGAGCGGTGGCTCCGCGAGCTTTTCGCGGCGTACCCGACCGCGGTGATCGCGCACCGCGATCTGACCGAGCTGAGCGACGACGATCTCCGCACGGCGCTCGAAGACGCGCTGACGCTGATCGAACGCATGTCCTGAACCGCGAACGACCAACAAGGGGAGATATGGCGGAATCACACGACTCCGATCGGCACACGTTTACGCGCATTCTGGTGGCACTCGCCGTCAACGACGCCGAACCGCATGAACCGACGAGATCCGAAATCGATCAGCTCGCCGACGAGATGATCGAGTGGGGGCACCGACTCCGATTTGAGTTTCGTCGGGCCGCGATCAGCGATCAGATCGCGAAGCTCTCGCGCACCGAGATCGAGGCACGTCTTGCCACGCAGCTCGCCCCCACGGCGTGCTGCACGCAGCTGGGATCGGCGAACGTTGCCGATCCGGCGACGCTTACCGAGGACGATCTCCGCGCTCAGCTCGTCGAAGCCGCGACGTTCATCGACCGGATGGCAGCGTAGCGATGGCGTCGCCCCGGCGCCGTACGAAGTCAGTCGAAGAGAAAACAGCCGAAGCCGCACGCCACGCCGCGATCCGCGCCAAGGCGATCGAGGCGACCGCGTTGCTCGGCACGCAGTCTCCGGACGGCGCAATCGACATCGAGAAGCTCGCCGATCTCCTCGGTGCCGAGATCGTCTACGGCGATCTCGATGGCGCGAAGGCACGCGTGGTCCAGATCGGCGCTCGCGCGCGGATCATCATTTCGAAGAAGATCGTAGGCGTCGGCGCGATCCGGTTCTGCATCGCGCACGAGATCGGCCACCTGCTGCTCAAGCATTACGCCCAGGGCGATACGCTCGGCCGGGCGTTCAAACGCCAGCGGACGTGTTCACCCATGACCGCCGACGGCTCCGAGATCGAACGCGACGCGTGCGTGTTCGCGACCGAGTGCCTCATGCCGGCACCGCTCGCCGGGCCGATGTGCCAGGTCGCGCCGTTATCGTTCGATCCCGTGCGCGCGATCGCGAGTGCGTTCGCCACGTCCTTGCAGGCGAGCGCGATGCGCTTCGTCGAACTGACGTCCGAGCGGTGTGCAGTGGTTTACATGCAACGGGGCCGTGTGCTCTGGGCCAAGAAGAGCCCGGGGCTCCTGGCATGGATCCCGGACGGCCGTACCGTGGCGCCGAATTCGGCCGCGTCCGACTACTTCGACGATGGTCACCTGGAAGCGAGTCGCGTACTGCCCGCGACGACTTGGTTTCCGCGCGAGACGCACGCACAGGACGCATCGGTGCACGAGCACATGACTGCGATCCCCGAGCAGGCCGCCGCGTTCTCGCTGCTGTGGTTACCGGGCGTTGGCTAGGCGCGTTTGGATATGTACCTACTTTCATAGGTGCGGAAGCCTGCCTTGTTTTTCGCGGTCCGCGTCGATGGATGCCAAGATCTGTCAGCGACGACAATCGCGTCCGACCAATATGCCCACGATCCGCAAGAGCGTTCTGCCGATGAACGGCAGTCCAGCAGATGACGCTACATGAACGACACGTGCCGCTACGACGAACGCCCGCCGAGTGATCGCGAGATCCGCAGCGCGCTGCTAACGCTACTTCGTGAAGCACACCCTGAGGACGCAGCCGTCGCGCTGCTCGAGGAGTTGGGCCTATGCCGTGGCGAGGTATTCGTTGACGTGACGCTCGTGAACGGTTCGCTACACGGCTACGAGATCAAGTCCGATCGCGACAGTCTGCGTCGACTCGCGCACCAGGTGGCGGTGTACAGTGCCGTCCTTGATCGGGCGACTCTGGTTGTTGGCGAACGCCATGTCGAGGATGCCGTCGAGCTGATTCCTGCATGGTGGCAGGTCTTGGTGGCGCACGTCACGCCCGCCGGCCTTGTGTTCAGTGAGCTTCGTCCCGGCGCCGTCAACGAGCGTCGGCAACCGCGCGCGTTGGTGGAGTTGCTCTGGCTCGACGAGGCTGTCGCACTACTCGCGGCACGTAACGCTGCACGCGGGTTCAGACGAACGCCACTGCCCGTCGTATGGGATCGCGTATGCGAGGTCTACGATCTTGATGAGATCGCAGCTGAGGTCCGAGAACGGCTCAAGGCGCGGCCAGCGCGTTTAGTTGCTCGATCACGCGCGTGATGTGGTGGATGGTGCCGAGGCGACGCCACACGCCAAGCGACCCGTAATTGTCGGCGCCGTCGGCAGCACAGCGCATCCCAAAGCAGCCTTCGCAGTGCGCCGCACCGGAGAAGTGCGTCGACAGGTGGCCATAGACCGAGCTCGTCGCGAGCGCCTGGAGTTAATCGGACGGCAACTCGGCCCTGGTGCTTACGCCCTTGATGCGAAGCCACTGGTCGTCGGTCGTGTATCGGATTGACGGCGAGATCGTCATCTTGCCCCAGTCGATCCCTAGCGAACTCAAGATCGAGCCCAACACCTTCCACGGCGACTGGAACTACGCGATTCGCCCGAGGCCGATCGCGCCGTGACGAATCACGTTATCCATTCGAGCGCCCTAAGGTTAGATCTCTATCCGACGAGCCACCTGAAAGCTGGATGAGCCCTTTATAGTACGCCGCTTCGTACTCGACCGGTGGCACGTAGCAGAGGGCGGCTAGTAAGCCAGTAGTGCATCGCACCTATCCGCATCAGGCCCTGTACGTCCACGGTATGCCGGCACAGCGCGGCCTTGAAGAAAATAGTGAGTGCAATGCGCAAAACACGCGACGAGCGTGACGCCGCCGTCGGTGTCGGGCGGTCAACCGCGGACCAAGATCTCGTAGGCAAGAGCTCGCGGCTTCGCTGGTGTGGTGCTCGACATAGGCGGACAGCACAGCGACGGCATCGACCACGGCGGTGAAGAAGTGCCGCTTCTTGCAAGCGAGCGGCTTGCCGTCCTCGGCCTTGGTCGGCTGGATCAGCGCGTCGGTCGCGTCGGTCGAGATCATCTCGCCACGGAGCACGAGCGAAACCACTCGTCATGCTACGCCGATGGCGTCGTTCCCGACCCCATCCCCCAGAGCCGCGCTGCAATCTCAGGGTCGTCAGTGATCGAACGTTCGGCCGACGAGCCCGGTGGGAAAGAGCTGCATCCATATACATTCGCGAAAAATCATGCGATGAATTCGTGGGTTTCTTCGTCCTCGCACCCGAGGTGAACGCCTCTGATGCGAGAGCTGGGAGCACGTGTCCGCAATTCAGGGGGGGGAAATGAGACGCATGGTTCTGTATCGGATCGTGATAGTAGGCGTCCTGTTCGCGGCGGCCACATCGCGCAGTGATGTCGCGACGGACCCGACTCCGTCATCGCCACGAGGCACTGGCGTCGCGGCGATCGCGGAGCCTCTCACAGAGGCTGCGACTGCGCCGGCTGCCGGCTCCGAGACGCCGCCGAAGGAGCCGTTTCAGCCGTACGGAATCGGCCCTGCAAACAACGACAAGTCGGCCAAGCCGTTCTGGTCTTACAACGATCTCAACGGGGCCGAGAAAGTCCTCGCGGACAAGAACCGCGACACGTCCAACTGGGATTCGATCCACAACGCATACGGCAACGCGATTGCAGAGCAAGCGCACCGCGCAGCGGCCTCGTCGTCGCAAGCGCAGCTCGGAATCGACAATCTCGCCGGCCTCGGAGTCGTTCCATGAAGGCGCTGCTCTTCGCAGTCGTCGCAACCACACTGTCGTGCGGGAACGGCAGCGTGCCGTCGCAGCACGTGCAGATCGCGCACCTCGGCTTCGACGTGCCCGACGACTGGCGCAACGCCGACACCGAGCGCAACGGCCTCGTGACCTCGGTGTGGACGCCGGCGAATAACGATCACAAGGAATCGATAACCGTGATCCGCAGCGAGCGAAGTCCGGCGGTGGCCAGCGCGCGAATCTCGACGATCGAGAGCCTGCTCGCGAGCGCGCAATCCCCGGGTGCGCGGGTCTCACCGGCGCAGCTCGTGACGACCGCGCAAGGGCTGTCCGGGGTCCGTATCGAGGTCGACTACGTACCGCCCGGCCTGACCGCGAGTTACCACCGCGTCCACGTCGTGCTCGTCGACGGCACATCCCTCATTCACGTGCTTTACACAGCGCGGTCCCCCGACGCATCGCTTCAGACCTTCAACCTGGTGCTCGGCAGCCTCCACGAGGAGTCGCAATCGTGAAGATGAACACGCATCTCGTCGCGCTGTTCGCGACGTCTTCCGTTCTGATCGCGACACCCGCCTGGGCGACCGCGGAGATATGCGGCAACGGTATCGACGACGACGGCAATGGCCTCACCGATGAAGGTTGTTATCCAACACTAAGTACCAATGTATGCGAATCTCCACTCTCATGTGGAGATACCGGCATGGTCAGTTGGAGTACGGGATCACTCCACTACGACCTACCGCCGGACATCTCACCCGCCGTCCCATTTGGCCCCGGTATAGGTTTTCGTCGGTTTTACACGAGCATGTATTCCCCGGGCGCCAATCCGACGTCCGTCCATAAAACACCATTGGGACCGAACTGGCAACACACGTATTTGACGTGGACGTATCTGACTGGCACCGGAACGGGCCAGAAGATTGTACTGCACACGAGCCAAGGTCGCGACGTCCTCTACACATATTCGTCCAACTCGGGCGGCTGGGACTACTTCACACCGCAAGCCGGTGAGCACGTCATGTCGCTCAAGCACAACACGGCGAGCCCGAACCAGTTCCAAGTTCAGCTCCTGACCGGCGAGACGCTGGTCTACAACAGCTCGGGTCAGATTTCCGAAATCTGGGACACGCTTCCGACGCCCAACAAAGTCCTGATCACGTGGGATTCGACGACGAACGGCAACGTCTCGACGGTGACCGACGCCAACGGACGGAGGCGGCTGCTGTTCGGCTACACGAGCGGCCTCATGACGTCGATGCAATTCCAGACGCTGGCGTCGGGTTCGTGGACCACGCAACACACGACGAGCTACGTGAAAAACGGGACCGGTGGACTCGCGTCGGTGACCATCGGCGGCCAACTGGCGCAGCAGTACACGTATAGCGCCACTGGCTACCTGACCAAGATCGCCGACGGTGCGAACAATCAGATCGCCGCGTTCACATATTCATCGACGGTCAACGGTCAGGTCGATAATATCTCGACGTCACGCGGCGCGGTCGGGTTCGACTACAACTCGACGCGGACGGCGTGCTCGGGCAAGACGGCACTCTACTTCAACCTCGGCAACACGACGAGCTGCAGCGTCGACTCGGACTGCGGAACGGGCTTCCTCTGCGGCGGGAAGACGGGCACCGGCTCCACCGGCTCTTGCTACCAGGCGGGGCGCTGCATGACCACAAGCGCCGTCAACGGTGAAAGCGTTGTCACAAACATCGCGCCGCTGGGCCCCGGTGGTGGCAGTTGTACTGGCGCGTGCACCGACGTCATGGCGTACGTCTGGGCGACGACATCGCTGGGAAAGAATCCGGCAGGTCTCCTCAATCCTGCTGGCACCGAGGACGCACTCGGCAACTACACGTCCATCCTCTACAACAGTAACGGACTCCCCATTTCGATCGGCTACGGTGACACGGACGCGGACCCGATGAATGCTGTCAACCCCCGTGCCGAGTACATCTACTACGACGCCACGTTTCCGGGCCGGATCGCAGAGATCGATCGCCCGAGTGACCTCAGTGGGAGCGCATCGAGCTGCGTGTACAACACAGTCACGGGGTGTGCACAGACGGTCTACACGTACGGCTCGAACAATCAGCTCCAGCAGGTAGAGGACTTCGGATGGTCGCTCAACAGCAGCGGCGCAACGACCGCGTCGATTCGAAACCCCATCACGTACACCTACGACTCCAAGGGCCGCATCACCGAGATTGACGGCTCGGTCTCCGGGATCAAGACGGTGTTCGACTACACTTTTGATGGGAACGCCAACCCGAACCTCGACGCCTTCCTCGGCGACTACAAGATCTACTCCGACGCGACGCACTACCTCCAGCCGTTTCTCACCAATTACGACTTCTGGGGACATCCCACGGCGCTGAAGGCTCCCGACGGGAACTTCACGTGCGACACGTACGACACGGCCCGCGGCTTCCTCGCGTCACGACGTCATGCGATGAACGGCCAGACCGATTGCACGACCGCGAACTCGGCGGACATCACGGAGACCTGGGCGCGTGATTCCGCGCTGCGGCTGACGCAGCTCACCCGGCCCGACGGATCCTGCCTGTTCTACTCGTACGATTCGACGAGCCGGCTCTATCAGTCGAAGCGCCGCGACGACTGCAACGCAAGCTCGACGGGCGACACGCAAACGTGGAACTACACCGCGGACAGCCAGGTCAGCGAGATCGACACGTACGACGCCTCGGGCACGCTCGCGGCCAAACAGCCGTACTCGTACTTCAACAGCCGTCGGCTTCAGGCGCTCGTCAACCCCGTTGACACCTCGAAGTTCACCGGCCTGGTCTATGACTCGGCGGGCAAGGTCACCGAGGTCGATGGCGCGAGCAACCTCAGTAAGACCGTCTACCACTTCGACGGCGGACCCGGTCGCGACAACAGAGCGTCCTCGGAAGAACGCTACGTGACCACCTCGACCTCAGACACGTGGAGCCTCTTGTACAGCTGGTTCCACGGACAGTCGCAAGTCACCGACGGCGACAGCAAGGTCACGGGCAGTACGCGCGACGACCTGAACCGCCTGGTCAAGCTAACGAGCCCCGACTTCACCAATGCCACGGTGCGCGTTTACGATGCGGCGAGTCGGTTAACCACGGTCGTCGAAGATCTGGGCGTCGGCACCGGCAACCAGCAAACGCACGCGTTCACGTTCGACAACCTGAGCCGGCCGCTCAACGCCGACTACCAAGGTTCTTGTGCGGTCACCACAGGTACACCGCACGCAGAAATTCAACGGATGTACGACACGTTCCAGAGCGGCTACAGCTGCCCGGCCGCGATGACCGGCGGCTGTAACAACCTCAGCGGGCGGCTCGTCATGGTCGAGACCATCCTCATGTGTTCGACCACGTACCAAAC
>Ga0123336_10004974_pt1 | contig 10663 bp, 2 predicted proteins | sample SSSSmetaG_FD_96466 | JGI IMG/M metagenome (GOLD analysis project Ga0123336, IMG submission 96466) | Glacier valley bacterial and archeal communities from Borup Fiord, Nunavut, Canada, to study Microbial Dark Matter (Phase II) - ​SSSS metaG | ecosystem: Environmental > Aquatic > Freshwater > Ice... | reverse complement strand
GGCCGCCGCCATAGACTACCTGTTCGCCAACCGCCCGGCGTGGGGGCCGGTGCCCGCGGTCGGCAAGACGGTGGTCAGCAGCGGCATCATTGACCGCGTGGCCGCCCGGCTGGGCCGCGCGCTGATGGAGGTGCCGGTCGGCGTCGGCGTCGTTGGCGAACACCACGTCGAAGGCGCTGCGCATCCCAATCAGCCGGGTCATGGCATAGGGGGAAGAGCAGTCCATCCGTATCCGCCCGTCCCAGTCCGCCGTCATGAACTGGAAGGTCGGGTCCACCACGTCGCTGACGACCGTGGCGGCGATGCCGTAACGCTCGATGACCGGCCCCCAGTAGCCCACTGCCGCCCCGCCCAGCGGGTCTATGCCGATCCGCACGCCGGAGGAACGGATGACCTCCATGTCAACGACGTTGCCGAGGTCCGCGACGTAGGGGCCGATGTAATCGTGCTTGTGAATGTGCCCCGATTGCAACGCCCGGCCGAGCGGGACGCGCTTGACGCCCGCCAGGCCCGCGGCGAGCAGGGCGTTGGCGGTGCGCTCGATCTCGCCCGTCACGGCGGTGTCGGCCGGGCCGCCGTCCGGGCTATTGTACTTGTAGCCGCCGTCCTCCGGCGGGTTGTGCGACGGGGTGATGACGACGCCATCGGCCAGCCCCGCCGTCCGCCCGTGGTTGTGGGCCAGGATGGCGTGCGAGATCACCGGCGTTGGCGTGTAGCCGTCGCGCTCGTCCACGAACGCCTCCACGCCGTTGGCGGCGAACACCTCCAGCGCGGTGGCCAGCGCGGGGCGGGACAGGGCGTGGGTGTCAATCCCGATGAACAGCGGCCCGGTGACGCCGGCCCCTTGGCGCCGCTGGCACACTGCCTGGCTGATCGCCAGGATATGCGCCTCGTTGAACGTCGCACTGAAGGAGGACCCACGGTGGCCCGAGGTGCCGAAGGCGACGCGCTGCGCCGGCACCGCCGGGTCGGGCCGAATGGTGAAGTAGGCAGTGACGAGGCGCGGCACGTCCACCAGGAGCGACGGAGGGAGCAGCTTGCCAGCGAGCGGGCTGACGGTCATGCGGAACGCTCCTTGCGCTGGCTTTTTTCGGTCATCGCAGGAAGCGTGGCGGCGCGGCGGCCCAGGGGCCAACCGCACGGTGCTGCCGGCCCCTGGATCGCCACGGCGCAAGGGCGCCTCGCAATGACGGCTTGTTCGCAACCTGGTTGGCGCACTTGGAGAGGTGCATCATGCGCCCTCCTTCCCGCCAAGCGTCACCTCGACAAGGTGGGTGGCGCCGTCATCCAGCAATCGAACGGGGCCGGCCGCCACGTCCGCGCCGTCCAGCCGGACCGAGGCCACGCCCCGGCACACCCGCCTGGGGTTCCCGACCACGATGCGGTGGCGGGCGGAGCGCCAGGTGACCGTCGCCTCGAAGCCTGGCCAGTCCCGGGGGATGCACGGGTCCACGTGCAATGCGCCGTTCAGGATGCGGAGGCCCAGGATGCCCTCCACCCCCGCCCGCTGCATCCAGCCGGCCGAGCCGGTGTACCACGACCAGCCGCCGCGCCCGACATGCGGCGGCACCGAGTAAACGTCGGCCACCACGGCATACGGCTCCACCTTGGAGCGGTCGGCGTCCGCCTGCGTCAGCGCACGCCGGACCGGGTTGAGCATCCCCCACAGCGCCGCCGCCCGGTCCCCGTCGCCCAGCGCCGCATAGGCCAGCACCGCCCAGGCCGCCGCGTGGGTGTACTGCCCGCCGTTCTCCCGCAGGCCCGGCGGGTAGCCCTTGATGTAGCCGGGATCGTGCGGCGTCCGGTCGAAAGGCGGGGTCAGCACCAGCGCCAGTCCCTCATCGGCCCGCACGAGCTCCCGCGCGACCGATGCCATGGCCTGCGCGGCGCGGTTCGGCGGTGCGGCGCCGGACAGGACCGCCCAGGACTGGGCGATGGAGTCTATGCGGCACTCCGCGTCCAGGTGGGAGCCGAGCGGGGCGCCGTCGTCGTAGTAGGCGCGCAGGTACCACGCGCCGTCCCAAGCCGCTTCCAGCGCCGGCCGCAGCGCCGCGGCGTGGGTGCGCCAGGCTGCCGCGCGAGGGTCGGCCCGCGCCTCGGCCAGCGGCGCGAAGGCCAGCAGCGCCGCGTGCAGGAACCAGCCGAGCCAGACGCTCTCACCCCGCCCGGCCTCGCCCACACGGCTCATGCCGTCGTTCCAATCGCCGGTGCCCATCAGCGGCAGGCCGTGGATGCCGGTGGCGAGGCCGTGGTCGAGCGCACGGGCGCAGTGCTCGAACAGGGTTGCGCCCGTGTCGGCGGCGACGGGCGCAAAGAACCTGTCGTGCTCCGCCGCCGTCAGCACCGGCCCGGCCAGGAAGCCCACCGGCTCGTCCATCACAGCCACGTCGCCCGTTGCCCCGACGTAGTGCGCGGCGGTGTAGGCCAGCCAGGCGCAGTCATCGGAAATCCTTGTCCGCACGCCCATGCCGGACCCCGGCAGCCACCAGTGCTGCACGTCACCCTCCACGAACTGCCGCCCGGCCGCCCGCAGCAGGTGCTCGCGCACCAGGTCCGGGCGGGACGCGGTCAGCGCCATGCCGTCCTGCAACTGGTCGCGGAACCCGTAGGCGCCGCTGGCCTGGTAGAACCCGGCCCGCGCCCACACCCGGCAGGCCAGCGTCTGATACAGCAGCCAGCCGTTCAGCATGATGTCCATGGCCCGGTCGGGCGTCCGCACCTGCACCGCGCCCAGCACGCCCTCCCAAAGCTGGCGGACGCCGCCCAGCACGGCATCCAGGTTCGCAACGCGATACTTGACCACCAGGGCGCGAGCCTCCGCCTTGCCTGCGGCCTCCCCGAGCACAAACACGACCTCGGCGCGGGCGCCAGGCGGCAGGTGGACGGTGGCCTGCATGGCGCCGCACGGGTCCAGGCCGGCGCCGACGCGGCCGGACAGTGGCGCAGGGCCGGCAACGCCCACCGGATGGTCCAGCGAGCCGTTGCGGCCGATGAACTCGCGCCTGTCCCCCGTCCAGCCCGTCTGCGCGCCCCGCATGTCGGCGAACGCCACGCGCTGCCCTGTGGCCGCGCCCCAGGGATTGCGGGCGAACATCGCGCCGGTCTCCCCGTCCATCTCCGTCGCAACGAACGCCGCCGTGGCGGTGCGTGATGCGCCAAGGACCCACTCCACGTAAGCCGACACCGTGAGGGTCCGGGCGCGTCCGGACAGGTTGTGCAGGTGCAGGCGCGACAGCTTCACCGGGTCATCCGTCGGCACATGCTGCACCAGGCTGCTGGCGATGCCATGGGCCACACGCTCGAAGGTGGAGAAGCCCCGGCCGTGGCGGGCCACATAGGTCGCCGCCGGGTCGCGGCGCGGCGCGGCGGTCGGGCACCACAGGTCCCCGGTGTCCGCGTCGCGCAGGTAGAACGCCTCGCCGGAGCGGTTGGTGACGGGGTCGTTGGACCACGGCGTCACCTGGTTCTCGCGGCTGTTGCCGCCCCAGGTGTAGCCGCCGCCCTCTGCCGCGACGAGGAAGCCGAAGCCGGGGTTGGCGACCACGTTGACCCAGGGCGCGGGCGTTGATTGGCCGGGGCCGAGCACGACGACGTACTCCCGGCCACCGTCCGCGAAGCCGCCGTAACCGTTGAAGAACTCAAGCTGTGGCACCGGCGGGATGGCCGTGCCCGGACTGCGGGCCTGCGAGGGCAGAACCGGCGGGGCCGCCGCCGCCCGCACGCGAAGCTGGTCGGACAGGCCGCCGCGCTCCGCCACCAGCACGACGCGAGCAACCGAGGCCAGCAGAGTGGCCGTTTGGGCCGGGATCAGGTCGGCGCGCAGCAGGAACACCGCGCCCTTCGCCGCGGCGTCGGGCGGGGCCGGCGTGCGCGGCTGCGCCCGCACCAGGCTCTCCAGCGCGATCTGCAGGTCCTGCGAGTAGGACGCCGCGTGCTCGTTCAGGATCACCAGGTCCACCGCAAGCTGCTTTAGCCGGAAGTACTCGTGCGCCAGCAGCACCTGCCGGGCCATGTCCAGGTCGGCGCTGTCGCGGATGCGGAGCAGCAGGATCGGCAGGTCGCCGGAGATGCCCTGCCCCCACAGCCCCGCCTGCGCGCCGACGCCCGCCCGGATGGCGCCGGACGCCGGGCGCAGCGCCGCCCCGGCGAACACCAGGTGCCCCGCCAGCGCCTGGAATAGGTCGGCCTCGCCGGGATGGATGCCCAGGTGCCGCAACTGCACCTGAGCCTGCGTCCAGGCCAGCGTCGAGGCGCGGTCGAACGCCGCGGCGTCCCGGTGCTTGTCTATCGCCCCGGCCAGGGCGGCGCGTGTGCCGGCCGCCATCGTCCAGAACGCGGCGCGCACCATCGCCCCAGGCTGCACCGTCACGCGGCAGCGCAGCGCGAACACCGCATCCAGTACCGTGCCGTCCGTGCCGGACAGCGCGCGCCCGTCCATCGCCGCGGCGCCGCGCAGGCTGCGCCCGCGGCCCAGGAAGCGCGCACGGTCGGTCTCGGCCTGGATGGCGCCGCCCGCGTCCCCTTCCACCACGAGCAGGTGCGCGGCCCAGACCTCCGGCTCCGCCGGCGTGCGGCGGCGGCGGGTGGCCAGAATCGCGCTGCCGTCCCCCAGCCGCTCCGTCTGCACGAACATCTTGGCAAAGGCGGGGTGCGCGATGTCGTCGGCCTGGCGGATCAGCGCCAGCTCGGCATAGGAGGTGATCTCGATGGTCCGCGCCGCCGGGCCGGCGTTGGTGACGGAGATGCGGCGGACCTCCGCGTCCTCCTCGGCGGAGACCAGCACCTCCATCATCGTCGTCAGCGTGCCGTCGCGGCGGGCGAACTCCGCCCGGTCCTCCCCGAAGGCCACCTCGTATTCGTCCGGGGCCGTCCCAATGGGCTGCAGCCCGGCAGACCACACCCGCCCCCGCCCGGCCCCGCCGCCCACGTCGCGCAGCAGGATGTAGGAGCCCCAGTCGTCCAGCGTCGGGTCCTCCCGCCAGCGCGTCACCGCCAGGTCCCCCCACCGGCTGCTGCCGGAGCCGGCCGAGGTCAGCATCACGGCATAGCGTCCGTTGGACAGCAGGTGCGTGGCCGGGGCCGGGCCGGTTGGCAGGCCGAGGCGCCGCCCGCCGGGCAGGACGGCCGCGTTGCCGTGGGCCAGGGGCTTGGGGTCCGCCGGCAGGGGCCGGGCGGTCGCCACGTTGCGCGGCGCACGCTCCTGTAGCAGCAGCTCGGTCGCCTGGATGATGGGTTCCGCGTGGAACCGCGCCCGCATCACCCCGTCCAGCACGGCGTCGGCGATGGCCACGACCGTCATGCCCTGGTGGTGCGCCATGAACGCCCGCACCACGGCGACCGTCCCGCCCGCCGGAACCCGGCCCGGCGTGTAGTCCATGGCCTCGTAGAAGCCGTAGCGCCCCAGCGCCCCGGCGGCTGCAAGCTGGGCGAGGTTGGCGACCGCCGCGGCGGGGTCCACCATCGCCGCCAGCGCCGTTGCGTAGGGCGCAATCACCAGGTCCGCGTCCAGGCCGCGCTTCAGGCCCAGGCCGGGGATGCCGAAGTTGGAATACTGGTAGGTGTACTCCACGTCCCGGACGTTGTAGGCGGATTCCGACACGCCCCAGGGCACACCCTGCTCCGCCCCGAAGGCGGCCTGGCGGCGCACGACCAGGCGGCTCGTGTCCTCCAGCAGGCTGCCGCACGGGGCGCGCATCACCAGGGACGGCATCAGGTACTCGAACATCGAGCCGGACCAGGACACCAGCACGGCCCCGCCCGCGGTGGGCGTGACGGCGCGGCCCAGCCGGAACCACTCGCGCGACGGGATGTCGCCCTTGGCGATGGCGACGAAGCTGGCCAGACGCGCCTCAGACGCCAGCAGGTCGTAGCAGTTGGCGTCCAGCACGCCCGCATCCGCCAGGTAGCCGATGGACAGCAGCTTGCGCTCCCCATTGCGGAGGAAGCCGAACTCCATCGCCAGCGCCATGCCGCGCGCCGCCTGCTCGATGGCGAGCAGCCGGGGGGCCAGGGCGGACAGGGCAGGGTCCCGGCGGTGGCTCTCGACGGTGCGGTGCAGCGCGGCGGCCCAGAACGCCAGGTCGGCAGCGGCATCCTGGCTGCCCGCAAGCGCCTGCGCCAGCGCCGCTGCCGTCCGCGTGTCCGCGTCCAGGCCCGCAAGGCCGCTGCCCGGCGCCGCAAGCCCGCCTTCGACCGCAGCAAGCGCCGCGCGGACGGCTTGCAGCCCCGGCGGCGGCGTATCCGCGCTGGCCAGGCGCTCCACCTCGCCGGCGGCAAGGCGGGCGGTGTCGGCCAGCCCTGCGCGCCAGGCGGCATCCCCGCCCGTGCCCGCCCGCCAGCCGCAGCAGGCGTTGGCGAGCGCGATCAGGTGGCCGGCCAGGTTGCCGCTGTCCACGGTGGAGACGTAGGGCGGCTCCAGCGGGCGCAGGTCGGCGGTGTCGTACCAGTTGTAGAAGTGCCCGCGGAAGCGCTGCAGCCGGGCCATGGTGGCCAGCGTCGCCTCCAGCCGCTCCACCGTGTCGGCCAGCCCGGCCCAGCCGAAGTCGTGCGCGGCTGCCGTGGACAGTAGGTACAGGCCGATGTTGGTGGGGGACGTGCGGTGCGCCAGGATGGGCGCCGGGTCCTCCTGGAAGTTGTCGGGTGGCAGCATGGTGTCGGCGGGCGTCACGAACGTCTCGAAGAAGCGCCAGGTCCGGCGGGCCGCCGCACGCAGCGCCAGGATGTCGGACGGCGCGGGACGCGCCCCGGCGGACACGCGGCTGGCCCAGCAGGCGACGGCGGGCGAGGCGATCCAGGCCAGCGCGAAGGGCGCCGCGAGCAGCCAGGCGCCGCCGGACACGGCCGGGACCGCCAGCGCGAGCGCGCCCAGCGCCGGGCCGCCTGCCATGCGGCGGTAATAGCCGCCGACGCCCAGCGCCGGCCCGTCCGCCGCCTGCGCCGCCGTCACCCATTGCAGCAGGTGGCGGCGCGTCCAGCCCACCCGGACCAGGGTCCGCCCGATGGCGTCGCCCATCAGCACCGCCTGGTGCGCCAGGAACACCGTGGTCAACCCGGCCAGCGCCGCCGCATGGCGCAGCCCGGCGCCCAGCACGCCCAGGTAGCAGCGCACCGACACCCAACGCGCGCCCGGCGCCAGGTCGCCCAGCACCGGCAGCAGCGCCGGCAGCGCGATGGTTGCCAACACGAACCCCGTCCAGGCCAGCGCCGCCGGGGCCGGCAGCGCCCAGCCGGCCAGCAGCGCCGCGACCGCCGCCGGCGCGGTCAGCGTCCGGCGCAGGTTGTCCTGCATCTTCCAGCGGCCCATCGCCGGGATGGCCTCGCGCGCCGTGCGCCCGGCGCCCCGGACGATCCCGGACGCCATCCACGGCAGCAACTGCCAGTCGCCCCGCGCCCAGCGGTGCTGGCGCAGCGCCGCCACGGCGTAGCCGGACGGGAACTCCTCCACCACCTCGATGTCGGACGCCAGCCCGGCGCGGGCGAACACGCCCTCGAACAGGTCGTGGCTCAGCAGCGTCGAATCCGCCACCCGGCCCCGCAGCGCCGCATCGAAGGCGTCCACGTCGTAGATGCCCTTGCCGGCGTAGGACCCCTCGCCGAACAGGTCCTGGTAAACGTCCGACACCGCCGCCGCGTAGGGGTCTATGCCGTCCATGCTGGAGAAGATGCGCTGGAACAAGGAGCTGCCCCGGCCCACCGGCAGCGACGGCGTGACCCGCGGCTGCAGCACGGCATAGCCCTCCACCACGCGCCCGCCCGCGGCGTCCAGCCGCGGGGCGTTCAGCGGGTGCGCCATCTTGCCGACCAGCCGGCACACCGCGCCGCGCGGCAGGCGCGTGTCGGAGTCCAGCGTGACCACGTAGCGCACGCCGGGCGGCACCGCAGGCGGGTCCAGGAAGGTGGTGTCTGCCGCGCCGCGCAGCAGCCGGTTCAGCTCGTGCAGCTTGCCGCGCTTGCGCTCCCAGCCGATCCAGCGGCCTTCCCCTGCGTTCCAGACCCTGCGGCGGTGCAGCAGCAGGAAGCGGTCCCCGCCCGGCGCCGGGCCGTGCAGGCGGTTTAGACGGGCGATGCCGTCCACGGCGGCGGCGAGCAGCGCCGCGTCGCCCTCCGCGTGCTCGGCCGGGCTGTCGGTCCAATCGGTCAGCAGGGCGTAATGCAACTCGCCGTCCCCGCTGGCGAGGAAGTGTATCTCCAGGCGGGCCACCTGCTCCGCCACCCCTGCCGCGCCCGTCAGCATCGTCGGGACCGCGACGAGGGTGCGGAGGGTGGCGGGGACGCCCCCCTCCAGCTCCAGGCCGGGCAGGGTGGTCGCGCCGAAGGCCCAGGTCGCCAGCCGGTTCACGCACGCGACCGCGGCATCGGACGCCACGACGAAGCCGGCGATGGCGAGCAGGGCCAGCAGGAGGCCGGTGGTCCCCACTCCCGTGGCCGCCCGCAGCGGTAGGGCCAGGAAGGCTACGGCGAGGACGATGACGGCGGCACCGTAGCCGCCGATGCCAAGGCTGCGGCACCCGCGTTCCAGCCGGGCGTGCAGGGGCGGGCGATAGCCCATCGCGGCCTCGAACGCCGGGCGGCCGGCGCCGATCAGGTAGTGGCCCGGGTCGCCCTGGCGCCTGCCGTGGTGCTCGGCCGCCCGTGCCGCCGCGCCCCGGGCGATGTCCAGCTCGGACCGGTTGGACCCGCGCGCCAGCCCCTCGATGGCGGTGCGGTAGAGGTTGCGCGTCGGGAAGTCCATGCCGGCAGGGGCGCTGCCGGCCAGGGCGGCGTCCACCAGGGACACCCGCTCGAAGAAGCCGGTCCAGTCCATGCCGGCGGTCAGGCGCAGGCTGGTGATGATGTTGCGTACGGTGGCGTTGCTCATGCCCTGCTGCTGCAGCTCCTCCCGCACCACGGCCTCGACCGTCGTGCCCTGGGCGGCCAGGCGCCGGTCGAGCCAGGCCAGCGCCGGATCCGCCTTGGGGTCGTGGCCGCGCAGCCGGTGCGCGAGCTGGACCGCGAAGGGGTCCGTCACCGCCACGTGGCCCGGCGCGCCAGGCGGCAAGGGGGACTGCGCGGGGGACTGCACGGGGGGCGGCAGGTCGGACGGGAGGCCGGGCAGCATACCGGCGGCGTCCACGTTGGCGCCCTGCAGCCGCTCCGCCAGGTCGTCCGCCGCCTGCCGGGCCGCCGCGTCGTCCACCACCAGCTCGGCGATGCGCCGCAGGTTCTCGATCAGCACGATCCGCAGCGTGATCGGCACGGCCCACAGCTCGCCGATGGTCAGCGGCTGCACCGACTGGTAGGCGAGCAGGTAGCGCCGAAGCGCCTCGGGGTCCAGGTGGCTGTCCGTGTGCGCCACCAGCGACCACGCCGCGCCGAACACCCGCGGCAGCCCGGCGAACGGCCCCGCAGCCAGCTTGGGCAACTGCGCGTAGTAGCCCGGCGGCAGGTCCACGCCGATCTCGCGCACCTGCATGTCCACCAGGTGGTAGTTGTCGGCCAGCCACTCGGCGGCGGGTGTGGCGTGATGGCCGTCCGCCGCCGTCTTGGCGATGGCGCGGTTGGCGCGCAGCAGGTAGGCGGCGTTGTCGGCCAGGCGGTCCGCCAGCCCACGGCCCCGTGTCCGGCTCTCCGTCGCCGACTGCGCGGCGGCGAGGCTCTTGGCGTGCTCCTCAAGCCGTTCGACGCCGAACAGCTCGCCGCGCAACGGAGCGCGGTCCCAGGGGGGCGCGGGCCTCTCGGACAGCAGGCCGAGGATCACTGCCCGGCCTGCCGGGACCACCGTCCGTTCATGGGCACCACGTCAGCGCCGGAACAGGCTTCTGCGGCCTTGTGGCGCGGCAGGGCGGGACAGCAGCGAGTGCTCGTCCGGGCTGGCACCCTGGCGGGCGGCGCCGTCCATCCAGGACTCGCCTTGAGCCAAGGAGCCAGGGACGGATGGATCGCCCTGTGCAGGCTCTGGCTGGATGAACGCGCCGTCAGTGATCGGCAAGTGGTTCTGGTCCTTGCTCATGTCATGCTCCGTTCCTGGAAGACCGGCAGCGTTCATGGACCGGGGCCGCAGGACCGCCGCTCCGCGTCAGGAGAGCGATCCGGTCCATGTCCGCTGCGTGTCGCCGGCTCGCTAAGGGGTGACCCACGATCTCTCAGTACCAAGCCATACGTTGAAAAGCAGCCGGGCAACAGGTTCGGAAACTACCTACGGCCCGTTCTGTGCGTATCTGCAAGCAGGGTTCGGCGTGGCGCCAGCGGCGTTCCATCCTGTAATTGCCTTGCAGCCCACGATGACCAGGAACGGTCCCAACGACCCCGGAACGACGCAGCGCCGGGCGGGCCGGAGGGCTGCGCCCGGGCCTGCTGGAACGTCCTGACTGCCTCACCGGCAGGATCGTGCCTGCATCCACCTCGACGGACGTGGCAGCGGCACGGGCGTGAGGCGCGGACGTGTGAGCCTGTCGTGGCAGTTCCTCGGTGACCGGCTGCCCAAGCTCGTGCGCCGGGCCTCAAAGCCGTACCGCCCGCAGCCGCAGCGCGTTGGCGATGACCGACACGGAGCTGAGCGACATGGCGAGCGCCGACACCACTGGGCTGAGCAGGATGCCGAACACGGGATACAGCACGCCGGCTGCGACCGGGATGCCGATGGCGTTGTAGGCGAAGGCGAACACCAGGTTCTGCCGGATGTTGC
>Ga0123336_10004972_pt1 | contig 10665 bp, 8 predicted proteins | sample SSSSmetaG_FD_96466 | JGI IMG/M metagenome (GOLD analysis project Ga0123336, IMG submission 96466) | Glacier valley bacterial and archeal communities from Borup Fiord, Nunavut, Canada, to study Microbial Dark Matter (Phase II) - ​SSSS metaG | ecosystem: Environmental > Aquatic > Freshwater > Ice... | reverse complement strand
TATTGCATTTGCCATTCCAAAATTTCCTTCTGCATTTTCAAAATCAATAGGGTTTACTTTATGTGGCATAGCACTGCTGCCAACTTCTCCTTTTTTTGTTTTTTGTTTAAAATAATCTACGCTTATGTAACTCCACATATCACGGCAAAGATCAATCAGTATATTGTTTATGCGTTTTATTGCATCAAAATGTGCGGCCAGTGTGTCATAATGTTCTATTTGTGTTGTGTATTGCTGCCGCTGGAGCAACAGTTTATTTTCTAAAAATTCGTTTGCAAATTTTACCCAATTGTGTTTTGGATAGGCTACTGTATGAGCATTAAAATTGCCGGTTGCACCGCCAAATTTCCCTGTAAAAGGAATATGATTGAATAGATTAATCTGGTTTTGCAATCGCTCCACGAAAACCATTATTTCTTTGCCAAGCAATACAGGTGTTGCTGCTTGCCCATGTGTTCGTGCAAGCATAGGAATATTTTTCCATGCTGTGGCAAGCTTTTGCAGATATTTCTGCAGGTTTATTATTACAGGCAAATATTCACATTCAATTGCATCTTTCCAAAGCATTGGAACAGCAGTATTGTTTATATCCTGTGAGGTAAGCCCAAAATGAATCCATTCCTGTAACTCACCGGCACCTAAAAAATTTAATTTTTCTTTTAAAAAGTATTCAACAGCTTTCACATCATGATTGGTAATACTTTCTGTTTTTTTAATTTGCATTGCGTCTTCTTCACAAAAATTTTCCACGATTAAGCGCAATGCGGTTTTCAGTTTAGTATCTGCTTTGAAGAATTTTTTTTCACTTAATGTTATGAAATATTCTACTTCCACCTTTAATCTGTATTTGATGAGTGCATATTCAGAAAAATACTGAGCAAGCTGTAAAGTGTTTTTATTGTAACGGCCATCTACAGGAGAAATGGCGGTAAGGCTAGAAAGTTGCATATTAGAAGTTAGTTTGAAGTAATTTTGCACGAATTTAAACGAAACGAATTGGAAACAAAAATAAGGGTTGCGGCAGTGAGTTATTTAAATACAAAACCGCTTATTTATGGTTTTGAAAATGGAATGATGATGAATGAAGTCGAGCTGGTAACAGATTTTCCTGCAAGCATTTCAGACATGCTCATAAGTAATGAAGTTGATATTGCACTTGTACCCGTAGCTACTATTCCGTCGTTAGCCGAGTACTATATAATTACTGATTATTGTATTGGCACAACAGGCGAAGTGGCCAGTGTTTGTCTGTTTAGCGATGTGCCGTTAACCGAAATAAAAACGATTTTGCTGGATTACCAGAGCAGGAGTTCTGTAGGATTGCTAAAAATTTTATTAAAAGATTATTGGAAACTAAATGCAGGATTGGTAAATGCTGATGCAGGTTATGAAGAAAAAATATTTGGTACAACTGCAGGATTGGTAATTGGTGACCGGGCATTTATTCAAAGAAAGAAAAGCAAATATATTTATGACCTTGGAACTGCCTGGAAAGAAATGACAGGACTTCCATTTTTATTTGCAGCATGGATTGCAAATAAAAAACTACCTCAAACCTTCGTAGAAAAATTCAACCAAACAACAGGTGAGGGATTTAAGCATCTACTGGAAATTATTGCGGCAAACCCTTACACTTACTACGATCTGAAAAAATATTACGAAGAAAATATCAGTTTTAATTTGGATGATGATAAGAGAAGGGGATTAGAGGAGTATTTGAACAGGTTTAAATACCTATGATTTTTCTATTTTCTTAGTCTGACACTTTTAAATAATTTACTTGCAGTAATATTTAGTTCATCACTAACATTCATACTTAGAATTGCAGGTACATACAGTGCACAAAACATAAATGTGCGACAAATTGTATCAGCATAAATATTCAAAACAAAAGGTATTGCATGAACCAAATAAAAAATAATAATGGTAACAAGCAAAATCATTAAATGGGCAAATTTGTAAGGTTGCCATCTATATTTTTTAAAAATAAAAAGATATCTAACCAAATTGTATATAAATGTTGAAACAAGTGTGGCGTATGCCCCTCCGATAATTCCTAATTTTGTAATTAAAATAAAATTTAATGGGAATGCAATAATTGTGAGTAACACGTTTGTGTAAAAGTTAAATTTCCAGTCGCTTGAGGTTGCAATAATTTGACCGTTTACACCTGTACCTAAATCGATAATTTTTGCAATTCCCATAATTAAAACAATTGCAGGCACAGCAGCATAACTGTTTCCTAAAAAAAAGGATAAGTTATTTACATTTAACATAACTATGCTAAATATAAAAAGTGCTGCAACCAACAAAGTGATTGTGCTTTTTTGATAAATTGATGAAATGTTTGCATAATTTTTTTGTTGCCAGGATTCAGCAATTACGGGGGTAGCAATTGCATTTATACTTCGCATTGGTAAATCCATAAGAGATGCCAGGTAAGAACCAAGTAAAAAAACTGCTGTTGCTTCCAACCCTTTTAAACCCAATACTACAAATGAGTCTACGGTTCGTGAAGCCACATTTAAAAATGTTGCACCAAAAACGAAAAGCCCGTAAATAAACATTTTATTTTTAAACCGTGCGGTTACTTTACTTATTTTAAAATTGATATGAAATTCATTGGTTCTTTTTAAAATAAAATATAAAATTAAGACCGGTATTAAATATAGAAAACAAAATAGATTAATAAATTGTTGGGTGCTTATAATTTTATACCAACTAAAAAGTATTATAACTGTAGTCAGAATCCTTACAAGTGTTTCTCTTAAAAAATTACTTTCTACTGTTTTTTTTAAAGACCATGCAAAAGCTTCGAGCCATGCAAAAATGAGCATAAAAAATGTTAGTGGATATACCAGATTAAAATTTTGGGCAAACAACGGAGCTCTTCCAAGTTTTCTTGAAATAAAATCTTTTAAGATAAATCCGGCAATACAAATTATTATAAATCCTATGAAACAAATTATTCCGGTTACAAAAGGAAGGTCATTATCTTGTTTTTTTAAATGCAATTTGTAAAAAGGAGAAAATTTATAAATTACCGGAACAGTTCCCAAAGTGGCCAGCATGGAAAGTACAACTCCAACATCAAGGAATGCTCTGGTGAGTCCGTTAACATCTAAAGAAGTAAGTTTTGGGAAAAGAAAAAGGATATTTATGCCGCCAATTGCAAACCCGATTAACAAAAAAACGGAAGATTTTAAAGCCTGTTTCTGAATTATACCCATCTTCGTAAAAGTATCGTTTTGGTTTGTTATTTTTGCTTCCCTAAAAGTAACGATAAAAAATATGGCAGAAACACTTGGTATGCTTTGCGATAAGCTTACAATAGCTCAACTTAAAATATACCATACTGAGGATAAAAATCGATTAAAAAGTCTGATATCACAAATTGAACAGCTACAAAACGAAATAGATGAGTATGTTTCAGATGCATTTGCAGGCAAAATCCCTGTTGAAAGAATGACTTTTGCTGCAAATAAAGTCTTTAAAAAAGAGGGCAATGCTGTTGAAGAAGTAACAGGTTCTTTTGGGGAAGTCTTTTATCAATTAGCAAACGTAAACTGTAAATTGTGGCACGAGCAAGAAAAAGTATATGATTTTGAAAAAGTAGGAATTGATGAAAAAGATGCAGTTGTAAAACAGTTAGCCTTATTAAATCTTAAAAGAAATAAATGTATTGATAGTTTAAATGAACAATTTGTACATCTTTTATCATCCAAAATCCAATAATAACAATGCATATTCGCAAAAGAAATACCTGCCGTGTTTGTGGCTCATCTTCTTTAAAAAAAGTTATTGACCTAGGTCCGCAATATTTACAGGGAAGTTTTGTAAAACCCGGAAAGGAGATGCCGAGTCTGCGTAAAATTGATTGTGCACTTGTAAGGTGCAATCCGGAAGAAGATGAAAATGCTTGTGGACTTTTGCAGATGGAACATTCAGTACCTTCTGAAATTTTGTATGCCGCATATTGGTACAGAAGCGGTACCAATAATACCATGCGCAATCATTTAAAAGATATAGTTGACAATGTTATAAATACAGTAAGTGATTCTAAACATCCACTTGTAATGGATATCGGGTGCAATGATGGCACGCTTCTAAACTATTATCCACCACACTTTATCAAGTACGGTTGCGATCCAAGCGATGTAGCACAGGAAGTGAAAGAAGCAACGGTTGTACAGGATATTTTTCCATCAGAAGAATTGTTTAAAGTATTAGAAGGCAAAAAATTGGATGTTATAACTTCAATAGCTATGTTTTACGATTTAGAAAATCCTGTAGAATTTACAAAGGGCATTAAACGTTTTTTATCTTCTACAGGTGTATGGGTTTTTGAAATGAGCTATATGCCACGAATGTTGGAGCTTGATAGTTACGATACCATTTGTCACGAACACTTAGAGTTTTACAGCCTTGCAGTACTAGAAAAAATTCTTGCACTTGGTGGAATGAAAATTTTTAAAATATCATTCAACGAAATTAATGGCGGAAGTATAAGATGTTATGCAACACACAAAGAAAACAGCAAGCATGACAATAAGGACAATTATGCATTAATAAACGAAACAAGGCATAAAGAATTTGATTTGGAGCTTGATACTGACAAACCTTATGTTGCGTTCCAACAACGAATTGAAGTTTTAAAAGAGGAACTTCATGCATTGCTTGTAAAATTAAAGGCAGAAGGCAAAAAGGTGCATATTTACGGAGCATCTACTAAAGGAAATACAATTTTACAATGGTGTAATATTGATCATACTTTAATTGAATTTGCTGCAGAAAGGAATGAAGATAAGTATGGTGCATTTACACTTGGGACTAACATTCCTATCATAAGTGAAGCTGAAAGTAGGTCAATGAATCCGGATTTTTATCTGGTGTTACCTTGGCATTTTAAAGATGAATTTATAGTAAGAGAGAAAGAAGCTTTGGATAAAGGAACCGGTTTTATTTTCCCCGTTCCAAAAATTGAAATCACGAAAAGATAATCATTCATAAACCTATTATACACACGGATTTCAGTTTAAAATGAAAAAGATATTATTTGTTACACATCTAAAAAAACAATGTGGAGTTTATCAGTTTGGTCAGGAAATATTTGAAGCACTTAAGGCGTCTTCAAATTATGACTTCATAAAAGTTGAATGTGAATCATTAAAGGAATTAAAAGAGGCTATTTCAATTACAAAACCCTTATTAATAATTTATAATTATCATCCAACCGTAATGCCATGGTTGTGTTATAAGAGTTTTAAGGGCATGTATAAAAATAATGTTTTTGATATCAAGATTAAACAGATAGGTATCATCCACGAAATAACCCAGGCGCTTGCTGATACTGCAACTGCCTACAGAAACAGTTATATAATTGGCAGACCTTCAAAAATTATCAATTCACTTTTTGATTACTATATAGCCGCAGATCCAACACTATTACTCAAAAACCCCATTGTATTTAAAACCGGTAGATTAATCAAGGAATTTACACCTGTTTTAAAGGAAAATAAATCTTGTATTCCCATAATTGGAAGTTTCGGTTTTGCTACTCCCAATAAAGGGTTTGAAAAACTGATAGAAAGGGTTCAACATGAATTTGACGAAGCAATAATTAAAATAAATATGCCCTTTGCTGCATTTGGTGACAAGGATGGTGATTATGCAAAAAAAATAGCAAAAAATTGTTTTAAAATTATAAATAATGAAAAAATAAAATTAGAAATTAGTCACAATTTTCTTGAACATCCTGCGCTTTTCAATTTTCTTTCAGGTAATGATTTAAATGTGTTTTTTTATGAAGATAAAACGGGTAGAGGCATTTCCAGTGCAGTTGATAACGCATTGGCTGTGCATAAACCTATTGCAGTTTCCAATTGCCCAATGTTTAGGCACATTTTAAATATTCAACCTTCTATTTGTATTGATAACAGTAGTTTGAAGGAAATAATGAATAATGGATTTGCTCCTTTAGTGAATACCGTAGAGATGTGGAATTATAAAAACATGCTGTGGGAATACGAAAGAATATTAGATACCATATTAGAAACAAAAAATCATTATCCGAAAAAAACAATTTCTTTTTTCAAAACAATAAAAAATTTATGTAGAAGAAAACTTTCTATTCCTGATCAATCTTTTACGTGGTTAAGAGATACTTCTCCATTAAATACTAATTATTTAATAGTAGATAAAAGCTTTAAATATACTTCTATTCCGTTAGGAGAAGGGGAAAAATTTAACAGGATTCTTGATGATAAAGCCAGAGTGATTTATAAGCCGGCAGTAGATAAACTTTTTGAAGCAGTGCCTTCTACAATGGCAAAAAAAATAAATAGGGCAAATGTGCAGCAGGGTTTTGTATTTGATACCGTTTTTAAATTTGCAGAAAAAATACAGCATCCCAAAATGCTTTGTGTAGGCTGTTATGAAGATACCGCCTCAATGACGTTAATAAAAATGGGATATAATGTGGAAGAGATTGATCCCATGATAAATTACTTTTTACAGGACTTCTTCACAAAACCATCCACTATCGTAAACTCCTATGATATAATTTTTTCTACTTCTGTAATCGAACATGATCCAAATGATAAAACTTTTATGGAATGTATTGAAGGATTGCTGGCTCCGGGTGGTGTTGGTGTTATAACCTGCGACTACAAAGATGGATGGGTAAAAGGTGAGCCCAAGCCTGATATGGACGAACGTTTTTACACGAAGAAAGATATGGAGCAAAGGTTGCTTTCCTACATTCCTAAATGTGAATTAATAGATAATGGTGAATGGGATTGTGCCAATCCTGATTTTAATTTTATAAATAAATACCAATACACATTTGCAACATTTGTTTTCAGAAAAAAAATGATATGAAAGCAATAATTTTTGGTGCCAATGGTCAGGACGGACAATATCTTACCTTATTACTTTTAAAAGAAAAAATACAAGTAATAAGAATTAGCAGATCAGGAGATTTTTTAAAAACTGCAATAACTTCTTACGATGAAGTAACAGCCTTAATACAAAAAGAACAACCCGATTTTATATTTCATCTTGCAGCCAATTCTACAACCAGGCATGATGCTCTGTTTGAAAATCATAATACAATTGCAACCGGCACTTTAAATATTTTGGAAGCTGTAAAAGAATTTTCACAACATACAAAAGTATTTATTTCAGGAAGCGGTTTACAGTTTTTAAATAAAGGCAATCCAATAAAGGAAACTGATCTGTTTGCTGCAAACGATGCCTATTCAATAAGTAGAATACAGAGTGTTTATGCTGCACGTTATTTTAGAAGCCTTGGTATAAAAGTATATGTTGGGTATTTTTTTAATCATGATAGTCTGTTAAGAACAGAAAGGCATGTGACAAAAATGGTTAGTGAAACAGTAAAAAGAATAGCCGCTGGTAGTAATGAAAAATTAAAAATCGGAGATATGTCAGTTGTAAAAGAATGGTCTTACGCGGGTGATATTGTAAAAGGAATTTGGTTATTGGTTAATCAGGATAAAATATTTGAAGCCAATATTGGGAGCGGAATTGGATATTCAATAAAAGAATGGATAGAAGTATGTTTTAAATTAGTATCATTAAATATGAATGAAAATGTTGAGATAAGAAATGATTTTGTTTCAAGTTATAAAAAATTAATTTCCGATAATTCTGTGATAAAAAGTTTAGGTTATCAACTTGAAGTTTCCTTTAGTAGCCTTGCAAAAATGATGATGCATTAAAATGAATAAACCTTTTCTTCAAATCCTCCTCGTACAACTTTTCTCCAACGGGGATTGTCTTTATGCAACAGCTGTAGCAAGACAAATAAAAAATGATTACCCTGATTGTAAACTTACCTGGGCTATTGCAGCATTCTGTCAAAATATAATTGCCAATAACCCATATGTAGATGAAATAATAGTAACAGACGAAGTAGTAAAAAATGATGTGGCCGCTTTTCGAAAATATAAAAAAAAAGTATTTGCTGAAAAAGCTGCCGGCAAATGGGATGAAGTTTTTATTACAACAAATATGGATACCAATCTTGCATTGTACGATGGTACTATTAGGGGGATGGTATTACGAGCTTACCCAAATGTTATAACTGTGCCGTTGCAACCAGTAGTAATACTTACAGATGTTGAGAAAAAAAATGTTTCAACATTTGCTGACAAGCATTCCCTTAAGCAGTTTACAAATGTATTGCTGTGGGAGTATGCTCCACAAAGCGGACAATCAGTACTGAATTTTGAAATGGTAATGAACGTTGCAAAACGTGTAACAACGCTATCATCTACCTGTATAATTTTATCATCTGCTAATAAATTTGAGGGAACAAAAAATATCGTAGATGCAAGCACACTTAGTGTAAGAGAAAATGCAGCGCTCACACATTATTGCACGCTATTAATTGGATGCAGCAGTGGTATTACATGGCTTACTACGAGCACGGCAGCAAAGTTTTTACCAATGTTGCAATTGCTAAATGCCAATACAATTTTTATGAATGCCCCTTCCGTAGATTTTGCCAGGTATGCAATTAAACAAAATGGTCTCGTTGAAATGTGCCAGTTTTCGGAAAATGAAATTTATAATTGCTTGCGGCAAATAATTACAAATGGGTTCAAATCCGCAGTTAAATACAATCAGCCTTTACCTTTGCGATTTAAAACAACGACCACCATTGTTTACAATCTGTTAGTATATGGAGAATTTGCTGCTATAAAAAATCATTACAACATTATTAAATCCACTTATGGTTTACAGCCAATATTTTTAAAAGCTTTTATTGCAGGATTTGCGCTATTTCCTTTTAAACTTTTAAATAATTTTGTTAAAAAGAAGATTTTTAAAAGTATTTAAAATAAAAAAGGTTGCCCATTAAGCAAACGATTTTATTATCCTTTTTTAGCTTGATATTTTAACTCCTCTTCCATCATTTCTTTCACTAACATGGGCAAATCGTATTTGGGTTTCCAACCTAATTTTTTGTTTGCCTTGGTCGCATCGCCAATTAGTAATTCTACTTCTGCAGGTCTAAAATATCTTGGGTGAATACCAATTACCTGTTTGCCTATAGCTAAATTATACAATGGATTACTGCACGATTTTACATATGCTTTTTCATCAATTCCTTCTCCGTTAAAATCGAGTGTTACGTTAATATTATTAAATGCCATTATTATAAAATCTCTAATAGTAGTAGTAATTCCTGTTGCCAACACAAAATCTTCCGGCACATCCTGTTGCAACATACGCCACATTCCCTCTACATAGTCTTTTGCATGACCCCAATCCCGCTTTGCATCTAAGTTACCAAGCAATAATAAGTCATTATCTAAACCTAAGGCAAGCCGTGCCACGCCGATAGTAATTTTTCTGGTTACAAAACTTTCACCTCTAAGAGGACTCTCATGATTAAACAATATACCATTTACAGCAAACATATTATATGCTTCCCTGTAATTAACAGTTATCCAATAACCATAAAGTTTTGCAACCCCGTAAGGTGAGCGAGGATAAAATGGTGTACTTTCTTTTTGAGGTACTTCCTGCACTAATCCATAAAGTTCAGAAGTAGACGCTTGGTAGAATTTAGTTTTTTCAGTTAATCCCAAAATTCTTATTGCCTCTAAAATTCTGAGGACTCCAATTCCGTCAGAATTAGCTGTGTATTCAGGTGTTTCAAAACTTACCTGCACATGACTTTGTGCGCCAAGATTATATATTTCGTCAGGTTGTGTTTGTTGTATTATTCTTACAAGGCTGCTACTATCGGTAAGATCACCATAATGTAAATGAAACTTATCAGCGAGTGTTTTATCAAAAATTAAATCATCAATTCTATCAGTATTCATTAAAGAACTACGGCGCTTTATTCCATGCACTACATACCCTTTATCTAAAAGTAATTCTGCTAAATATGCGCCATCCTGCCCTGTAATGCCTGTTATTAGTGCTGTTTTCATTTAATAATTTTTTATTAATTATTTTCGCAAATGTATTGCAAATAAAGAAAATAAATCCTGCAGTTGTCAATTGATTTCAATGCAGCAATAACTCCTCAATATAATTTATGAAAATAGCAGTAAACTGTTGGATCTTAAGAAATAAAAAAATTGATGGAATAGGAAATTTTACTATAGAAACTTTAAAGCATCTTATAAGCGATCACCCTGAAATTGAATTTCAGATTTTATGCGATAAAAATTTTACAGAAGATTATTTTGATTTTTCAAATGTTACAAAGTACCACATCTTCCCACCCTACAGACATCCATTACTGTACTTATTTTACATGGAAATTGTGGTTGGCTTTTTTTTAAAAAAACACAAGTCGGATCTGTTTTTGTCTATGGAAGGTTTTCTTTGTCTTTCTGCGAAATGCAAACAACTTCCAATTATTTACGATTTAAATTTTGAACATCAGCCTCAGGATCTTCCATTCAGAAACCGAATTTACTTCAGAACTTTTTATCCAAAATTTGCACGTAAAGCAACCAGAATAGTAACAATTTCTGAATACAGTAAAAGTGATATTGCTGACACATATAAAATCCCATTAAATAAAATTGATAATGTTTCTTGCGGAGTAAAAGAAAACTTTTATCCTTTAGATGATAATTTAAAGCAGATAACCAGAGACAGATACACGAAAGGTGC
>Ga0123336_10004971_pt1 | contig 10665 bp, 11 predicted proteins | sample SSSSmetaG_FD_96466 | JGI IMG/M metagenome (GOLD analysis project Ga0123336, IMG submission 96466) | Glacier valley bacterial and archeal communities from Borup Fiord, Nunavut, Canada, to study Microbial Dark Matter (Phase II) - ​SSSS metaG | ecosystem: Environmental > Aquatic > Freshwater > Ice... | reverse complement strand
CGCCACCTCACGCCAGCGCTACAAAGGCCTGGGCGAAATGAACCCTTCGCAGCTGTGGGAAACCACCATGGACCCCACCGTGCGCCGCTTGCTCAAAGTGCAAATCGACGACGCCATTGAAGCCGATCGCGTGTTCACCATGCTGATGGGTGACGAAGTGGAGCCCCGCCGGGAATTCATCGAGACCAACGCGCTGCGTGCCGGAAATATCGATATTTAAATTTGTTGTAGGCACGAGCAAAGTTTTGCCGTTCTGGAGGCAAAGTCTTGCCGATGAAGGGGCGATGGTGACATCGTCCACTTTTTAACGTCCAGGCATGCTGATGTGAATGAGCTGAGCAGCTGCCGATCATTCAATTGGTCACATGGACATCAGAAAGTAGATCTTCGTAACTGAAGTGAAATTTCTCCGACGGTTCCCCCCCCCCACTAACCCTAAACGACTGAAATCGAAGTTCGGTAAACTTGATCGAGCTGGTCGGCCACACGCTGAGCTGGCCCTTGCACATCATCAAATTCGGCAGGCCAACGCTTTGAATCCAGACTAGCGGCTCCCGCCACTTCGAACGGTCGCATCCGAAGACCATTAATATTTTGTCGCACGGCATCAACGTGGGCTTGATCGACACTAGGCGTATTGGCTAAACTAGTGCAAACTATATTGGCCCAATCAGTATTGGCTGTATGGGCCTTCCAATCTGCAGACTTCACTAGGTCAACTCTCCCAGCCCTCAATAGTTCAACGATAAACGTAGCGCAGGTAAGACCATCACTACCTTTTGGGGGTTTATACGTTCCATTAGATTCAAAAGAACCCCTAGCCGCAAGAAAGTTGATTCCATAGTTGATTGTTGGGCCGCGAGTCGCGACAACTCTGGCCAAAGCAACAATTGCCTTTGATGCACCACTTGGAATATTCAATGGCGAAGCTATCCAGCAGGTCGTTAAATCCATTGGGATTGAATGCGCTCGAAGCTTTCTATGCCACTCAAGATGCAAGACTTGGGGGCCATTTTTGGCTGAATGGAACCCGATGCCTAGATGCCCGCCACCGAGTTGGCTCTTCGAAACAGCAATTACAACTTGCTCTTTTCCAAAAGGAATGGCACAAAGGTTTGCATACGCCATGCCGATGTCAAATCATTCCAAATAAAATATCGTCAGGGTCAGAGCCAGCAAGAACGACTGCTTTTGCAGCAACTCCCAATGCTTCATTCCAGTCGGCCACTTCATCTTGCCAAGTTGAAGTCACACGCAAAAGTGCCGCCAAGTGTTCGCCCTGAACATATTCAGCCCGCAAGTTTCTGAGATTTAAAACTGAAGGACCAAATTCCGCGACAGCATCTAAAACTGCTTCGACTGTTTCCGTCAAAGAGTCAACGTCCGCCGGTGCGTGAGGATTAAATATATGCCGCCCAATTCTTTCAACTGATACTGTTTGCTTCCACTCCGTCATTTTCAGTAGTAGTCCCAGCTGCGCCGCATCCCCAAAGCTGCCATGTTTGAAATTTTGAACATAATAGTTTTGCGTCTCTGGCGCACGGACTGACTCCATAAACCCTAAGGCTGCGCCTTGCCGGTAAGTGCAATAGCCGGAGCGAGAATTGATCTCGGCAACATCATGAAAATCACGTGCTAGGTCTAAGTGCATGGTGCAATCTTTCAGTAATGCCGCGGCGGAACAATACACCGGCGTTAGTATGTAGCTTCTCTAATCTAGAACTCAAGACAGCAGAATTTGAAATTAAATCAGACTCCAAGGCATCTTCGTGGAAAAAATCTGCGTCAATTAAGAAGGCCTGCCGCTGGCCGTCTATAGATGTCATTATTGAACTTTGCAACAGAAGCAAGCTATCGTCAATTCTCAATTGTGTTTGAGACATGAAGCTAACAACATCGGTTTCCTGAGGTGACTGGTCATCACATAACGCGTTGGGTGCAATTGGGCCAAGCAAAAATGGTTGTATTAGCTCATGCCAGGGAACACCCTCAAGTCCAATCGCCTCTCGCTCAACCACATCCCTATATCTCAATCCCAACCTCGTGGCGCTGACATCTGTGCCATCGGCCACAAATTCACGGGCCATAGCTAGAACGCGAGGAAGAAACTCATTCCAACCAGAATATTTCAAACAGGTGAGCGCAACGAATTCTGGACAGAAAGAAACGCGCCAAGAACCATCCGTAGTTGTGCAATGATGAATGCGCACGCTCGGCATCGCGACCGGGGCCTGAAGCGAATGCCCATCAGGAGCAAACTGTTGCTGAAACCCAAAAGAAAGTTCCTCTCCACAATTTGTGTAGCCGAGACTCACGTAGCGATTCCGAAGTAAGTCACGTTTTGCGTCAGAAAAAATCCCCATGCGTCCAAAACGCAACTGGCAAATCACCTCCGCGAGGGGGTTGTTTTGATACACAACGCGCTCAGAAGCCGCGATCTTCATAAAAGGAAATACCCCAATTAACCTGTTTTCAGCATGATACTCTGCTTCCCTCAGGGCGAGGACATTTGAAAAATCCATCGGCATCCGAGGGCGCCTTCATGTAATTTATGGAGATCATCGCCGATGGTTTGTCGCCAGCGCACTCATCAGTTGATCTAAATTTCTGCGGAATTTCAGTTTTTCCATGCTCGCTGAGCAATTTACAAGCAGAAAACTCAGCGTTTAACTATAGCTCCAAAGAGCGCCAACAGCCAAACGTCATAGTGATCTTCAGGCAGGATCACCACCATGCGTTTTTCGTCAGTTGGCTGCATCAGCGGGTGCTGGGGGGCATTGATGGTCAGCATCGTGAAGCTGCACGATGTCACCTTGGGGCGACTTCCAGGACGACTACAGACCGGCCAAGCCCATCGGTTCACCGTCGGTGCGTGCAATACGCGTTGAAACCGCTTTTTCGTGCGATCCCATGCATTCTAATATTGGGTATCAAATGAATTTCTATTTCACCAGTTCCAAAGGCCTCCTTTTGACGTCTTCCGTGTCAGCTAGGCTTGGTAAATTAGGCTATCCACGTTACCGAGAGCGAACTGGAGCCAGTAGTGCCTTAGACGTTCGAGTCGCGTGACTTCCGCATTCCTACGCACAATGTGCCGCGCGAACTTGCGGAACTCGTCAGCATTTAACCACTGCAGTCGGCCATTTCTGCTAAACCGGTAGTCAGCAACATGGAAGGCTAGCCTGTATTCGATGGTATTGTTGCCCTGTAAACGCTCGTTGCCCAAACGCTGTCGCCTTATTGTTACGTGGATCCCCTGGTCGACGAACCCGCGCAATTGTCCGAAGAGCTCCCAGGCTTCAACGTCAGCGAAGTAGTGCTGCTTCGCGACTCCGGCGACAAGCGGATAGACGCCGGTCACTTGAAATACATGCTCGCAGGCGAACTTAGCGATGATCGTCCGATGATTGCCTCCCGAAACGGAGAACCATGGACCGCCGTTTAGTGAGCTGAGGCAGATTCCGTTCGCTACTTCGCCCGAAAAGTAGTAGGCGGGGTTTTCATCGTATAAGCTGAACACCCTGCGCATCTTAGATGGCTTGTACTGCGGGTCTGTGGCTGCCTCGAACCAGGTTTGCCCGGCGTAATTGCCGATTTTTGTTCGAAAAAATGCCAATCTGAAGGAAGACATTCAACGTTGTCTAATCAACTCGTGCCGCTCCCCAGTACACGGCCATCACTAGGCCCCATCGAAGTTTGTGCAATATGCAATAGCGTGGTTGACATGAGCGACTGGCATCTCACATATATTGAAAGTGACATTTCAGACGCGAACCATCTCAGCCCAAATATTGACGGGGTAGATCTTGCTGTGATCTGTAGAAATTGTGCTCCGTTTACCTTTACAGGACGAAATAGGTGAAGGCGACACTGGCAGCCCTTCGGGCCAAACTTAATCAATGCTACTGAAACTGCCAACCAAACGAGTTGAAATTGCAGGCTCGGATCAATTTCGACGAATAGGCTCACAACGAACAGCCACTGTTACAACCGTACTGTCCGATGCGAGGACTACATAGGCATTCAGGTGCTGCTCAAGTGACCCATAAAGTTGCCCGGCATATTTCTTGAAATGCCGACGTGATTGCTTGTCAAAAAAATATTTCCGCGCTCCATTACCTGCAGGTTCGCTGTGCCCAAAGTCGACCAACCAGTCTAAAACCATTTGCGGAATAGACCGTTGCTGCATCCTTTTTTGGGCATGCTTTGTCAGATTCTGGTTCATACAAAAATCACTTCTCGATGAGAAATTTGCGTGATGATCTTCTGCGAGATTTCTTGAATGCTCATTGCCGACGTGTCAACTCGTATGCGCCGCCCCGTTACCGTAAGCTGCATACGCCGCTCATAACCACTAAGAAGTGCACGATTCGCAGCAGGAGTCAAAGTCTCACCGTCAGCCGCTGAGCTTCCACGTTCACGGTCTCTGCTTTGCCTCACGTTAAGTGCAGCTTCTAGAAACACAGTCCAGTCGGCCGGTAGCAATAGTTTGACGACCGACTCATCAACATCCAGAACGGAGCCACGAAACTCCGCGTAGACCTGTGTTGAGAGAAAATAACGGTCAAGTACAACCGACTGCCCTGTTGCCAAGCAAGATTTGGCCTCATCCGAGGCGGCCAGCACTGTTGCCAAGTAAAACAGTTGTGCAGCCTCCTGATTGCCCTTGAAACTGCCAATGATTTCATCACGATGCTTGCGCAACGCTAACGATGGCGTCGTCATGTAATGGGCGCCAAGTAGTTGGGCTGTTTGTTTAGCGCAACTGGTCTTGCCAGTTCCGTCAAGCCCCTCAAAAACAACGAAAACCGCTTGTTTACTAAATTTATTCATCGTCCCTTCCCCAGCGATCGCAAACGCGAAGCGTCTTGAGAAATGTCTTCACTGTCCGTGGTTTGCATCAGCGCCCCCAAACACGTTGGGTGACTGCATTCTGTACGACTCAGCGCGTTAGCGATGCACTCCATGTCACTCCAGTCCGATGAGCTGAAACTGCTGGAACTAACGACCATTGGAAAATCACCTTCTTTGACCACAAACGCCCATTTTTCTTGCTCGCGTTCGAGTTCAGTACCACGCAGCAGTAGCAACGGAAAAGCCTTGATCACCGGAATGTTCAGGCCCAGACACCAATTGACTGAATCCTGAAAGGTTTTTAGCGTCTGCTCCGGTAGACCGTAAATTAGTGAAACCTCATTTTTAATTTTCCGACGCTGGACTTCACGCAAAACTTGTTCGACTTTTGCCATGTTGTTCGGTCGTCCAACCGCAAGATATTCCCGTTTATGTATTGATTGAAGGCCAAATTCAAGGGTTACGTCCAATTTTTGCACTTCGTCTAAAAATGCCTTATCGACCATCTCTAAACGGCACTGCAACGCTATTGCCCCTTGAAATTTGCGCTGGGAAAATTGCTGCAACACGTCCAGTGCATGTTTTGGATCTCTGTTGAAAACAGGGTCAAGTACCGAGATGCGTCTGACCTTGGTTTTACAAAGCAAGTCTATTTCGATTTCAAGGCGTGACGCTTCGACCACTGCGATCGGTATACGCGCATCAGGCTGCCGGTGCTGGCAAAAAGAACAGCGAAAGTTGCAACCTCGCTGCGTCTCCCAGCGCACACTAGAGTTCTGGTCGAGTTGAATCGTGTCGTCGAACCACGGCGATGGCAGACTCCGCAAGTTTGTTTCTGCCTGCTCTAAGCAATCCATTTCTCCAGCGTGATGAACGCCTCGGATTTTCGGTCGTTCATTGCTTCGCGCCAAGCAACACAACGCAGCTTCAGCGTACCCACGGACAAATGCATTCGCTTCAGGATAAATCTGCTCCAGCCCTGAACCCGCGTAAGAGATTTGAGGGCCACCCAAAACAATACGCCCTTCAAAGCCGCGATCACGCAAGCTGAGCAGCAAACCTTTTACATGTTTGTCGTTCCAGACATACACGCCAACGCCGACATCGACATCCTTATGTGGCAGCCCTTCTACTTCTGCCATGACATGATCGGCTAAACCTGTTACCGAAAATTCATCGTTGCTGACAGGCTGGATGACTTGACGAATTTCCAGATTACTCTCGCGTTTGAGTGCGGCAACTAACGAAGCATGACCTAACGGTGCAAGGTCATCTCGCTTATGCGACCAAGGCATAGCGACCATCACGAAACGGCGTTTCATTTCACCTCTTTCAATGGCTCAAACTGGGCACCATCATTAGGTAGTTGGTTGAACTGCAGCGTATCTTCGGCTTCGCTTTCATCGTATTTCTCAAACACATACTTTTCAAGCTGACTGCAGACTTCGGCAACACTGCTATCCCGCCACGGTGCATCTCGATAGATGCCGGGCGAGTTTTCCTCGACAAGATCAATGCTGTACTTGATGCCATTGCAGTAAATCAACTCTGGATTTTCTCGCACCAATCTATACGGTATGTCTAGAAGAATGGCAATGTGGCATGTACCAGCCCTGATGGTCCAGCATTCAGGGGGATAGGCGGTCAGATGCGGCGCCAAAGATCGTGCCAAGCCACCGGCAAGCCAATTGATCACAAGTGCGTGACTATTTCCATCTGCTTTAAAATTTTGAAAGATTTCTTCCGACAACTCGTCCAGATAACCCTTTGAGTACGCTACACGTTGAAAGACACCTTTGGAATCACGTTCTTGCACTCGAAATCGTAATTGACGAACGTCATCAGGTCGACTCTTTCCGTCGAAGTCGGTGAAAAGGTTAGTTTTGCTGAATGCCCATTCAGTCAATGGCTCTTCAAGCCAGAATGTATCTCGCCAATGTGGATTGACCCATTTCAAACCGCTGACTTCCGGCTGACACCTTACAAAACTGAATTTGCAGCGCCGATGCGTAATAAGCGGATGGGTTATGTCGACGTGAAACCAAGGAAGTGAACGATTCAGGGTGATGCGAACATCGCTTTCATTCCATTTCGCCCACTTCTCAAAAGTTTCCTGGATTCGATGAATTACAGCGGTAACGCCCAAAACGAGTTCTGTTTCGCGTGACCCATGTACGGAGGTGAGTAGCAGCCAATGTCCATGAACACCTCCAGGTTGCCGCAACTGTGTCTCAGACCATCCCGTCAACTTCGCAAGCCGTGTAATTTCGTTTGAATTCTGGCCGATCTGCGCAACCTCTATTTGCGTACCAATATCCATGGCGAAGTCACGTATGCAATCGTCTTCGTCGATTGGACTGTCATACGTTTTGATGTGCTGATCAAGTGCCTTCTCAAGTGCAAGGTTGTTTCCAGACTCTTTCTGCTCACGGATCTGTTGCTCAATCCGGCTGACAAAGTCAGCAGAATCTTCCGGTACATCCCCACCTTGAAGTATTTCGACCGTAGACCCCAAAACCTTCGCCAAGGCATCGGCCATTACCTTGCTCGTCTTGCCTTTTTCCTCAATACGCTGGTAATGACGAAGGACATGCATTTCGTCAACCGGCTTCTGTATTTTTCGGGATTTACGAAAAATGTGATCCGCTTGCTTCGCCACTTCGAGCTGAGTAAGCTTTGATTCTTCCCGCAAACTGCGCAGACGAACTGGGTCGATTTTGAAAGATGGTCTTGCCACGGGAATGCCCTCCATTAATGTAGAAGGTATTCTGTTTTTTATTGTTTATGTCGTAAAGCGACTTTAATACGACATAAATAAAATTTCTACAAAATCGGGATAAATTACTTCCGTGTCCTCCCGTCTGACCTCAGCAACAACGACATCCATGATTGACCTTCACGTCGAAAACGCCCGCCTGATCGCACTGTTGGAATTGCACGGCATCGAATGGCGCTTGCCACCTGATCCAGGGCAGCCCGTCTTCGAGTCAGAACCGTTGCGGCTTTCCACAGCAGAAAAAATGGCATTGTTTCACCGCCTTTTCCGAGGCCGCACGGATGTCGTTCCCATCCGCTGGGAGAGCAAGTCAAATGGAAAATCAGGGTACGCCCCGGCGTGCGCCAACGAATGGCGGGCCGGTGTTTGCGAAAAGCCGCGTATCAAATGCGGTGACTGCGGCAACCGGGAATTGATCCCACTATCTAATTCTGTTCTGTTTGATCACTTGGCTGGCAAGCGCACCATTGGTGTGTATCCACTTTTGACCGATGACACCTGTCACTTTCTGGCGGTTGATTTTGATGAGGCAGAGTGGAGAGATGATGCACAGGCTTTCCGTCAGTCATGTGATGAGCTAGGCATTCCTGCCTCCTTGGAAATCTCACGTTCCGGCAACGGCGCGCACATCTGGGTATTTTTCTCAGGTCGTGTATCTGCGCGCGATGCCCGGCGACTTGGCACCGCGATCATCAGCCACACTTGTGCGCGGACCCGGCAGTTGAAGCTGGCCTCCTACGATCGCCTGTTTCCCAACCAGGACACTATGCCAAGGGGCGGGTTTGGCAATCTAATTGCCTTACCCCTGCAGAAGCATCCCCGTGAAAATGGTTGCAGTGTCTTCGTCGACACCGCTCTGCGCCCCTACGATGACCAGTGGTCTTATTTGGCTTCTGTTCAATCGTTGGCACCGCACGACATAGAGTCAATCGTGTTGCGTGCCACCGGCGGGGTGCATCCGCTGGATGTTACTGTTATTGATGAAGAGGATCTGAAAGAGCCCTGGAAACGGCCACTCGCTACCGGCAAGAAGTTGCCTGGCGTAATGCCAAAGTCGCTGAGCGTGACGCTGGCCAATCAGCTCTATTTTGAGAAGGCCCAGTTACCCCAGGCGCTGGCCAACCGACTGATTCGTCTTGCTGCCTTTCAGAATACCGAGTTTTACAAGGCACAGGCGATGCGCATGTCAACTTGGGACAAGCCACGCGTAATTGGCTGCGCGGAAAGTTTTCCCAACCACATTGCTTTGCCGCGCGGGTGTTTTGACGCGGTGCAGGATCTGTTGAGAGATAACGCCGTCCGCTGTGACCTGACAGATGAACGATTCATGGGTGAGCCACTTGAGGTTGCATTTGCGGGAATCCTGCGACCCGATCAGGAATTTGCTGTTGCAGCCATGATGCAGCACGATGCCGGAGTTTTGTGCGCACCCACCGCGTTTGGAAAAACCGTGACCGCTGCCGCGATGATTGCTCGCCGTGGTGTCAATACGCTGGTGCTGGTTCACCGCACGGAGTTACTCAAGCAATGGCAGGAGCGTCTGCAGTCATTTCTTGGAATTGGCAAGGGGGTGGTCGGAACCATCGGTGGTGGCAAGTCCAGACCGACCGGTAAGATTGATATTGCCGTGATGCAATCCCTATCCCGACAAGGTGAGGTCAACTCCTTGGTTGAAAACTACGGACACGTCATTATTGATGAATGTCACCACATTGGGGCAACATCGTTCGATGCGATTTTGAAGAAGGTCAAAGGGAAATTCGTATTGGGACTTACTGCAACTCCCATACGGCGCGACGGCCAGCAGCCCATCATCTTTATGCAATGTGGCCCGATACGCCATACCGCAACGAGGTCGGCCAGTGCGCCACATGACTTGGAGGTACTGCCACGGTTCTTGTATAAACGCATCGTTACCACGGTGGACGCTGTTATACAGGATGTGTTCCGACATCTTGTTACCGATATGGAGCGAACGCAGGCCATCGTCCACGAAATTCAAGAGTGCTTTGAGCAAAATCGCAAGGTGCTCGTCCTGACTGAACGAACCGAGCACTTGGATGCCATTCTCACTGAACTAAATGGCAAGGTGCCAAGTCCATTCGTTTTGCATGGCCGAATGTCGAAAAAGCAACGGGCGGCGGTCGTCGCAGAACTGGAAGCCTTGCCGGCAGATGCGCCTCGGATTCTGTTGGCCACTGGAAAACTGGTTGGTGAAGGCTTTGACCACCCGCCGCTCGACACCTTGGTCTTGGCAATGCCTGTGTCATGGAAAGGCACACTGCAACAATACGCTGGTCGTTTGCACCGTGAGCACGCCACAAAAACTGATGTTCGCATCATTGATTTTGTGGATACCGGGAACCCTGCACTACTGCGAATGTGGGAAAAGCGCCAACACGGCTACCGGGCGATGGGTTACAGAATGGCGGACCAATCCGCATTGGGTGGACAAGCGTCTGCCGTGTTATTCACCCGTTGAGTGCAAAAGCATCAACGCTGACCAAGTTCAACAGTCGTTTGTAACGTAAAACAAGTAGCCTAAAATGAGTTCATAAATTTAGGTCTGAATGCTTATTCCTTTAGCTAACGATCGCAGGGTGGTCTTTCAATCGGCAAAACTTTGCCTTCAAAAGATCCAAAATGGCAAGTCTTTGCGTTCGAAAGGCGAAATTCGGCAACACTTAGCCATCAGAACCGGCAAGACTCTGATAACCAAATGCGCCTAAGTCATTGATTCGCAATGACTGGATCGGCAAAACTTTGCGCTTGTCTACATTTGTTGTAGGCGTGAAACTAAAATTGGAAATCGATCCATATACGTGAATAAGGACGGCCACAGTTGGTGAAATTTCTGTGGACCAATAAAGCAAAAACGCCCGGAATGCCGGGCGTTTTTGCTGTCGCTCTCAAAATCCTCACATCGTGCAAAAAGTCTTGATGTAAATCTTGAGGTTTCCGTGCTGAATTTGACCCACTGAGGCGAGAGACAAGGGAACACGGCAAGCTCTGCAGCAGTTAAGTCACGCCTGGGT
>Ga0123336_10004968_pt1 | contig 10672 bp, 10 predicted proteins | sample SSSSmetaG_FD_96466 | JGI IMG/M metagenome (GOLD analysis project Ga0123336, IMG submission 96466) | Glacier valley bacterial and archeal communities from Borup Fiord, Nunavut, Canada, to study Microbial Dark Matter (Phase II) - ​SSSS metaG | ecosystem: Environmental > Aquatic > Freshwater > Ice... | reverse complement strand
GCCAGCGCGAGGGGAAACCAAACGAGAAATTCCATACGGCGATTGTCGCAGGCGGTCGGTTTGGACGGCTTGTGTTTAGCGTGGGATTTCCTGCCGTGACGGCGCAGGGCGGCAAGGCGAGAGGGGCCAAACCCCCTATGCTGGAGTACCCAAAATCAGGGGTTGGCCCCTCTCGACTTGCCGCTGATGTGAGTTCGGTGCTCGGCGTCGAGCAAGCAAAACGCTCTCAGTAAACCTCGACGTGATCGCCGACGTTAATCGGCACGATTTCGCGCTCGGCGATTTGCTAATGCAGGGCGATTCGGTGCAACAAGTTGATCCACAGTCGAAATGAAAGACACGACGAGTACAACGTCAGCAACCTCACGGGCAGTTTTACAAGCTGCGGAAAAATACGGCCCCATGGGATTGCAGACCGTTTTTGTCAGCATGGACGACAACCGCTTTAGGCAACGCAAGATCGACGAATCAGCCACGCTGGGGTTGAAAATTGCCATGCCGTTACTGAGCATTTGCGCGCCAGGAAAATGCCTCTCGGGCATAAAAAACCTTGGAAATTTTGGACGGTTGTATGCCTTTCCAACGGCAGTGGTGATTGACCAATTTGGTGTTACCAGCGTTAAGTTGATGAGCGGTAGTGGTGTGCGAGATGGTCTGGATGGAGCCGCTAAGAAGGTCATGCAATCAGCAGGTCTGTTGCCCGCGTCTCGTTGAAATCTGCGGAATGCGGGTCGCTCGGCTAGCTTTGCCGCTTGCGCGGAACCGAGCAAGCTACCTAAGGCCAGCAGCGGGCGTGATCCCCCGCTCAATCAAATAGAACAAGCCCTGCAAGCCCAACGCCAACACCGCCGCTGGCACCGCGCCTGCCAGCATGGTTTGCGTGTCGTTCACCGCCAAGCCTGACACGATGCGCTCGCCGAAGCCACCCGCACCTACAAACGCAGCCAAAGTGGCGGTGCCTACGTTGATGACGGCTGCGGTTTTGACGCCGGCCAGCATCACCGGGGCGGCTTGCGGAAGCTGCACGTGCAGCAGGCTTTGACAGCGTGTGAGGCCAAGTGACGACGCCGCCTGGGCCTGGCCTGTGGACACGCCTTTCAAACCAGCGCAGGTGTTGCTCACGATGGGCAGCAAGGCGTAGATGAACAGCGCCAACAACGCGGGCAGCAGGCCGATGCCGCCGACGATGGCGATGAGGAAACTCAGCAGCGCCAACGACGGCACGGTTTGCATGACGCCGACGCCGCCCAGCAACCAACCCGAACTGCCCGGCCAGCGCCATGCCACAAAACCCAAGGGCACACCGACCACGATCGCCATGGCCAGGGAGCCGAAGACCAACAGCAAGTGTTCGAGCGCGAGCTTGCCGAAATCGGGCGCGAACAGGCGTTGCATGAAGCTCAGGCGGGCGGCGGGTGCGCTTGCCGCGGATGTTGCGACCGACTTCTCTGGTGTCGTGCCGCCTGCCAAAAACCGCTTGGCCACGTCTGCAAACGCCAAGCCGCTCACTTCGACTTGTCCGTTCATCGCGATCATTTGCGCCTCGTTGATGCGGCCTTCCAAACTGCGCAGCGGTGTGGGGTCGAAGCTGGTGCGCATCAACAGCACGGCGTCGTATTTGGGGAAAAAGTTCAGGTCGTCCTGCAGCACGCGCAACTGATAGCTGCCGACTTTGGCGTCGGTGGAATAGATGTCGATGACGTCTACTTTTTTGCCCTTGATGGCGTCGTAGGCCAAGCCGTGATCCAGGCCCGAAGGTGACGCAAACGGCAGCTTATAAGCGGCCTTCAGGGCAGGCCAGCCGTCGGCGCGGGCCAGGAATTCATGCGACAAGCCCAAGCGCAAACCGGCTGCTTCAGACCGCAGCAAATCGGACAAACTTTTGATACCCAGTTGCTGCGCGGTGGCCTCCAGCATGGCGATGGCATAGGTGTCGTTGAAACCCAGCGGCACCGCGGCTTTCAGGCCGCGCGGTGCCAGCCACGTGTTGAGTTCCGCCAAGCTCGGGTTGCCTTCGCGCTTAAGCAATTCACGCACGATGGTGCCGGTGTATTCGGGGTAGATGTCGACCGCGCCCGAGCTGAGCGCTTGTTCCAAGATGCCGGTGTTGCCCAGGCCTTGCTTGTGTTCGGCCCGGATGCCCTGCGCGGTGAGGGTTTGGGTGATGATTTCGCCGAGCACATAAGACTCGGTGAAGCGCTTGGAACCGACGGTGATCTTGTCGGCGGCGTGGGCTTGCAGGCTGCATGCGGCTAAGAGCAGCGCGAGGACGATGCGCATGCGAGTCAATATCAAAGGTGTGGGCATTGCGTGACTCTTAGGAGGGCCCTTCGATACCTCAGGGCGAACGGGGTGTGGAGGTGTTCTAGGTCGAACGCGAAGCACCAAGTTACTTGCTTATGAAGCCAGCACCTCAGGATTGATCGGCGTCGGCGGACGACCTGCATTCGGGCCGCAACCCAGCGCAGCAATCAAGTTGTCGGCGGCCAAGTTGGCCATGGCCAACCGCGTGGCAATCGTGGCGCTGGCGATGTGCGGGGTGAGCACCACGTTGCTGAGCTTCAGCAGCTCGGGGTGCACCGACGGTTCGCCTTCGAACACGTCCAAACCCGCCGCCGAAATTTGGCGTGTGACCAACGCGTGGGCCAAAGCCGCGTCGTCCACGATGCCGCCGCGCGCGATGTTGGTCAGCGTGGCGGTGGGTTTCATTTGCGACAGCTCGGCCGCGCCGATGGCGTGGTGCGACGCGGCTGAATACGGCAGCACCAACACCAGGTGATCGGCGCTTTGCAGCAGCGCTTGTTTGCTCACGTAGGTGGCGCGGCATTCGGCTTCCAGCGCGTCGCTCAAACGCGAGCGGTTGTGATAAATCACCTTCATGCCAAAGCCGTGCGCGCCGCGTTTGGCAATGCCCTGGCCGATGCGGCCCATGCCCAAAATGCCCAAGGTGGAACCGTGGATGTCGCTGCCCGTGAGTTGGTCATACGACCACTTTTTCCAGTCGCCGCGACGCAGATACATCTCACCTTCGGTGATGCGGCGCGCGGCGGCCATCATCAACGCGAAGCCGAAATCGGCGGTGCTCTCTGTCAGCACGTCGGGCGTGTTGGTGCACAGCACGCCGCGCGCGGTGCAGGCGGGCACATCGAAGTTGTTGTAGCCGACTGCCATGTTGGCGACCACGCGGAGTTGCGGGTTGGCGTCCAACACCACAGCGTCGATCCGATCACTGCCGATGGTGAAGGCACCGACCTTGCCGTGCAGGCGCTGCGTGAGCTCGGCCTGGCTCATGACGATGTCTTGCGGGTTGTCATCGACCTCGAAAAATTGGCGCAGGCGCTCGACCACTTCGGGAAACACGGCGCGGGCCACGAGAATTTTCGGTTTCATCGACGCTGTCCTTTCAACGAAACCAGATGAGGGTCATCACGCCAAACAAAGGCAAGAGCACGCAGCACGACCAGGCCATGTAGCCGAAGAAGCTGGGCATGCGAATGCCGCGGTCTTCGGCGATGGCTTTGACCATGAAGTTCGGCGCGTTGCCGATGTAGCTGTTGGCGCCCATGAACACAGAGCCTGCGGAAATGGCAGCCAAGGTGGTGGCCAAGGTGGTCATCAACACCTCGGGGTCACCTCCCGCCAAGTTGAAGAACACCAGGTAAGTGGGTGCGTTGTCGAGAAAGGAACTGAGGATGCCGGTGAACCAAAAATAGGCCCACTGCAGTGGTTGACCATCGGGCCCGGTCACGGCGCGGGCCACCGCTGCGAAGGCACCGCCCTCGCCTGCCTTGAGCATGGCCAGCACCGGCACCATGGTCAAGAAAATGCCGATGAACAGCTTGGCCACCTCCGTCATCGGTGCCCACGAATAGTGATTGGCCTCGCGCACGCCAGCGGGCGTGATCGCCAACGACAGCGCCGTGACAGCCACCAATCCAAGGTCGCGCAGCAAGGACGGCAACGGCACTTCGGTGCCGTACACATTGAACGAGATGCCGGGCTTCCAGGTGCCGCTCATCAGCACCGACGCCATGACCATCAGCAAGGGCAGGAAGTTAATGGCACCGTCTAAACCGAAGCTGGGCGAGTCGGGCGTCGGGTCAGCGCGCGTGATGCCTTCGCGCTTGTAGTGCCAGGTGTCGATGACAAAAAAGATCGCCAGCAGCGAGCCGACCAAGAAAAGCGTTTCTGGAAAGATGTGCTTCACCGTCCAGAAAAAATCAACGCCCTTCAAGAAGCCGAGGAACAGTGGCGGGTCGCCCAGCGGCGTGAGTGAGCCGCCCGCGTTAGACACGATGAAGATGAAAAACACCACCACATGCGCCACACTTTTGCGGTTGTCGTTGGCGCGAATCAGCGGGCGTATCAACAACACCGAGGCACCGGTGGTGCCCATGGCGCTGGCCAGCACCGCGCCGATGGCCATGATGGCGACGTTAAGCGCGGGGCGCCCATGCAAGTTGCCCCGCACGTAAATTCCGCCCGAAATGGTGAACAGCGCAGTGAGCAAAATGATGAAGGGCAGGTACTCGCTGAGCACCGTGTGAACCACGCTGCTGGCCATGGCGGCGGGGCCGAAAACGACGGCGAAAGGAATCGCCAAAGCCAGCGCCCACGCCGCGGCGATTTTGCCGAAATGGTGATGCCAAAGTTGCGGCAGCGCCAAGGGCAAGATGGCGATCGACAACAGCGTGCCCGCAAACGGAATGCCCCACCAAGCCGATAACTGGCTGCCGTCGATCTCAGCAGCGTGGGCAGAAACCGGACATAAGGTCAACGCAGCCAGCGCTGCAAAAAACTTCATGTCAAAAATCGGGCGAAGCTGGCCACAGGCTCGCGTTCGGTGATCAGGGTGTTGGCCACCGCCGACGTGTCGGCATAACCCAGCGACATGCCGCACACCAAGCGGTGCTCGGCAGGCGCGCCGATGTGCGACAAGATGATGCGGTGATAGCTGTTGAAGGCCGCCTGCGGGCAGGTGTCCAGGCCACGCCCGCGCGCCGCGACCATCAGGCTTTGCATGAACATGCCGTAGTCGAGCCAGCTGCCCTGCTGCATGACCCGATCGATGGTGAACATCAAACCGACCGGCGCGCCGAAGAACTCGTAGTTGCGACCATGCTGGGCGTGCATGCCAGCCTTGTCGGTTTTAGCCAGGCCGAGCAGGCTGTACAAATCCCAACCCACTTTGCGGCGCCGCTCGATGAAAGGCGACTGCCACTGAGTTGGGTAATACGCGTAATCCTCAGTGTGGGTGGCGGCCTCCGCAGGATCGTTGTGCACAGCTTGCAACTTGCGCGACAACGAGTGTTTGGCTTCACCGGTCAGCACCCACACATTCCACGGCTGGGTGTTGGTGCCCGACGGGGAGCGAGAAGCCAAGCGCAAGATGTCTTCAATCACTTCGCGCGGCACGGGTTGGGGCAAGAAAGCGCGCACGGAAGCGCGTGAGGTGATGGCCGCATCCACGGCGGCGGTTGATGTGTCGGAAATGAGAGCGGACATCGGTAACTTCCCAGCGAATTCAAAAAACCAAGGAACATTGTTTCATTCAGCGGCTGCGTTTTTTTTGAACATCGCCGATGCGCTGGTGATCTCGCTGGCCAACTTCAAGGTGCTGAAGTGAATGGCCACCGTGTCGGCAATGTTCTTGCCGTAGCCGCCGGCCATCGACACCGCCACAGGGATGCCACGCGACTGCGCCGCAAGGAAGACGCGTCGGTCGCGTTCGGCCAGGGCGGCGGCCGTGACGTTCAAGCGACCCAAGCGGTCGCCTTCGTGAGGGTCGGCACCCGCCACATAAAAGACAAGGCCGGGCAAACCGTTCAGGTGCTGCGACCACAGCCTTTCCAAAGCGCCATCCAGCGCATGGAGATAGTCGTCATCACCACAACCGTCCGGCAAGTTCACATCCAGGTCGCTGGCTTCCTTGCGAAACGGGAAATTTTTCTCGCCGTGCACTGACAGGGTGAACACCGTCGGGTCGTCGCGAAAAATGGCGGCGGTGCCGTTGCCTTGGTGCACGTCCAAATCGATCACCGCCACGCGCAACAGGCGGCGATGCTGGCGGTGCACCTCGGCCTGCATCAGCCGCGCGGCCACGGCCACGTCGTTGAACACGCAGTATCCCGAGCCTTTATCGGCATGGGCGTGATGGGTGCCACCAGCCAGGTTCGCTCCAACGCCGTCACGCAACGCGGCCCGAGCGGCAGCCACGGTGGCACCCACCGAGCGGCGGGCGCGCTCGACCATTCGCGGGCTCCACGGAAAGCCGATTTCACGTTGCTGCGCGGCGCTGAGCAAGCCGTCGGCGACGTGGTTCACATACGTGGGGCTGTGCGCCAACGCCAACTCGCCGTCGCTGGCCATCGGGGCTTCACACAGATGAATGTGCGGCAACTCGGCCTCTACGCGCTCGCGCAGCAAGCGGTACTTGCTCATGGGAAAACTATGGCCGTCGGGCAAAGGCAGCACGAAGGTGTCGGAATGAAAAGCCTGCATCGGGCTGATTGTGCCGACGCGCCCGTTTCAGGTCGGTTCTAGAGGCGCTCCACCAAATTGCTGCACCGCAACAAAAAAGGCTTGCTTTGCCAAAAAACCTGCGTACACTTCATTTTTGTTGCAGTGCAGCAAATCTGCAAAGAAATCTCTCTTTCAACACACCGGAGCACGAGCATGATCACCACCGAACAAATGATGGCCGCCCACAAATCCAACGTCGAAACCCTGCTGGGCCTGACCAGCAAGGCCTTCGAAGGCGTGGAAAAACTGGTCGAACTGAACCTGCAAGTTGCCAAGGCCGCGATGGGCGAAATGGCCGACACCGCCAAAGCCACGCTGTCTGTCAAAGACGCGCAAGAGCTGATGGCGCTGCAAGCCGGCATGCTGCAACCGGTGGCCGAAAAAGCTGCTGCCTACAGCCGCCACCTGTACGACATCGCTTCCAGCACCACCGCCGAAGTGACCAAAGTGGCTGAATCGACCGCCACCGACGCACAGAAAAAATTCATGTCGTTGGTGGACACCGCCATGAAGAACGCACCCGCTGGTTCAGAAAACGTGGTGTCGTTGGTGAAGTCGGCTGTGGCCGCCGCCAACAACGCATTTGATGGCGTGCAAAAAGCCGCCAAGCAAGCCACCGATGTGGCCGAAGCCAACTTCAATGCGATGTCGGCCACGGCTGTGAAAGCTTCGGCCGCCGCGACGAAATCGAAGCGCTGAACACGTACTAAAGCACTCACAAAAGCAGCAAGCGCTCAAACTGAAAACGGCCGGGTGGCAACACCGGGCCGTTTTTTTATTGCGCCGCGGGTGTCTATACGGCTGTGGCGGGCAAGGCAAGGCAACACATAACTTTGCAAAGTCGACCGGGTTTGCCTGTCCTCCCAGGGCAACGCCGCAAGCGTTGACGGGACATCGCTGCATACATGTGCTTGGCGCTACAGGACATCCCGCATGAACCACACCGCCGCCGTCGCTGCACACCGATTTGGACTGGCAGAGCCCACACTCGTCGCTGTGCCAGGGGACCCACAAGCCTGGCTGTTGGCACAAATAGGCCCGGCCGATGCGGCGCGGGGTGAAGGCCTGCTGACCACCGACCAAGCCGTCGCCCACGTGGCGGCCGAGGCCGAGAACCGCCGCCTGGCCAAAAACCCGCCGCCCGGTATGACGGCCGAGCAGGTGCTGGCAAGCCACTACCGCGAGGTGATTGCCGCCGACGTGCGCTCGCGCTTCAACACCGCCGCTCAAACGCAGCGCCCCTTCGCGGAAAGACTGACCTGGTTTTGGGCCAATCATTTCACCGTGTCGCTCGCCAAAGGCAGCGTGCGCGGCTTGGTGGGCGCGTTTGAGCGCGACGCCATTCGACCGCACATCGCCGGCAGCTTCGAGCAAATGCTGGTCGCGGCTACCACGCACCCCGCCATGCTGCGCTACCTCGACAACAACCAGTCGGCGGGGCCGAATTCGCCGCTTGCGCAGCGCGTCGCGCGACGGGCCCAAAACCTCAACGCCGACATGCAGGTGCCACGTCGCAGCCTCGGCCTGAACGAGAACCTGGCGCGCGAAGTGTTGGAACTGCACACGCTGGGTGCTGTCAACGGGCGGGCCGATCAAACGGGCGGCTACCGGCAGGCCGATGTCACCGCGTTTGCCGCGGTGCTGACAGGTTGGCGCGTTGGGCAGCAACAAACCGACGCGCTGTCGCGCTTCGACCCGGCGTGGCACGAACCCGGCCGAAAAACCGTGCTCGGTAAAACCTACGAAGCCGGGCCGGATGCGTTGCGCGCCGTGCTGCACGACCTGGCCGAGCACCCTGCGACCGCACGTTTCATTGCCACCAAGCTGGCGCGCCACTTCATCGCTGACGAGCCACCACCCGCCGTGGTGGAACGGCTCAGCGCGGCTTACCTGCGCAGCCGCGGGCAACTCGGCGAGGTGTACCGAGAACTCATCCGCAGCCCGGAGGCGTGGGCAGCGCAAGCCGTCAAACTGAAAACACCGGAAGAGTTTGTGGTGTCCACCGTGCGTGTGCTGGGCCTGGGCACGCGAGCCGACGGACGAGCCACAGACCGCACCACAGACCGCACCAGCATGCCCCTGTTGAACAACGCCAGCGGTGCCATCAACACGCTGGGGCAAAGGCCCCAGGGCGCGCCCTCGCCAGCCGGCTGGTCCGACAAGGCCGACGACTGGCTCGGCCCCGAAGCAGTGTGGCAACGCATGGAATGGGCCACGCGGGTGGCCGACCGCGTGGGCCACGTGGTGGACGCGCGTGCACTGGCGGCTGCCAGCCTGGGCCCGCAGTTGAGCGAAGCCACGCGCTTGCAAATAGAGCGTGCTGCCGACGGACCGCAGGCGTTGGCGCTGCTGCTGATGTCGCCCGAATTTCAACGCCGTTGAAGGACAAACCCTCATGAACACCGCCCCGTTTTCGCAGCGTCGTCTGCTCGTCAAAGCCTTGCTCGGCGGCGCCGCTGCCCTGCCCTTGGCGTCTGTGAGTTTTGCGGCTGCGGCCCAGGGTGCCGCAAAAACCGGCAAGCGCTTCGTGATGGTGATATTGCGCGGCGGCATGGACGGTTTGTATGCTGTGCCCGCCGTGGGTGACCCGGATTTCGCAACCGCGCGCGGCGCCTTGTCGCAGTACACAGACGCCGCGCTGCCGCTGAACGCCACCTTTGCGCTGCACCCCAACTTGACACAGTTGCACAGCCTGTTCCAGCGCGGCGAATTGGGCGTGGTGCATGCGGTGGGCCTGGGCTATCGCGAGCGCTCGCACTTCGATGCGCAGCAGGTGCTCGAGTCGGGCAGCAGCCGTCCGTACGAACTGAACACCGGTTGGCTGGGCCGCGCGCTGGGCGTGCAGCGCGCCAAAGGTTTGGCGCTGAACACCACCGTGCCTTTGGTGCTGCGCGGCTTGGGAACGGTAGACACCTGGGCCCCGTCCAACCTGCCCGATCCGTCGGTGGATTTGGTCAATCGCATGGAGCGCATGTACGGTGCCGACTCGGCCTTGAGTGTCGCGTTGGCACGCGCACGAGCGCTGCACTTTGACTCGGGCATGAGCGCCGACATGAACAGCACAGGTGGAAACAACGCAGCCAATAACCCAGCCAACAAGGGCGGAAACTTTGTGACGCTGGCTGGTCGAGCCGCTGAATTCTTGGCGTTGGCCGACGGCCCGCAAGCGGCCGTCTTGGAGTTGGGCGGCTGGGACAGCCACGCCAATCAAACCAGCCCGAATGGTCCGGTTGCCAACAACTTGCGCCAACTCGATGCCGGCTTGGCGGCGCTGCGCGAGGGTTTGCTGCCCAGCGGCACATGGCAGAGCACCGTGGTCGTCGTAGTCAGTGAGTTCGGCCGAGAAGTGGCCATGAATGGCACCCATGGCAGCGACCACGGCACCGGCGGCGTGGCCTTCGTACTGGGCGGCAAAGTCAGCGGCGGGCAAGTGTGGGGTGACTGGCCCGGACTGGCTAAAAAAGACCGCTACGAGGGCCGCGACTTGCGCATCACCACCGACATCCGCAGCGTGCTGAAGGGTGCGCTGGGCGACCATCTGGGCGTCTCCACGCGCAGCTTGAATGCCGAGGTGTTTCCGGGCAGCGAATCGGTACGAACGCTGGCGCTGCTTCGCTAATTCGGCTCGCTAATTCGGCTCGCTAATCCGGCGCTGTCCTACGCGAACGGCCTGAAAAACAACGTGAAATAAAAGGTCTTCAACTGCAGTCTTAAGACCATGCAAAAAACCCTGCTCGCCTACGCGGCCACCACGCTCGTGATGGTGGCCATTGATCTCGTCTGGTTGGGCCTGATCGCCAAACCCATCTACCAGCAGGGCATCGGCCATCTGATGGCCGCTGAGCCCAAGCTGGCGGCAGGCGCATTGTTTTACTTGTTGTATCCGGTCGGCTTGATGGTGTTCGCGGTGGTGCCGGGCGCGTCTTCGGCGTGGGGCGATACGGCGCTGAAAGCAGCGTTGTTCGGCTTTTTTGCCTACGCGACTTACGACCTCACCAACCTGGCCACGCTCAAGGGCTGGCCGGCCAGTTTGGCCGCGATCGACATGGCATGGGGAACGGCGGTGAGCGCGGTTGCAGCCTTGGCGGGGCGATGGGCGTATCAGACCGCCTGACCGTCAGGTCGGCAGTTCAGCGCAGCGGGCGGGCTG
>Ga0123336_10004966_pt1 | contig 10674 bp, 12 predicted proteins | sample SSSSmetaG_FD_96466 | JGI IMG/M metagenome (GOLD analysis project Ga0123336, IMG submission 96466) | Glacier valley bacterial and archeal communities from Borup Fiord, Nunavut, Canada, to study Microbial Dark Matter (Phase II) - ​SSSS metaG | ecosystem: Environmental > Aquatic > Freshwater > Ice... | reverse complement strand
ATGCCTTATTAAGTCTATCATATATTTCCTTTTGCTTAGAACCTTTTGGAGCTATTTTCATTTTGTCCATAGTGAGCTGATTACTTTCAACCATTGATTTTACAAGTTCTTTTCCTGTTAAGGCTTTTATATATCTCGATCCACCTTTTAATCTTTCAATTAAGGCCTCACTAAGCCATTTTTCAATACTATTGTAAGTATCCCTCTGAAAATCTAAGTCTATTGTTAAAAAGACATTATTCCCCTGAACTTGATCTTCACGGGTAATGGTATGAACGCGTCTTCCTAAATTATCTACTTCAACTAGCTCACTACCTTTTTTGCCTTTAAGTTCTTGTTCCATAGACTGTTCAATGCCTACTTGTCCAACAACGTCCGTTTTATCATATCCTAAATCTTTTAATTTCTCATATTGTGCATCTGTGACAGCTCTTGTATAGCCAAGAATATTGCCAAATAACTCTGGTTCTGGATAGTATCTAATAGGCTCAACATCTACAATAACACCTGGAAACTTGGAGTGATTCTCTTCTATCCTATTAACTGTCTTATCTGAGATATTTGTAGCAATATTAACGAGTTTATATTTGTAATATGCTAACTTATATATTTCAGTTCTCATAGCAATAATTTTTCTTGCATCACGACTATCCATTGTATCATCAATTTCAAATTGCTTCTTAAGATAATCCATTAATTCCTGCGCTGTATAGGTAGCAATTTCTTGTCTATGTTCTTCATCGTTATAAGGAATCGTATAGATAAAATTTTTAATTTCACTTTTATCGGCTGTGAACTCAAAAGGTTCTTTTTTAGAGATGGGAACATTGTCAAGATAAGTATCCCCATTTTTTTCTATAACTTCAATAACGTCCAGCAAGGTCTTATTGAGATCGTCTTTTTTCATTTTAACTTGCTGATCAAACTTTAAAACATTAGTTGCTTTATTAGTAGCAAGTGGCCGTCCATATCTATCAAAAATAAGTCCACGAGTAGCAGGAATTTCAATTTCCCTTTGCACACTAGCACGCAAATCATTTGTATATTTATCATGATTAATAATTTGAAGTGCATAAAACTTAAAAAGCAAAACAAGAAACAGGCAACATATTGTAATAAACATTATAAAAATTCTATCTTTAAAGATGAGTAGGAGCTTATTTAAACCTTTTTTCACCTACTTACCCTCCTAACTAAAATATATTTCTAGTTTTTCTTTCCTGATACTCTATCTTTTCATTAATGACGTAGGCTATCTGATAAATAACTAAAGATAATGTAATTGTATAAATAATCTCTGGCACCACAATAGATTTAAAAAAGAAAAGAAAATTAACTTTACCCCTCAAGATAAATCCTAGCATAATAGTTATACTATAAAATAAACTGCTGCCTAATGTACAAATAAAAGGAATAATAAAATTTTCTCTATAAAAATTCTTATTAAACTTACCGCATATGTACCCTATGATACCATAAATAACAGCCGTTGGGCCCAAAATAGTACCAACAGATATATCATTTAATAGTCCAGCAATAAGTCCAATAGTAGCCCCTTCTTTACTTCCTCTTAAAAGTGCAAAGGATACGATAATCATAATCATAAAATTAGGAGATATATCGCCTATTCTTAGATGTTGAAAAAGTGTTGTACTTAATGCATGCATTATAAGTAATAAAATGCCTACAATAGATATTCTCATATTACACCCCTAATTAATGCCGTTACTGATAATAACTAATGTTTGTTCTAGATGTTTAAAGTCTACAATAGGCTTAATATATGCGTACTGTGTTAAACCATTTTTTCCTTGTTCAATTTCTTCAACAGTACCAATAGGTATGCCGGGAGGATAAATAGAACTAAGATGAGAAGTTATCACCTGATCACCTTTTACAATCTCTGATTCTATATTAATTTCAAGTTTACATAGCCCAAGGCTCGCAAGTTCAATATCCCCTCTTAAAATACCTGTATCTCCAGTTCTAACTATTTTAGCACTTACAGAGCTTCTGTCATCTATAATAGATAGCACCTTACCAGATATAGGTGTGGCACTTAGAACGTGTCCAACTAGTCCTCCATTTGCTAAGATGACACTATTCTCACTCACATTATGCTGCGTACCCTTATCAATATTAAACACCTTATACCAGTTTCCTGGTTCTTTTCCAATAATACTGGCGCCTACTCCTTGATAATCACGGTACCGTTGTTTCATATCTAAGATATCTTTTAAGTTATTGTTTTCATTTTTATATTCAGCTAATAATGTATTCTCATAGACAAGTTTTTCATTTTCTTGTTTAAGATTTTTGTTTTCATCTGCTAGTTCATATCTGTTTTTAAAATAGTAGGTCATGTCACTTGACCTACTAGAAATAAAAATAATTGATTTTTGTATAGGATATAAAATATAGCTAACACCTGTGCTTATCACAGGTATATTATATTTCTTACCTATTATCACTATAATAATCAAAGCTACAGTTGCTATTAATCCCGTTTTTTTAAATTTCTTATTAAATTTCAAGGTGTTCTCTCCTTGTTTTACTTATCATCAGCTAAAAGTGCTGCCCATTTCTCTATATCTTCTAATGCGATACCTGTCCCTTTAGCGACACAATCTAATGGATCGTCCGCTATTTTAACAGGAATTCCAGTTTCTAGACTAATTAATGTATCAAGCCCTGTTAGAAGTGCTCCACCTCCTGTTAGTGTAATACCACTTTCAATAATATCTGCTGAAAGTTCCGGCGGTGTCTTTTCAAGTGTATATTTTATTGCTTCAATAATGGCATTAACGGGTTCTTTAATCGCTTCAGTTACTTCAGTAGACGTAATCACAAGAACCTTAGGAAGGCCCGTAACGAGATCTCTTCCTCTTATTTCCATTGTAGCCTCAGGTCCAGTTGGGTAAGCAGCGCCAATATTAATCTTAATTTGCTCTGCTGTTCTTTCACCAATCATAAGATTATATTCTCTTTTAATATAAGAAACAATATTTTCATCAAATTCATCTCCTGCAATACGCAGTGATTTGCTCGCAACAATACCGCCTAGCGAAATGACAGCCACATCCGTTGTACCGCCTCCTATGTCAACAACCATATTGCCAGTAGGTTCTTCTACTCTTAAATGAGCGCCAATAGCTGCTGCCATTGGTTCTTCCATAATAAATGCTTTTTTAGCTCCTGCTTTTTCAGTTGCTTCTTCAACTGCTCTTTTTTCAACTGAAGTTACTCCAGAAGGCACACATACAATGACTCTTGGTTTAGGTGAAAATAATGTCTTTTTATAAGCTTTACCAATAAAATATCTTAGCATGGCTTCTGTTGTTTCAAAGTCTGCAATAACACCATCTTTTAAAGGTCTTATAGCTACAATATTTCCTGGTGTTCTACCAATCATTTGTTTTGCTTCGTTACCGACAGCAACTACTTCATTTGTTTTTTGTTTTATAGCAACTACAGATGGCTCATTAACCACTATACCTTTTCCTTTTACAAACACTAGTGTATTAGCTGTTCCAAGGTCTATACCCATATCTTTTCCAAACATATTAAAAGTCCTCCTAATAAAATCTAAACTTGACTGTTCTTATTTCAAAATGTCATATCTACCATCATACAGTTTTTTTTTATCTTTTTCAACAGGTTGACGCTAAATAAAAATATAAAAGTTAAATTTTGTAAAATTATGTTACTTTTAGTTAAATATAGTTTTCTTCTTTTAAGCTCGTATAGATGCCGTCTCCAATGATAATATGATCTAAAAGAGGAATCCCCATTAATTCTCCTACCTGTTTTAACCGCGTAGTAATTTGAATATCTTCTTTACTTGGGGATGGATCTCCACTTGGGTGATTATGAATGGCGATAATACTATGTGCTGATCTTTGGATAGCCACCTTATAGACTTCTCTTGGATGAACAATAGATGCGGTGAGACTTCCTTTTGAAATAACTTCATAGCCTATCATTTTGGATTTAGCATCTAATAATACAACCATAAATTTTTCTTCTTTTACATGCCTAACGTCTTCCATAAAGTAATTCGCTAGATCTAGAGGAGAAGTTACCTTAAGATTATAAGAGTATCTTTGCCTCGATAACCTGCGACAAAATTCCAATAATGCTAAAATCTGTATGGCTTTTACTTTCCCTATTCCTCTTATATGCTTAAGCTCTTCAAATGAAATCTGATATAACGAAATAAGGGAAGGTTCTTTTTCATATAAGCAAAGTATGTGCGTCGCAAGCTCTTCAGCATTACAATCTTTTGTTCCTGTTCTAAGCAGTATTGCTAAAAGCTCTACATCTGTCAGTGCGCTTTCTCCCTGTTTTTCAAACTTCTCATACGGTCTACTACTTAGCGGTTTATCCTGTATTTTCATAGCTCCCCCTTTACATAGTAAAGTTATTGCCTGAATCGTTCTTCTCCATACCCACTTACGTATAAAAAGTAATAAAAAAAACAGGTTTGTCTTTCAGCCTGTTTTTTGATAATTAATTATTAAGTTTTATCAATTCTTTATAAAGTCTACATAGTGGTAATCCAACTACATTATAATAATCTCCATCAATACGTTCTATATAAATGGCGCCTCTTCCTTGTATTGCATAGGAACCGGCTTTATCTAAAGGTTCTTTTGTAGCTACGTAGTCATCTATTTCTGCATGTGTTAAATTTTTCATTTTTACTTTTGTGGTTTCAAAAAAAGAAATTTCAATGTTTTTTTCCAAGCAAACAATAGCCACTCCGGTATAAACATAATGTTCTTTTCCTGATAAATAACACAGCGTATTTTTAGCATCTTCACTGCTTTTAGGCTTGCCTATTATTTTATTTTCCAAAGATACTACTGTATCACAACCAATAACAAAGCTGCCTGGATAGTCTACCCCCACTGCCATAGCTTTCTTGATTGCTAACGCTTTAACATTTTCATGGGGTTCTAACTTCTCGTCTATCTTTTCTTCTATATCTTTAGTAATAATAGTAAATCCCATATTTAGAAGATTCATAAGTTCTTTTCTTCTTGGTGAAGAGGATGCTAATATTAAATCTAACATATCTACTCATCCTTTGACGGTTAAATTTTTTTATAAATAAAAATACTTCCTACCATTCCTAAGATACCTGCTAAGGTAATATTCAATTTAACTTGAAACGAAAGCCACATAACCCCTAAGTTGATTTGAACTGGCGTATCAAGTCCAAAATGACCAGCATAGTTCATCCACTTTAAAAAATTAACACCATTACACAAACTTCCTATAAAATTCCCTACTGTAAGTCCTGCTAGCATACATAATATTAATACCCAAAAATTTGTAGTTTTATTTATCGCCATAAATAATCCCCTAACTCTTAATTTTTTGTTTTATTTCAATATCTATTTATTATAGCAGATTTAAAATCGCGTTTGTAGGACACTTGCTCTCACATTTGCCACAATGCACACATTTTTCGGGATCTATTTCTGCAAGATTGTTAGTGATTGTAATAGCACCTACGGCACATTGTTTAGCACAAATACCACATCCAATACACCCTACATCACATCCTACTTTAACCTCTTTACCTTTATCTTTAGAAACGCAATGAACCTGATAACTAGCAGTGATTGGCAAAATAGTAATGATGCTTCTTGGGCAGACATTTTTACAAGCCCCACAGCCTACACATTTTTTAGGATTAATAATAGGTAATCCATTTTCCATTGTAATGGCACCAAATGCACAGGCCGTTTTGCATTCACCAAAACCTAAGCAGCCATACTGACATACTTTGTGACCGCCACCAACTAAGTTAGCGTCTCTGCAGCTTTGCAAACCTACGTACTCATATTTTGATTTAGCATTTGCATGGGTTCCTTGACATCTTACCACTGCTCTACATTTCTCAGTAGTACTTGCTTCAACACCCATAACCTTGGCTATTGCATCTATTTGACTTTGATTACATACAGGGCAAGCAGTTATTTTACTTTCTCCGCTTGCGATTGACTTAGCTAGTGCCTCACAACCAGCAAAACCACATCCACCGCAGTTAGCTCCTGGCAAGTTTTCTTTAACATTTTCTACGCGTTCATCTACAGGAACAGCAAACTTTTTAGCTGCTATACCTAAGCCTACTCCAAATAAAAGCCCCATGCCTCCTATAGATAAAATAGGGTACATAATTGCTGAAATATCCACTTGTATTCCCCCTTTTTATTTAATAAGATTTTGAAATCCTAAAAAGGCTATTGCCATAAAGCCCGCTGTAACAAGTGCAATAGGAAGTCCTTTAAAAGATTCTAATATATCATTATTTTCAATTCTTTCCCTTATACCTGCGAAAAGAACCATAACTAGTGTAAAGCCTATCGCGCCGCCTACACCATTAATAATAGATTCTATAAGCGTATAATTTTTTTGCATATTAAGTATAGCAACTCCTAAAACAGCGCAGTTTGTAGTGATTAGTGGTAAATAAACACCTAACGCACTGTATAATGAAGGGCTCATTTTTTGTATAACCATCTCTACAAATTGAACAAGTGCTGCAATCACTAATATAAAGGCTAATGTATATAAATATTCTAGTTTAAGTGGTACGAGTATATACCTATAAACAATATACGACATCATTGATGCAAGTCCCATAACAAAGGTAACAGCTGCTCCCATCCCAAGTGATGTTTCTATCCTTTTTGAAACACCCAGGAATGCGCAGATACCTAAGAATTTTGAAAGCACAAAATTGTTAACCAATACTGCTCCTAAAAATAGTAACATTAAATTCATTTTTGCGCCTCCTTGTGCTTTCTAGCTTTTAAAGTATTTATAATGGCCATCAAAGTGCCTAGTGTAAAGAAGGCCCCTGGTGCCAAAATCATAATGATAGGTGGATGATAGAAGGCAGGCATTACAGTTATACCGAAAAGTTGACCTGCTCCTAGCAGCTCTCTTATCATCCCAATCACGCTGAGGGATAATGTAAAGCCAAGCCCCATACCCAGTCCATCAAAAGCAGAGGGCAATGGCTTATTTTTAGAAGCATAAGCTTCTGCTCTTCCAAGTATAATACAGTTTACAACTATAAGTGGAATAAACAAACCTAAAGAAGCATGCAGTTCTGCCATATAAGCTTGAAGTAAGAGATCTATAATAGTAACAAAACTTGCAATGACAACAATAAAAGCTGGAATACGTATTTTTGAAGGAATAAACTTTCTTAGAAGTGATATAGCTAAATTAGAAAATACAAGTACAACGGTTGTTGCAAGTCCCATGCCAATTGAATTAATGACACTTGTTGTAACAGCGAGTGTTGGACACATCCCTAATACTTGAACAAATGTGGGGTTATCTACCACTATGCCCGCTTTTAATCTTTCTTTAAATGCATTCATTTATTTCCCCTCCGTTAGTAATTCTTGCTTGTGATCAATAATATATTTTGCTGCTTCATTAACCCCTTTGACAATAGCAGCTGAAGTAATGGTAGCTCCTGTGATAGCTTCTATTTCATTGTCCTTAGGCGAAGTTTTTACAACGTTCAAAGGTGGAATTTTTTGTAAGAACTGATTAATGAAACTACCTTTTGTGGCATTTGCGCCAAGTCCTGGTGTTTCTGCAAGTGATAATATCTTGATCCCTTTAATATTAGCGTCTAAATCAAAACCAATAAGTACAGTTATTTCTCCACCATAGCCACTAGGGCCTATTTTTGCAACAGTTCCTATGCTTTTATCATTTGATTTGGCAATATAAAGTTGTTTAATATTTTCATCCACTATTCCAGGTACCTCTGTAAATTCCTCTGCTTCACTCATAAGTATCTTCATAGCCTTCTGTTCAGAAGACTTTTTATTTTCAGCAATAATTGGGGTAGTGATGTTATTAACAAATCCAAGAAGTCCCGAACATATAGCTGTAATGATAAACAATATAGCGCCTAGTTTGAGTGATTCTTTCATACTGTTTTTCCTCCCCCAAAATGTCTTGTTTTCACAAACCTATCAATAAGAGGTACAGCGAGATTCATAAGCAATATACTATAGCTTACTCCCTCTGGATATCCACCAAAGAGTCTTATAACGGCTGTTATAAGACCAGCACCTATCGCAAAGATTATTTGACCTTTAACAGTCATAGGAGATGTTGTATAATCTGTCGCCATAAAGAATGCTCCCAGCATAATACCCCCTAAAAACAAGGAATAAAAACTTATGTAGGCCCCCTTACCACTAAATAAATATATAATAATAAAGATGGTTCCAATATAAAAGACAGGAATATGCCATTTAATGACGCGTCTATATAGTAAATACGCAGCGCCTAACAAAATTGCAAGCGCTGAAACCTCTCCAATACACCCACCTATATTGCCTAAAAAGGCTTCTGTAAGACTAGGTAGCTTTTCAATAAGTCCTTGCTTTAATAAGGCTAATGGGGTTGCTCCTGAAAGTGCATCAACAGCTGTTCCTGCAGCCAATTGATTTGGAATCGTAAAGCTTGTTGTTTGTTGAGGGTAGGCCGCAAGCAGAAAGGCTCTTGCTGCTAAAGCTGGATTAATAAAGTTTTGTCCAATACCACCAAACAATTGTTTAGTCAGTATTATTGCAACAAATGCTCCTAAAATAACGATATAAATAGGTATACTTGGTGGCAGGTTGAACGCTAAGAGAAGCCCCGTTACAACTGCACTTAAATCCATTATTGTAATAGTTTTTTTGAAAATCTTTTCCCATATCCACTCAAATACTACACATGAACCAACACTGAGAAGTGTTACCCATAATGCCCTTATACCAAAGAAATAAACACCCGCAAACATTGCAGGCATTAATGCAATAATCACATCTAACATAATGCTTTTTGTACTATAATTGGCTCTAACATGAGGGGATGATGAAACTTTTAATGCTTTTTCCATCTTCTTTTTCTCCTTTTATCCTATTTTTTTGCGCGAATAGCAGTTTTAGCTGTTCGAATACTTTGTACAAGCTCTCGTTTTGCTGGACAAACATAGGAACAACATCCACATTCTATACAATCCATTCCATTATCTTTTAAGAAATCCTCATAGTTAGAGTGGATTGCTTGCATATGAATGGTATTAGGGATAAGCTCCATTGGACAGACCTCCACACATTTGCCACACCTTATACAATTTGACATACTCTCATTATGCATTTCCTTTTCAGTAAAGCACAAAATAGCAGCAGTCCCTTTAACAACAGGTACATCAACATTTGAAATAGCTATTCCCATCATAGGTCCACCTGATAAGATTTTAACTGTGTTTTTCGGGTCCCATCCTGCATACTCTAATAGTTCTCTATAAGAAGTCCCTGTCTTAACTTTTAAATTGCATGGTTTACTTACCCCGCTGCCTGACACCGTCACTATTCTTCTCATAATAGGTCTTCCTTTTGTAACGGCTCTCCATATGGCTATTATTGAGTCAATATTATAGACCATACAGCCAATATCTATTGGTAGTTTACCACTTGGTACTTCTTTTCCTATAGCAGCATAAATAAGATGCTTTTCTGATCCCTGTGGGTATTTGGTTTGAACTTTTACAACCTCTAGCCTATCCACCCCACTTGCAAAATGTGTAATCCTTTGCAAAGCATCTGGTTTATTATCCTCTATGCAAATAATAGCTGTTGCCCTTTTAAATACATGAAGGAGTATCTTTAATCCTTCTATAATACGTTCACTTTCTTCTAACATTACTCTGTGGTCAGATGTTAAATAAGGTTCACATTCTGCACCATTTATAATAATGTATTGAACTTCCTTATCAGGAGGCGTTGAAAGCTTTACATGCGTTGGGAACGCCGCCCCTCCCATGCCAACAAGCCCTGCTTCTTTTACAATATCTACAAGTTCTTTCTGAGTAAGTTTTTCATAATCTGGTCTAGCTTTCTCAGCCATATCAGTGCACTCTTCATAGGTAAAATCATTTTCTACAACAATACAAAGATCCTTCGTTCCCTTAAATGTCATGCGCTCTTCTACTGCTTTTACAATACCCGCTATACTACTATGAATGGGCGCAGAAACAAATCCAGTTGCATCGCCTATCTTTTGTCCGACTAACACTCTATCACCTTTTTTCACAACAGGTGTACAGGGACTACCTATATGTTGAGACATCGGAAAAACGAGCTCACCCTTAGGCATTAATAGCTCTATAGGTTTTGAACTAGTAGCTTCCTTGTTATAATTCGGGTGAATTCCTCTTTTAAAGGTTAACTTTTTCATACTTTTCCCCCTTTTAGGTACTTAACTTATGTCATTAACTACAGTAAATTATAACACCTTCATAAAGATATACAATATTTGTTTTTTTTTTAACTAGCTTTAGGCTACTCATATCTCTATCTAAAGGTTGTTATCGTGTAGTACTTGAATATTTTCTTGCAAATAATTTCCTATCCACTTAATAATATCTAGATCTTGAATGGGTGCGCCATCTAATATTTTTTTTATTTCATCTGTATCAAATACAAAACTGTTTTTATTATAGATATGTTCATAGATATAGTGTATATCTGGTTTAGCAAGTATCAGTGTTGTGATTGTACTTGGCATATCACCAAGCGGCAACCTATCAATATGACTGTGTTTCATCATTGCAATGACTTTAGTTCCCTCTCCTAGCTTGCT
>Ga0123336_10004962_pt1 | contig 10678 bp, 10 predicted proteins | sample SSSSmetaG_FD_96466 | JGI IMG/M metagenome (GOLD analysis project Ga0123336, IMG submission 96466) | Glacier valley bacterial and archeal communities from Borup Fiord, Nunavut, Canada, to study Microbial Dark Matter (Phase II) - ​SSSS metaG | ecosystem: Environmental > Aquatic > Freshwater > Ice... | reverse complement strand
CTTGCAGCTCGGCGTGCTTGCGGGGGCCGTTGGGGTCCAGCAACTCGTGGCAATGCCCGCATCGGTCGTCGGGCAAGCCCTGATGCTCGGACCACAACCCACAATGCGGGCATTTTTTGGAGTTCAACTGCAGAGTTGTTTCCATGGTAGTTGGGTTGGGGCCGTGCCCGGCGCACCGCAGCCAGCGAGCTGGGCACAGTGCGCCTTAGAACGGGGGGAATCTTTGGGTTTACAGCTCCATGATGTCCTCGTTCCAGAGCGCGGGCTCGGCGGCGATGAACTCGGCCATCATCGCCACGCACTCCGCCGAGTCGAGGTCCACGACTTCCACGCCGTGGCTTTCCAGAAAAGCGCGCGACGCACCGAAGGTGCGGCTTTCGCCCACCATCACCTTCGGAATTTTGAACTGCACGATGGTGCCCGCGCACATGTAGCAAGGCATGAGCGTGGTGTAAATCACCGTGTCGCGGTAGCTGCGCTGGCGGCCGGCGTTGGTGAGGCAGTCCATCTCGCCGTGCTTGATGGCGGAGTCTTCCTGCACCCGTTTGTTGCGGCCCCGGCCGATGATTTTACCGTCGCGCACCAGCACCGAGCCGATGGGAATGCCGCCCTGCGAGCGCCCCAAACGGGCCTCGGCGATGGCGGCTTGCATGAATTCGTCCATGTGTTTTTTTAGCTGTTAGCTGGCAGCTTTTTGGTTGAGATGAGCGGGATGGCGGCTGTAAAGAAGCTGTCAGCCAATAGCTACTAGCTACAGCTTAAAAATTCATCGGGCGCAAATGCCTCGGTATGGGCAGTGCTCGCATTTTTTTAAATCGTCGGTTTTGCGGATGGGTTCGGCCGGGTCCAGCATTCGGAGCACAATCTTCGTCACTAATTCTTCGGAAACCCGCACGAAGTCCTGGCCCTAGCTGGTGAGGAAGCCCAGGTCGGCCGAGAGCAGGCCCTTGCTCAGGTTGCGCAACGAGGCGATGGCGGTGTTTTCCGTTTCGCGCCCCTCGGTGCTGGCCAGCATGAAGCGGTAGAGCCAAAGCTGGCGCACCTTGTCGGCGCTGGAGGAGGCTTCCCAGAGCAGGCGCTCGGTGGCTTCGGCGGGCGTGAGGCGGTTGCGGTAGCCGGCCAGGTTCAGGTCGTTGGCCTCGACGAGGCCGGTTTTGTAGTCCACCACGCGCAGGCGGCCGTCGGGCAGCTGGTCCACGCGGTCGGCCTTGCCGAAGAGGCGCACGGCCAGCGGCCCGGTGCCGGGCACGTCCACGAACACGGTGGCGGCCAGGTCTTTTTCGAGGCTGAACAGGCGTAGCGGCAGGCCCTCGTTCGCTTCCAGCCCTTCGAGGTAGCGCACCACGAGGCGCGTGGCCACTTGGCCGTACACGTGGTTCAGGCCCTCGTCGGGGCGGGCGTGCTTCTCGGTTTCTTCCTGGCGCAGGGCCTTGCGCACTTCCTCGGGGGCCTGGGCCACCAGCGCCGGCACGTCGGCCGCCGTCAGGGGCCGGGCCTGCTGCTCGAAGGGCCGCAGCAGGTTTTCCAGGGCCGTGTGCACCATCGTGCCGAAGCTGCCGGCTTCCAGGGTTTCTTCCACGGCCTCGTTTTCGTAGAAGCGGGCCACTTTCATGAAGTAGAAGCGCAGCGAGCAAGCCAGGAAGTCGTTGAGGCGCGAGGGCGAGATGTTGCGTTCGAGCACCCCGCGCAGGGCGGCCAGCATCTCGGCGTCTTTTTCGAGAACCAAATCGCCCAGCACCTCACCCCCCAACCCCCTCTCCTTGGGAGAGGGGGAGCCTGACGAGTCCGCCAGGAGCAAGACCGGCTCCTCCTCTCCCAAGGAGAGGGGGTTGGGGGGTGAGGTCACGCTCACCGTCAAATCTTCCAGCACCAACTCCGGGTTTTGCGGCAGCAGGTCGTTTTCCAACTGCAGCAGGAAGCGGCTGCGCTCGCCGCTCTTCGTGCCTTCGGCGCCGGGCAGCACGTGCACCAAATCGACGCGGGCGGCCCGCTGCAGCAGGCGCCAGAAGTTGTAGGCCGTGACGGCCTCGGCGTCGGCGTAGGTGGGCAGCTCGAACGCCGACAGCACGTCGTAAGGAAACAGCGACTGCTGGCGCTTGGGGGCCGGCAGCACCCCCTCGTTGCAGCTGAGGATGATGACGTGGTCGAAGTCGAGGGCGCGGGTTTCGAGCAGGCCCATCACCTGCACGTCGGCCAGCGGCTCGCCCGAAAAGGGCAGGCGGGTGCGGCCCATCTGCTCGTACAGAAACCGCCGGAACGAGCGCACCGACAGCCGCTGCGCGCGGCAGTCGAAGGCCGAATCGAGCTGCTTCACCAGCGTGTAGAACAGGTACAGGTACTCGGCCTCGATGCCCGACTGCTGGTCCGAGTACACCTGCCTCAGCAGGTCAATCAGCGTGTGGCAGGCCGCAATGATGTCGTCGCAGTTGTCCCAGGTCCGGAACAGGGCCTCGATGAGCGGGTGGTGGGCGCCGAGCTGCAGCAGCTCGCTGGCGGGCAGCAGCACGGCGTTCAAACGCACGATTTCGCGGCACACGTGGTCCAGAATGCCGTGGTGGGCCGCTTGGTCGGGCTGGCGGTTCAGCCACTGCTGGTAGCGGCGCAGGAAGGGGTGGCCCAGCAGCTTGCTCACGGCCATGTGGTGGTAGCGCGGCACCCCGTAGCCTGTCTCCGCGCTGCCCTCCCGGATGCCGGTCAGGTGCACCTCAAACAGCAAATCGACCAGGTTGAACAGGGGCGTGGCCTGAAAGCTCAGGCCCATCGTCACGTTGTAGTCGGGCACCTCGTCGGGGGGCAGGCCGTGCAGCACGGGCAGCAGCAGGGTTTCATCGGGCAGCACCACGGCCACGGTGGCGTCGGGGTGCTGGCGGCGGGCTTCGGCCAGCAGCTGGCCGGCCAGCTTGCCCTGCATACTGGGGTTGGCCACGCCCAGGTAGCGCACGTGCCGGGGCCGCCCGCGCAGCCACTCCACGCCGCCGCCCACGGCTGCGCGGGGCAGGTGCCAGTCCTTGAAGTAGCGGCGCAGGTGCTGCCCGGCGCGGTTGGGCGCGCCTTCTTCGAGGTAAAAGGGGTCGGCGTCGAAGCGCACCTCGGCCCGCCCGGCGCCCAGCAGCAGGCGAATGAGCCGCTCCTCCGACTTCGACAGGTTGCCCAATCCCACGAACACGTGCCGGGCGGGCGCCGGGGCCGCCGGGTCGGCCAGCCGGGCTTCGAGCTTTTCCACGGCCAGGCGGTAGGCCAGGCCGGGGTAGGCCAGGTGCCGGGCCAGCATTCGGCGCTTCAGCTCCCGATACACTTTCTCCAGCTGGTCCCAGAAGCTGAACGAGTGCGCGGCGGCCCGGCTGCGTTCGGGCAGCGCGTCGAGCTGCCAGCGCTCCAGGGCCTTGGCCTGGCTCAGGTACTCGAACACCTTGCGGGCGGGGGCCAGGTTTTGGTCGAGGTTGGAAAAGTCGCTCAGCAGCAGGCCCGCCCAGCCCACGAAGCGGTCGAAATCCAGCCCCGTGTCGATGGTTTTCAGGATGTCGTACAGCAGCAGCTGCAGGGCAATCGGCTCCTCCACCTGCACCCCGGCCAGCTCCACCACGTAGTCTTCCATCGCCGCCACGCGCGGGGCCCACAGCGGGGCGCCCGGCGGCAGGGCCAGGGCCAGCTCGTTCTTCAGGTACACCACCGCCCGCCGCGTGGGCACCACCACCACCAGGTCCGACAGCTCGTCGAGCGGCCCGGCGCCGTAGCGGTCCAGCAGCTCGCGGGCCGTGGCGGCCAGAAACGTGACGGGCGGCGCGGCCGGGGCCAGCGTGGCGGGAGCAAGGGGAAGCATCCCGGCAAAGTTAGGGGGCGGGGGAGCAGGATGTGCCGGGAAAAAGAACGTCCTGCTGCGCGCAGCCGAAGCATCTCGCCCGCGCAAGTAGTCCAATCGTTGAACGATGCGGGCGAGATGCTTCGGCTGCGCTGCGCGGACGCCAGATGAGCACGACGTTCCCTTTACCCCCAGCACCCATAACCACGAAACCCTCACTCCGCCACCACCAGGGCTTCCAGCTCTACCACCGGCGCGCAGTTGGCCACAAAATCCACGAGCAGCGCCAGCATCTCGGCGTGGGGGCGGGGGCGGGGCAGCCGCAGCGCGGCGGCTTCGGGCGGGGGCACGGGCGCCAGCAGGGTGCGCAGCGTGGTGGCCGGCGCCGGCCGGTAGGCCATGTGCCAGTCGGCAAAGTAGCGTTCGGCGCAGGGCGCCTCGCTGATGATGTGGCAGTCGGCGTGGCGCGGGTCGGTTTCGATGCGGCGGTGATAGACCGCGCGCACCACGTCGCGGTCGCCCTCAAGCACCTGCATGAACCGCCCGTCGGGCGTGAACAGCAGCAGGCCGGTGATGCCGTGGGCGCTGTTGTAGGTGCGGACTTTGCGCAGCAGGTCGGCCAAATCCTCTTGGCCGAAATAAATTAGCGCCCGGCTCTGGTACACGAGTTGGTGAAGGTTCATCGCAGCGGCTGAACAAGTGTGAAAACCCCTCGTGGCACTTGCCACGCCGAGACGCCGCTATTGGGTAGCTAACTGCGAGCTTTCACGAATCTACCTGCTTTATTCTGTATTTCTATCTTCTTTAGGGTGCTGCGCTTAAAAATAATTCATATATCTTACTTTTCCCCCCAATAATTTCGTTTTCTCCTAATATGCGCCTGCTCATTCCCTTGCTGCTGGTTGGCTTGCTGCCCGCCGCTGCCGCCGCCCAAACGCCGGCCCCGCCTGCCGGTGCGCCGGTTGAGCCGGCCCCGCCCGCCGCGCCGCGCTGGCGCAAGTCGGCCAACACCTCCCTCGGCCTGAACGAGGCCCTGCTCAGCGACAACTGGCGCGGCGGCGGCGTGAGTACCGTCGGCTTCAACGCCCTGGCCAACGCCAAGGCCAACCGCAAAAGCGGCCCCCACAGCTTCGACAACGAGGCCAATTTCCTCTTTGCCTTCGCCCAAACCACGGGCCTGGGCTACCGCAAGGGCCAGGACCGCCTTTACCTCGACACCAAGTACGGCCGCGCCCTTAGTCCGAAGTGGGACATGTTTCTGTCCCTGAACCTGCTCACCCAGTTCGCCCCCGGCTTCCAGTACGACAAGGACGCCGGCCAGGAGCGTGCCCGCGCCGTGTCCGACTTTTTTGCCCCCGGCTTCGTCACCGCCGCCTACGGCTTCGAATACCACCCGACCACCTACTTCCGCGTGCGCCTCTCGCCTTTCGCCCCGCGCCTCACGGTAGTGAACCGCGCCGACCGCTTCGTGGCCGTCCTCGGCGACACGCCCTACGGCGTGAACCCCGGCCACAGCACCCGCTTCGAGGTATTGGCCGCGCAGGTCATGGCCGAATTCGACAAAAACATTAGCCCCACCGTTGGCCTCAAAGCCCGCTACGTCCTCTTCGCCAACTACCGCACCTTCACCCCCCGCGAAATCGACCACCGCCTCGACGTGACTTTCACCGCCAAAGTGGGCAACTACGTGAACGTGGCCCTCAACGGCATCGCCCTCTACGACTACGACCAAGGCCACAGCCTGCAATACTCCCAGGGCCTCACCCTAGGCGTGGCCTACGCCTTCCAGAATTTTGTGGACGCGAAGAAATGAGGCCCTTCCGGCGGCTCGGCAGCTCGCCCAGTGTAGCCGGTTTGGGGCATAATAGGCGTAGTTGATTGAAAAAGTGCAAAGTTAGGCCGGAAAAATGCTTTGGATGAGCTTACTGGCACGGTGGCGGACCTTACTGAGACGGTGGACGAGCCTGCTGGAACCGGGGCGGAAGCTACAGGAATTGAGCGCCCCCGCACTGCGTCCCAGGCGGCCGATACAAGCACGGTGGCGGCGTTTGCTGGCGCAATGGCTGGGCCGTATTCCGCGCCGCTGGCGTGGCCGCTGCGCAATGCCAACTTAATTGTTGAGCTTGCCCCGCGGTCTGGCTATCAGGGCGTGGCAGTCCGGCCCAGCGGCGTATCAATTTTGTTCCCCCCCATGAAACAAGGTATTGTAACTGCCAATTATCCCATGTCGCAGGGCGACTTTATCCTCGCCTGCCACACCAAGGCCGACTTTATGGAGCGCGACGCGGTGGCTTTTACTACGCGAGGCGTAAATCAGGCCCGCTTCGACGCCTTCAACGAGCAAACCCAGGTGTGCGCCAAGCTGCCCAGCGACCAGCAGCTCGACTTCGAAAAACAGGGCTTCACCGACGCGGCCCTCAAGCAGCGCGGCGTGGTGGAAAGCGGCATGGCCACGGTGATGAGCCAAGTGGCCATCGTCCACGATAACCGCAGCCCCGCCTACAAAGCCTTCGGCAGCGCCGGCCTCTACGACGCCAGCGAGGGCGACTTCTACGTGAACATGGGCCACCTCCTGGACTGGGCCACCGCCCACGTAACCGAGTACAAAACCCAGGGCCTCAGCCCGGCCCAGCTCGCCGAGCTAACCGCCGAAAACGAGAAATACCTCGCTGCCCTCAAGCTCCAGCGCCTGGCCATATCCACCCGCAGCGCCACCACCCAAACCCGTCAAATCACCCTCAATGCCCACTATGACGAGCTTTCGGCTCTCTGCGGCATCGGCCAGGGCCTCTTCAAACAAACCGACGTGAGCAAATACGACGACTACGTCATCGACCCCACCGAGCATTCCGACGGCCCGGCCACGCCGCCCGCAGAGTAGGGAGAGCGGAAATTGAAACTGCTGCGATAAAGAAGCGCCGGAGCCTGTGGGGTCCGGCGCTTTTTTGTGCCGTTAATATCCCCTCACCCGGCCCTTATCTTTGTTTCCCCACGCAGCACCCGCTTTTCCGATGGCCAAAAAACTCAAAACCCCCGCCGCCGAGGCTTCCACGGTTTCAGAGCAACCGTATTATTTGCAGCGGGCCCACATCAAAGATTACCGGTCCATCCGCGACGCCAAAGTAGAGTTCAAGCCGGGGCTGAATATTATTATCGGGGCCAATGGGTCGGGGAAAACGAATTTTGTGAGAGCTGTATCTAGCGCTGTGGATACGAGACCTGGAAATAGCAAAAACTTAGGTATAGAAGAAAACTTTAAGCTTTCTGGTAGAAGGGACTTAGAAATTTACTTTGAAAGAAAAAAGGTGGAACCTCAAATAGGCATGTCCTTTTCTGAGCTTTTCCAACAGCATGTAAAAGTCTATAGCGATGGAATCACTGGAGAAGGAAAAGATTTGTCCGAAGCATTGGCCAATAATCAAGCAATAAATGGGTTGGAAGGAAGCGGCTGCAAGGCCATCATGCTATTACATGGTGTGCCTGATAAGTATAACTTCGTCGACATTCCTGTTGGATTTAAGGTTGGGGAATATTTTGAATCAGATGACTTTTTTAGTAGGTTCCCTAATGCAATAATGAACACCTTTCTTATTGCTCTATCAATACAGCGATTTAATTTGAAATTAAGGAAAGTATCATCCAGAAGAATAGCCGACTTATTATTAAAATCGGTGAATGTCCACATCCAAGAATTAGAAAGCATTTTGAATAAGTTTACCCCAATTCAGAGTATTAGGGTTAGTGATACAAGGTTTTATGACGATGACCGCAGGAACGAAGTAATAGTTAAAGGGTTCAACCTTGAATTTAAAGCAAATAACACCTGGCTGCCATTTACTGACCTATCTAATGGTACTCAACGAATGTTCTTTGTTATATCTGAGTTTATTGCTTCTGATAAATACCTTGGTGGTGCTGATAATGGAATGAATCCTGTAATACAAGAGATTGATAAAATATTTCTCCTTGAAGAACCCGAACTAGGCATTCACCCCGACCAGCTTCACAAACTCCTCCTTTTCTTGCGCGAGCAATCCGAGAAGCGTCAAATAATTATCACCACGCACTCGCCGCAGGTGCTGGATATGCTGAATGAGAACGAGTTGGACCGCATTACTATTTGCGAGTTGGATGAAAAAAAAGGCACCCAGTTTCGCAATTTGAAAAAGGCTCAGATAGCCACGGCGAAGAAGTACATGAAGGAGGTTGGGTTCCTAAGCGACTATTGGCGCTACGGCAGCTTAGAAGAGCTTAACTAGCCCCATGGCAGCGCAAAAGCGAGTATTCAGCGTGGGGCTGATTGGGGAGAATCCGAACGATAGCGACGCATTGGTTGCCCTGCTGAAGCAGCGGTATGCCGGACGGTTTACCTTTACCTATTTGGGCAAGCACCGCACCGGCGACCAGCTGAATAACCCCAAAATGCTGCGTGTAATACGGCAGGAATTCGACGCAAAGCAGCCGCAACTGATTGTCTATATCCGCGACCTGGACGCGCTGGCCTCAAGCAACCTCAACTGGCGTGAGCGCCACGACGAGTTTGCGAAAATCAAAAGCATTGTTGGCGAAGAGGCGCTTTTTCTGCTGCACATCTACCAATTCGAGGCGTTGATACTGGCCGATATCGACGCCTTCAATCGACAGTACGGTGTGTCCTATCCATTTAAAGGCGACCCAACGATGGTGGAGAACCCGAAGAAAAAACTTATTTCAGCTACCGATAAGTCAAAAGCAAACCGTCAGTACCACCCAAACCACAGTGCCGAAATCGCCGCTCAACTTGACTACGCGAAGCTGCTGCAGAAATGCAACTACTTCCGCGAGTTCGACACTGAATTTGCTGCCAAGCTGCCCAACTAGCATCGCCGCCTACCGCAGCGCGTAAATCCGCTCAATCATTTCCACCACTTTCAGCCCTTCGAGCGCGTTGGTGGTGGCGAAGCTGCGGCGCTGCACGGTGTCCACCACGTTCTCGATGACTTGGACGTGGTTGGCGGCCGAGCCCTGGAAGGCACCGTAGTTGTTGGCCGGGTTGGTGGGGGGCAACTCGGGCAGGGTGTAGTCGCGCAGGTGGCAGTATTCCACTTGGTCCATGTACTGGCCCCCAATTTTCAAGGAGCCGTGCTCGGCCACCACGGTGAGGGAGCTTTCGAGGTTGCGGTCCCATACGGCGGTACTGTAGCTGAGGGTGCCGCTGCCGCCGCGCAGCAGGTCGAAGGTGACCAGGCCGCTGTCTTCGAACTCGGTGAGGCCGGCGTGGGTGAAGTTGCGGAACCGCGCCGCCAGGTTGGTAACGTCGCCGAACACCCAGTACAGCAAATCGACGAAGTGGCTGAACTGCGTGAAGAGCGTGCCCCCGTCCTGGGCCTGGGTGCCCTTCCAGCCGCCGGGCTGGTAGTAGCGCGCGTCGCGGTTCCAGAAACAGTTCAGCTGCACCAGGTACACCTGGCCCAGCCGCCCTTCGCTCACTACTTGCTTGAGCCAGGCGGCGGGCGGCGAGTAGCGGTTCTGCATCACGCAGAACACCAGCCGGCCGGTGTGCAGGGCCGTGTGCACGATGGTTTCGGCATCGGCCTTGGTCAGGGCCAGGGGCTTTTCCACCACCACGTGCAGGCCGTGGCGCAGGCCGGCCACCGCTTGCGGGGCGTGGCAGCCATTGGGCGTGGCCACGGTCAGCACGTCGGCCGCCGGGCCCTGGGTCAGGTACTCGTCCAGGGACAGGAAGAAGGGGACGCCGGGAAACTCGGCGGCTAGCCCCGTCCGCAGCTCGGGGCTCACGTCGATAAGGGCCACCAGCGCGGCGCCCGCGTGGCGGGCAATGAGCGCCGCGTGGCGGCGGCCGATGTGGCCCACGCCGCAGATAACGAAGCGAACGGGCGGCACTACGCGAGCAGCACACTCGCTGGAATGTGCAGTTGCTGGTGAAAAAAGCGCGCCATTGCCAGCGTCATCGGCTTGCGCCGGTTCAAAATCGCCGACACGTAGCTTTTGCTGCCGATGCGGCCCACGAGGTCCTTGGGTCTCAGGCCTTGCTCGGCCATTTTCAACTGAATGGCGGCAATGGGGTCGGGGGCGGGAACGGGGTAATGGGCGTCTTCGTAGGCTTTCACGAGCAGCAATGCCACTTGCACGTCTTCGCCGGCGGGGCTGTCCGGCAGCGGTGGGCGGTCCAGCTGCTCATCGAGCCAGCCCAACAGCTCGTCGTATTGCTGCTCGTTTTTGATGGGGCGGAGTTTCATAAGGGACGGTATTGGACCGTGGCAACGTCCACGTGGTCGTAGTCGCGGTGGGTGCCAAACCACTTAATCTGAATGGTTTTATAAGCGAAGGCAAAGCGCACCACCAGCCGGTACCTGTTGCCCATGATGTTGAAAACCGCCCGGTCGTCGCCCACCAGGCTGACGGAAGGAAACGCCGCCTTTAACTGGTTGAAGGTGGCGAAGTCCTGATACAGCCGCTCGGCATACCACTGCTGCAAGGCGACTGCTGCCAACGGGTAGAGCGCACAATACGCCGGCAGCGTTCGACGGGCAATGATGTTAAATACCCTCGAATAAGGCGAGTTCACTCCTGGTGAACAAAGGTAAGGAAGTCACACTGCCCATTGCCCGACGATTTCCGCCACGTAGTCCACCTGCTCGCCCGTCAGCAGCGGGTGCAGGGGCAGCGACAGCACGGCCCCGCACAGCTCTTCAGCCACCGGAAATTGCCCCGTCCGGTAGCCCAGGTAGGCATAGGCCGGCTGGGCGTGCACCGGCAGCGGGTAGTAAATCATGGTCGGCACCCCGCACCGTTGTAGAAGAAGCCGCAAGGAGTCGCGGCGCCCGGCCTCGGGCACCCGCACGGTGTACTGGTGAAAAACGTGGCTGCTGCGCGGGT
>Ga0123336_10004961_pt1 | contig 10678 bp, 12 predicted proteins | sample SSSSmetaG_FD_96466 | JGI IMG/M metagenome (GOLD analysis project Ga0123336, IMG submission 96466) | Glacier valley bacterial and archeal communities from Borup Fiord, Nunavut, Canada, to study Microbial Dark Matter (Phase II) - ​SSSS metaG | ecosystem: Environmental > Aquatic > Freshwater > Ice... | reverse complement strand
GAGTAATTGCGCCACAGCTTAAAACCGTACCAGCTGAAACCAAAGCTCAAACCCACTGCGGCAACCAGATACAGCCAGCCGCTCATTTGAAAAACAAACGGCATCAGGCACGCGGGGAGCAACACCAGCGTGTACAAAAAGACCTGCAGCCGCGTGAACTCGTTACCGTGGGTCACAGGCAGCATCGGCAGGCCAGCCTTGCGATAGTCCTCTACACGGTACAAGGCCAGCGCCCAAAAGTGCGGTGGAGTCCATAAAAAGATGATGAGAAAAAGTATCAGCGCCTCGGGCCCGACCGTACCCGTCATGGCGGCCCAGCCGAGCACCGGCGGCATGGCACCGGACGCGCCGCCAATCACGATGTTTTGCGGCGTCAGGGGCTTCAAAATCACGGTGTAAATCACCGCGTACCCGACGAAGGTGGCAAACGTCAGCCACATCGTCAGCGGATTGACCCAGACATACAAAATAACCGAGCCAATCGCGCACAGCACGACAGAAAAAGTCAATGTGAGCCAATTGCTGATCTGCCCCTGCGCCGTGGCGCGCATGGCGGTGCGCTTCATGCGGGAATCAATGCCCTGCTCTACCAGGCAGTTAAACGCGGCAGCCGCACCCGCCACCAGCCAGATGCCTGCGCAGGCAATCAAGCCCAGCTTGACGTCAGCCCAGCCTGGCACGCCAGGGACGGCCAGCACCATCCCTATCAGGGCGCAAAACACAATGAGTTGCACCACGCGCGGCTTGGTCAGCACGTAGAACTGCCTGAACTTGGACGGCGGTTTGGACGGCACGTGCGGGGGAGACAGGGTGTCAGCGGTGCTCATGCAAACAATCGGGATGAGCTGAATTTTGACGCACTGACCGTCTGCTGCGCGCTGCGGCTGGCGCAAACAATGCCTGTGAGCACAATCACCAGCGCCGCAGCGCCGCCCGTGTGCATGACGGCTGCGGCTAAAGGCCAGCCGAGCAGCACGTTGCCCAGACCCGTGGCGACCTGTAGCAGCGCCAGGCCAGCAAGCCACAAAGCCGAGCTGCGCAGTGCCTGGATTTTGTACAGGCGGGTGGCCAGCGCCAGCATCGCAGCAAAGACGATGTACGCGCTTAAGCGGTGCACGTAATGAATAGCCGTCAGCGCCTGAAAGCTGATGTTGTCACCGTTCAAGCCTGCGCCCAGCTCGCGCCACAGCGCGAAGCCTTCGCGAAAGTTCATGACAGGCCACATGGAGTTTTGGCAAGCCGGAAAGTCTGTGCAGGCCATCACCGCGTAGTTGGTACTGACCCAGCCGCCGAGGGCAATTTGCAGCCACAACAAGGCAACGGTGGCGAACAGCCACAGTCTGGTGGCGCTCTTCAAAGGCACAGCGGCAAGGCCGCCCGTTTGCCCGTAACGCATGCTTTGCGCCTTGAGCAACGCGAGCAGCACCATACCACCCAACAAGTGCATGGTGACGATGGCGGGAAACAGCTTCATCGTGACAGTCAGCGCGCCAAATGCGCCTTGCAGGCACACCCAAAGCAGGGTGAAGGTAGGCCACCAGGGTGAGACCTGTGTTTTTTTAAAAACCAACTCATTCAACTCGCTGCCGCGTACCGTCTCGTCTGCGCTTTGGGTCGGCCCAGCATCGCGGCGCGATTGCCGCCGGCACTCCAGCAAGGTAGTGACGGTCAACGTCAGTATCAGTACGCCCACACCCGTAGCCAGATAACGGTGAATCATCTCAATCCAGGCCTTGGGATGCGTCACCGGGCCAGTAGGCATGGCGGCTTGCGCGGCATCAATCTGCTGCACAGCGCCTACAGGGCTGGCGTGGCCATAGCATCCGGGCCAGTCAGGGCAGCCCAGGCCAGAATCGGTCAGGCGCGTGAACGCACCAAAAATGACCAGATCAAACGTGAGAAACAACGTGACCCAGGTCAATGTACGCAAGCGCTGCGAGGTAGACGCGTTGCGGCTCTTGAGCCAGACCCAAGCCAGCGGGCCCATGGCGACGATGATGCCCATGATCATCAGCCGGATGGCGGGGCTCATGTCATAGAGTTGTTGCGTATCCATAAATCTAACGACCCTCTTTGTCCCAGCTGCCGGATGCTCTTAAAAGTCTGTCGAGGTCACGCTTGGCTTTAGCAGCACCAGCTGCATCCAGATTGGCAGGGAACCGCATCATCAAATTGCCCAGCGGGTCGACCACGTACAAGTGGTCTTCCAGGCGCTGGCCAGTTGCGGGCAGCAGCCATTGAGCCATCGCATCAACCGGAACACGCAGTACCGTTGCCTCGGTCAGCGCGAGTTTCAAACGCGCGTCAACCGCGTTCGTGTCAGTCACCAGCCATACCCAATCAACGCGCACTTTTTCTTTGCCTAGTGATTCGCGCAACTGCCTTTGAAAATAGAGCCGCTGCTGGCAAGGGGCGGCGCAAGTGGCGCTTGCAACACTGATCAAGAGCCACTGATTTTTAAGTGCCCGCAACTCGCCGGGCTTGCCGTCCAAATCAACTGTGCCGATAGCTGGGAGTGGCCGCTGTGGCGAAACGAGTTCACCATAATTGCGGCGGCCTTCCGGGCGGATGATGTAGTAGGTAACATACGACGCAATGACGGGCGCGGCGCATACCAGCAGCACGGCAATCATTTTCCACCGGCCTGCCTTACTGCGCGGGTTGTTGTCATCTGGCACAGGCAGTGTGTGCACTGTCAGGCCAAGCGGTTCGTCTTGTGGCAGTTTGGATGAAGAGGACATTTCAGGCATGTAGAGCTTGTTTGCGCTTGGCGCGCCACGGTTGAATAATTTGAAACCAGATATACAAGCCTATTACCAGCGCACTAAAACCAAACCACTGAAACGCATAGCCGTAGTGTTTGTCAATGCCTACATTGGGTGCGGCCCAGTCACGTAGCAGACCTTCGTTGGCCGGACCCGTTTGAAGCATGGAGACTGCCATCAACGGAAGGCTGGTTTCACGGCTGAATTCTGCTGTGTCAATATTTTGCCGTATGCGCCCGGAGTCAAGACCTTTGAACTCGTATAACTTGGAAGGAGGTGGGGCGATGCGACCGCGTACTGTCACTGCACCCGTGGGCGTTTGAATAGTTGGAACAACCGTGCGGTCTGCAAAATTGCGCAGTACCCAGCCACGCTGAACCAAAATGATTTGACCTGTTCCGTCAAGTACCAGCGGCGTAACCGCTATCAAACCGGTTTTGCCGTTCATCTGACGGTTGTCAAGGAACACCGTGTGTTCAGCGCGCCAAACACCTTTGAGCGTAGCCCGCCTATGAACCGCGTCTTGCAGGTTTTTAAAGGTGGGTAAATCAGCCGCCTTCAAAATTGATTCGTTGCCTTGCGCCTCTATGGCATGCACCAGCGCCTGCTTTTGGGCAGCGCGCCGCAGCTGCCACTGACCGAGCGAAAACGTCAAGGCCGCGACCAGCAGCGCCGCCACGGTAATCACCCAAAACCTGGCCTTTGGCAAGAATTTGACCATCAGCGGATAATCCTGCGCATGACATATTTAGTAGCCATCGCCTTTTTAGCCATTCTTGCCAGTTTGGTCACCGCGCTATTTTTCATGCTGAAAGACGGCACGAATGGCAAAGCCAAAACCAGCGGCATGGCAAAGGCTCTGGCCTTTCGTATTGGCTTTTCAGTATTACTGTTTGTGTGCATCTTGATCGCGTGGAAGCTCGGCTACGTCCAGCCGACAGGATTGCCTGTTGGTAAATAAAATCAGTAAAGCCAGAGTTTGAAAAACAGCAAAGGCCGCTTAAAGCGGCCTTTTTTATGACGTGCCAGATCTGGTCAGAGCCAATACACCAAAATGTACAAACCCAACCACACCACGTCCACAAAGTGCCAGTACCAGGCGGCGCCTTCAAAACCGAAGTGTTTGTCAGCCGTGAAATGACCTTTTTGCAGGCGCAACGTGATGAACAGCAGCATCAACATGCCTACAAACACGTGAAAGCCGTGAAAGCCAGTCAACATGTAAAAAGTTGAGCCGTACACGCCGGAATTGAGTTTGAGGTTCAGTTCGGAGTACAGGTGAGCATATTCGTAGCCTTGAACACACAGGAAGGTGAAACCAAGCGCGACCGTCAGCCACATAAAGGCGATGGTCTGCTTGCGGTGGCCGGCACGCAGAGCGTGGTGGGCAATCGTCATGGTGACGCCCGAGGTCAACAGCAACGCGGTATTGATGGTGGGCAACCAGAAGGGTCCGACCGTTTGAAATGGTTCAACAATATCAGCAGGCGACCCAGTTGCGCCAGCAGCCATGCTTGGCCACACCGCTTTGAAGTCGGGCCACAACAGCGCATTTTCGAGGCCGCCCAGTGCCGGCACTGAATGCATACGTGCCCACCACAATGCTGTGAAGAACGCGCCGAAAAACATGACTTCAGAAAAAATGAACCAGCTCATGGACCAGCGAAAAGACAGATCAATCTTGTAGCCATACAAGCCGCCTTCGCTCTCACGAACTGACTCGCTGAACCAGCGAAACAAGGTTCCAAGCCACAAAACCATGCCAAACGCCAATGCATAAACACCCCAGCTAGCGCCGTTAATCCACTGGCTGGCTCCCAAAACGACGAAGAGCAAACCCATCGAAGCCATGACCGGGTGGCTTGACGGCGCAGGTATAAAGTAATGTGGGGTACCTGTGGTGTTGGCGGACGACATGTTCAAACTCCTGATTTCTCTGATTTCTATAACTTCAATAGCGGGCGAGCAGCGAATCTATTTGCCAACAACCCAGATAGCCAGCAATATCAGGCTACCGACAAAAACAAAAACACCGACGAGGCCAGCGATCACAATCTGAACAGGGTTCAGTTGGGCCACATCCTGCTCATAGTCACCACGCGTACGCAAACCTACAAATGACCACATCACTGCTTTGATCGTCCGGAATATCGAACCTTTTCGCAGGTGAGCTGGCAGGTTATCAGGCTTGGTCATGAGCCGGACACTTTGTTGCTAGACGCATTGGCCGATTGCGGCGCAGCAGGCGTGCGGCCACCGACTTCAAAAAACGTGTACGAAAGCGTAATGGTCTGCACATCCTTCGAAAGTTTTGGGTCAATCACAAAGGCCACTGGCCACTGCTTTTTTTCCCCTGGTGCCAGGGTGTACTGCTGAAAACAAAAACACTCCAGCTTGTTAAAGTGCGCGCCAGCTTGTGCGGGCGCGTAGCTGGGAATAGCTTGCGCAGACATGGTACGGTTTTGAGTATTTTGAAATTCATACATCACCGTGGTCAGCTCACCAGGATGGACTTTCAGCGTACTTTGTGCCGGCTTAAAGTGCCACGGGCCGCGGGCGTTCGTATCAAATTCCACCGTAATGCTGCGCGTTAGGTCAATCTGTGTATTGGCTGGCAACTTAGAGGTGGCACCAGGAATTCGTTTGTCACCCAGAGCAAGCACATTGATGCCGGTCATTTCGCAGATAGCCTTGTACAGCGGCACCAAGCCGTAGCCAAAGCCGAACATGGCCAGCACGATGATGCCCAGCTTGCTGACCATTTTGATATTTTCGCGCTGGATAACCATAAAAAGGGTGACTTCAACGGCCAAAAAAAGCAAACTTGGCTATGAAACCAATAAAAAAGACGACCGCGACGGAGGCTAGGATAAGTCCCATCCGAAGATTATTTTTCTTTTTTTCCGGGGTGGTCATGGTGCTGTGTACGACTCAACCAATTACGCGGGTTGCCGTTGCGTCCAACCTTGGAGGCGTCTCATAGGTGTGAAATGGTGCAGGCGAAGGAACTTCCCACTCAAGGCCCTCAGCACCTTTGCCACCCTCGTCGACCCAAGGATTGGCCTTCGCGGGCTCTCCTTTACCTTGCATGGCCGGCAACACAACAAAAAGGAAGAAGTACAGCTGTGCGAAGCCAAAAAAGAATGCACCTACCGATGCGATCGCGTTGAAATCTGCAAACTGCATCGGATAATCGGCGTAGCGGCGAGGCATGCCAGCCAAACCCAAGAAGTGCATGGGGAAAAAGGTCACATTAAATGAGATCAATGACCACCAGAAGTGAATCTTGCCCCGTGTTTCGCTGTACATCACGCCGGTCCACTTGGGCGACCAATAGTAATAACCGGCAAACATGGCGTACAGGGATCCTGCCACGAGAACATAGTGAAAGTGAGCAACAACATAGTAGGTGTCGTGAAGCTGAATGTCGATCGGGGCGACCGACAAAATCATGCCGGTCAAACCGCCCATAGTGAACACAAAAATAAACCCGACCGCAAATAACATCGGCGTTTCAAATGTCATCGAACCCTTCCACATGGTGGCGATCCAGTTGAAAATTTTCACGCCCGTGGGTACGGCAATCAACATGGTTGAATACATGAAGAACAGTTGCCCGGTCACCGGCATGCCGCTGGTGAACATGTGGTGAGCCCAAACCACAAAGCTCAAAATAGCGATAGAGCCGGTTGCATAGACCATCGAGGCGTAGCCGAACAGACGTTTGCGTGAAAACGCAGGAATGATCTGACTGATGATGCCGAACGCCGGCAAGATCATGATGTAAACCTCTGGGTGACCAAAGAACCAGAAGATATGCTGGTACATGACTGGGTCGCCACCGCCTGCGGGGTTAAAAAAGCTGGTGCCAAAGTGGCGGTCAGTCAACGTCATGGTGATGGCGCCCGCGAGCACCGGCATCACAGCAATCAAAAGGTAAGCGGTGATCAGCCACGTCCAGCAGAACATCGGCATTTTCATCAAGGTCATACCGGGGGCGCGCATGTTCAAAATCGTCACAATGATATTGATGGAACCCATGATGGACGATGCACCCAATAAATGCAGCGCGAAAATGCTGGTGTCCATGGATGGCCCCATTTGCAGAGTCAAAGGCGCATACAAGGTCCACCCCGTCGCCGGTGCACCACCAGGTAGAAAGAACGAAGTCGCCAGCAACAATGCCGCCGGAATCATCAGCCAGAAACTGAAGTTGTTCAGTCGCGCAAAGGCCATGTCAGCGGCGCCGATTTGCAGTGGAATCATCCAGTTAGCGAACCCGACAAACGCCGGCATGATGGCCCCAAACACCATGATGAGACCATGCATGGTGGTTAATTGGTTGAACAACTCTGGATTGACCAGCTGCAAACCAGGCTGAAACAACTCAGCCCGTATCGCCAGCGCCAAAACGCCCCCAAACATCAAATTAAAAAAGGCGAACAGCAGGTAAAGCGTGCCAATGTCCTTGTGGTTGGTGGCATACACCCATCTGCGCCAGCCCACGGGTGCGCCATGGTGATCATCATGTGCGTGGTCACCACTGTGTCCGTGGGGGTTTAGTACTGCACTCATTTTGCTTCCTTCTTCTGGGCGTCGGGCGATATGGCCCCACGCTTTAGATTAATCTTTTGATCCAAATGTTTGCGTTGCGATTCAACCAGCTACTTGCGGGCCGCTTGTAGTTCGGCGGGCTGCACAATTTGCCCGGTCTGGTTAGACCAGTTGTTCTTGGTGTAACTGATCACAGCGGCCGAGTCGGTGTCGCTCAACGCTTTCCAAGACGGCATGGCTCCGTTATTTGCACCGTTCAACAAGATAGTGATTTGCTTGGCGTGATCGGCATCCGTCACGACAGCCGAACCGTCCAGCGCTTTGATAGCGCCACCGCCTTTACCAGTCGTTTGGTGGCAGGCTGCGCAGTTGGCAGCGTAAACTTTCTCGCCACGCGCTTTCAAATCGACGAGCGTCCAGACTTTGGAAGGGTCATCAGCTTTGGCCGACATTTCTTTGCTTTTACCGGACACCCAGGCCGAATAGTCTCGCGCCGACAACACTTTGACGTGGATTGGCATGTAGGAGTGCTCTTTTCCACACAATTTGGAACACTGCCCATAAAAATCACCCACTTTTTCAGCTTTGAACCAGGTGTCGCGCACAAAGCCCGGGATAGCGTCCTGGTTTACACCTAACGAAGGCACCATAAAGGCATGAATCACATCGTTGGCTGTCGTGATGATTCGGATCTTTTTACTAACCGGCACGACCAGTGGATGGTCTACCTTCAGCAAATAATCATCTGTGGAGTCGCCGGCTTTTGGGCCGCCAGAGTTTGACATGACGCGCTGACTGTTTTCCAGGGTGGATAGCACCGCAATGCCTTCACCTTCGCCTTTGATGTAGTCATAGCCCCATTTCCACTGCATACCGGTTGCCTTTATGGTGAGGTCAGAGTTGGTCGTGTCTTTTTCTGACACGACTGCTTTGGTTGCGGGCAGCGCCATTGCAATGACGATTAAAAAAGGAACCACAGTCCAGGCAATTTCAACCAGCGCTGATTCATGAAAGTTTGCCGCCTTGTGACCTACAGATTTGCGATGCTTCAGAATCGAATAAAACATCACCCCAAAAACTGCAAGAAAAATTGCCAGGCAAATTGCCAGCATGAACCAGTGGAGCCAAGCTTGATCTTCTGCTACCTTGGTCACCGCAGGGTGCAGGTTGTACTGCCTAACTCCTGGACCGCCAGGCAGGTCGTTGACTGCATAGGCAGCGGTCGATACCCATGCGGCCAAAAACGCCGAGGCTGCGACCGCACGCTGCACGCACCGCTGCGCAGAGTTTTTGATGGTTTTACGTACGTTTATCGTGATCACTTCGAATACCTCAATTTACCAATCTGTATGCTAATCGGGCTTGCCGATCGAACCTGACCTCTGATTATAAAGTTACTGCGCACGCGGGCCTAGCAGCCGCGCAGCGCAAAGCGTATTTCCCTGGCCAGCGCTGGCCGCAGTTCAGGCCGCACATGCCGCCCTACCTTCACTGAACGTCCTTGGCCAGACACCTCAATCAATGAACCGTCACCGTTTTTAGGTTCCACACGAACCCACTCGCGGTTAAATTCAGCGCGGTGCAAGCGCCCGGCAGTTTCAAGCTCAACCACCAGTTGCCCACCTTGCAAAGAAATTTTTTCGCCGTCTCTGGCATGCCGTGCGTAGACGGTGAAAGCGACGCCGACAGCGATCAATTCAGCCCAGGCAAACGGCATGACCAGCGTTGCTCCTTGCATCCAGAAAAAGCTGGCAATTCCCAAGGACACCACGCTGAGCGATGCAAACAGACCCACCAGTTGCGCGGGCGTAACAGAGCAGTTGCGCTTGAGCAACCACTGCACGCCTTGATGGCTTTCCTCATCGCCTTGAACAGTGGTGGCAAAACGAAACTCGGAAGATTCTGGTCTGATAGGAGGGTGCGACACGAAGCGACACTCTAAAAAATAACAGCTTGGCAAGCGCGCTGTTTGAGGGGTGGGAACATACCCAAAACGATGACGATGAGTATAGCGGGGTTTACCCGCGAGCCAGCTTACAAACCGGTGCAAACCTGACTACCCAACAGGCCTATAAAAACGCGTCTATGAATTAACCTGCCTGCCAGCCGCCAGCATGCTGCGCATGTCTCGCACTGACACAGCACTGAGTGCACTGACCTTGACTTTTGGCTGGGCTTTGAGCGCATGGCCGTAAATCACTTCAAAGGTTAACGACAGCCTGCCATCAGGCCCGGCGCTCAAGTGCTTGGCCAGTTCCCTCTCAAGGCTTGCACGCCACCTGCGCCCACGCAAACCCGCAAACCGCGCCGGGTGAAAGTTGCGGCCCAACTCCCGCAATTCTTGTAATAACCGGGCCGGCGTTTCAAACGTCAGCGTGATGCGCTCCATGTCCATCACAGGCTCGGCAAAACCAGCTTGCACCAGCATGTCGCCCCAGTCGTGCATGTCGGTCAAGTCATGTCCGGCAGGCGGCCAGCCAAGCTGCCTGTAAATCTCACGCAGCTCAACAGCTGTGTCTGGCCCCAAGCATGAAAACATCAAAAACCCACCAACCGTCAAAGCGTTGTGCCACTCGGCCAGTAGCGCCTGCGGGTCAGCGGCTTCGTGCAACGCCATGTTGGCCCACAGCATGTCGACGCTTGCCGGTGGCGGTGCTTCAAACCGTGGCGCCTTGCCAAACCAGCCGACCGGGTGCCACCACGGAAATGCTATGTTTTTAATAGCTGCTCGTGCTTTATTTAATTGGGCTTCAGCCACAAAACATACTGATTTTGGATACTTTTTAACCAGTTTTTTATGGTTTTGCAGCCCACCACGCAACGCGCCCCAGTGCGCCCAGGCTTGCGGCTGCAATTTGATCCACTGCAGCCTGTCCAGCATACGGCTGGCCACTTCCTCATGCAGCCAGGGCGATGCCAGCGGCGCTGTGCGCTGCCATCGGGCAACTGCCAATGGATCAAGGGTTGGAGGGCGTTCAGTCTTCATAACTCAGTCGTCGATGCTGCCCGAGTATATTGACCAAGTGTTCAAGCGCCTGTTGCAAAACCCCTTTTCAAGCCTTTCAAGCCTGCTGCCCAGCCAATGCGCGGTGTGCCGTACCTGGCCTGCAGCGCCCGTCTGCGTGCCCTGCATGGCGCGTTTCGCAACCAGCACGCCGCGCTGCCGCTTCTGCGCTCTGGCCTTGGCTGATGGCTTGTCTATCGGCCTGCAAGCCAGGGCCGATGTGTGCATGGACTGCATCAGGCAGCCCCCACCGCTGGACGCTACGCTGACTGCACTTCACTACGCGTACCCCTGGTCGGCGCTGATCAGCGCCTACAAATTTGGAGATCAAACCGGCTGGGCTGCGTTTTTTGCG
>Ga0123336_10004960_pt1 | contig 10679 bp, 9 predicted proteins | sample SSSSmetaG_FD_96466 | JGI IMG/M metagenome (GOLD analysis project Ga0123336, IMG submission 96466) | Glacier valley bacterial and archeal communities from Borup Fiord, Nunavut, Canada, to study Microbial Dark Matter (Phase II) - ​SSSS metaG | ecosystem: Environmental > Aquatic > Freshwater > Ice... | reverse complement strand
TGCGGAAGGGAGCCCGAAGGTCTGGATGGCCCCGAGGAACGCGCTGTACTCGAGCTGCGCCATGCGCTCGGCGAGCTTGGGGGTGGCGCCGGCGGCCCGCCGCAGCTCGGCGAGGTAGGAGGTGGGAGGTAGGCGATGCGCCGCGCGTCGACGCGTGCACGCACGGCGCGGGCTGCAGCGTCAGGATGATCAGCCTGCGCTTACCATACCGTATGGCATTTTTCGAGGGGTGGCGGCGTCGCGAGAGCGGCGCGACGTCCCCCTCTCTCTTCCCTTCCTCGTCTCCGCGCGCTACTTCCCCGCCTCACCGCCCGGAGGCGCCATGATCGACGACCAGCTTCGCGAATGCCTGACCTTCGACGACGTCCTCCTCCTGCCCGCGTACAGCGAGGTCCTCCCCCGCGACGTCGACATCAAGAGCAGGCTCTGCCGCGGGCTCGACCTCAACACCCCGCTCGTCAGCGCCGCGATGGACTCGGTCACCGAGCACCGCGCCGCGATCACGATGGCGCGGGAGGGCGGCCTCGGCATCCTCCACAAGAATCTTCCGCCCGCCGAGCAGGCGCGCGAGGTGGAGCGCGTGAAGCGCGCCGAGAGCGGCATGGTCCTCGCGCCCGTCACGGTACGGCCGAACCAGTCGCTGCGCGAGGCGCTCGGGATCATGCGCGAGCACGACATCTCGGGCGTGCCCGTGGTCGAGGGCGATCGGCCGGTCGGCATCCTCACCGCGCGTGACATCCGCTTCGAGCGCAACCTCGACCAGCCCGTCAGTGTGTTGATGACGAAGGAGCTCGTCACGGTCTCGCCAGGCGTCACCGCCGAGGAGGCGAAGCAGCTCCTCCACCAGCACCGCATCGAGAAGCTCCTCGTGGTCGACGGCGGCAAGCTCGTCGGTCTCGTGACCATCAAGGACATCCTCCAGGCCGATCGCAATCCGCTCGCCTGCAAGGACCAGAAGGGTCGACTCCGCGTCGGCGCCGCCATCGGCCCCGGCCCCGACCGCGACGAGCGCGCCGCGGCACTGGTCGCTGCCGGCGTGGACGTGCTCGTGATCGACACCGCGCATGGCCACTCGAAGGGCGTGATCGACGCGGTGCGCGCCATCAAGAAGGCGTACCCCAACGTGCCTGTGATCGCCGGCAACGTCGCCACTGCCGAGGCCACCGAAGCGCTGATCGACGCCGGCGCCGATGGCGTGAAGGTCGGCATCGGGCCGGGCAGCATCTGCACCACGCGCGTCGTTGCTGGCATCGGCGTTCCGCAGATCACCGCGGTCAGCGATTGCGCGCGCGTCGGCGATCGTCACGGCGTCCCGATCATCGCCGACGGTGGCGTGAAGCACTCGGGGGACGTGACCAAGGCGATCGCCGCGGGTGCGTCCGCGATCATGATCGGCTCGCTCTTCGCCGGGACCGACGAGTCACCCGGCGATCTCGTCCTCTTCCAGGGCCGGAGCTACAAGGTTTACCGCGGCATGGGCTCGCTCGGCGCGATGAAGAAGGGCTCGAAGGATCGCTACGGTCAGGGCGGGACTGCCGACGAGAAGCTCGTGCCCGAGGGCATCGAGGGACGCGTCCCGCATCGCGGCTCGCTCGCGTCCATCCTGCACCAGCTCGTGGGCGGGCTGCGCTCCGGCATGGGCTATACCGGGTCGAAGACCATCAAGGAGCTGCGCTCGAACGCGGAGTTCATCCGCGCCACGTCGCAGGGCCTCCGCGAGAGTCACGTCCACGACGTGATCATCACGGAAGAGGCGCCGAACTACCACTCGCAGTGAGACGGACCATCACCGGCTACTGGCTCGGGCGCGTCGCCTACGAGCGCGCGCATGCGCTCCAGCACGCGCTGCTCGAGGAGCGCCTCGCGGGAGATCCGCGCGGCCTGGGCGACCTCGTCCTGCTGCTCGAGCACGATCCCGTGGTCACGCTCGGACGCGGGGCGAACGGCGAGAACGTGCTCGCTGGCGAGGAGGATCTGCGCGCGCGTGGCGTCTCGCTGGTGGAGACGGCGCGCGGTGGGGACGTGACGTTCCACGGCCCGGGCCAGCTCGTCGCGTATCCGATCCTCGATCTCAAGCCCGATCGCTGCGACGTGCGGAAGTACGTGCGCGACCTCGCCGAGGTCATGATCCTCCTCGCGCGCGAGCAGGGCGTGGCAGCCGGCGTGCTGCCCGGTGATCCGAAGTTCATCGGCGTGTGGGTCGACGAGACGGCGCCCACGGAGTGGGACGAGCCGCGCTCGCTCGCGGCCTCGCGCGGGGAGATGCAGGAGCGCGCGCCGCGGCTCGCGAAGATCGGCGCCATCGGCGTGCGGCTCACGCGCTGGCTGACGATGCACGGCTTCGCGTTCAACATCACCACCGACCTCACTGGCTTCCGGCTCATCGTGCCGTGCGGGATCCAGTCGCTGGGGGTCACCTCGCTCGCGACGCTCGCACGCGGACCCCTACCGCCGCTGCCCACCGTGGAGGAGGCGGCGCGCTGCTCGCTCGCGCATTTCGGGACGGTGTTCGACGCCGACGTGACCGTCGGAGACGCCGCTTCGCTGAGCGGATGACGAGCGCCCCGTCCGCGCTGCGCTCGGCGCGCTGCGCTCGGCGCGCGGCGGTCGTTCGGGGCGGGTCAGGGCTCGGAAGTGGCGACGGCGCGGCGTCGGCGTCGCCACGCGACGATCGCGTACGTGAGCGCGCCGCCCAGCGCGCCGCCCGCGGGCGCCACGACGGCCGTGCCCACCACCAGCTCCGCGGCGAGGGTGCGCAGCGCCATGTTCTTCACCTCGCTCGGCGCGATCGACAGGAAGTGCCCGTGCAGGACGAGCGCGCCCGTCTCCAGCTCCGCGAACGTGATGAACGGCGCGATGAACGGCAGCGAGATGTTCGCCGCGAGGTACGCGACGCCCGCGTCGAGCCGGAGCGGGACGCACACCGCGATGACGATCGCCCAGTGGAAGCCGAAGGCCGGCGTCATGCCGATCACGAGGCCCGCAGCCACGCTGAGCGCGGCGCGGCGAGGCGTGAGCTCACCCCCGCGGAGGCGCACCCAGGCCTGACGCGCGAGCGCCTTGAGCTCGGCGCGCTTGCCTTCGGCCACGACGCGCGGACTCGTGATCAGGGCTGCGGAGGCTGCGAGGCCTTCGAGCGCTCGAGCATGCGCAGGTACATCTTCGCCTGTGAGTTCTCGGGCTCGACGACGATCACCTGCTTCCAGTGCTCCTCGGCGGCGGTCGCATCGCCGAGGGCGAGGAGCGTGACGCCAAGCTGGAGGCGCGCGGGCACGTAGTTCGGCTTCGCCTGGAGCGCCGCCTCGTAGCGGCTTCGCGCTGCGGGGAGATCGTTGACCTCGCGGAACAGCGTGCCGAGCTTCACCTGGAGATCCGCGAACTGCGGGCAGAGCGAGACGGCGCGCTCGTATTCGCGGATGGCTTCGCGCGGGAGGCCGGCGTCGTGGTAGGCCTGCGCGAGATCGGCGTGCATGTTCGCGAGCTTGCCGCGCGCGAATGGGTCGAGGCCCTGCGCGGTGCCCATCGGACCGACCTTGATCCGGCTGTAGACCTCGCGTGCCTTGTCGTACTTTCCGCGATCGTTGTAGGTCACGGCGAGGTTGAGGGCGGCCTCGGTGTAGGCGGGGTTCAGCTCGAGAGCGCGCTCGAAGTGGCGCTCTGCGACCAGAAAATTCCCGCGTGAATGCGCGATGACGCCGAGCATGTCGTGCACGTCGGCGTAGCGATCCTCTTCCTCGAGGACCATCCGGAGCATCTGCTCGGCCTTGTCGAATTCTCGCTTCGCGTAGTGCTCGCGACCGAGGACGAGGAGCTGTTTCACGCGCTCGTTCATGCTTGGACTCTTCCCGCCATCCCCATCTCCCAGTCTACCGGCGTTTGCGCCGAGGGGGGAAGGGCGCTATGCCCCGCCCCGGCAGTCGCGCATGCCCGACGATACCCCTCAGACCCGACCTTCGGGACGTCCGTCGTTACCGGATTCCGTGGTCGCGGATCCGGAGCCGGCGCCGGTCCCTGCGCCCGCGCCGCGCGATCGGGCCCGGACCATCGCGCTGGGGGTGCTGGGCGGGCTCGTCCTCGTCGGCGGCATCCTCATCCTGCGGGGGCCGCAGGGCCCGGCGCCGTCCGCCGCGCTCACCAGCGCCGAGCTGCCTGGCCGCGCGGCCGCGGCCGCCGCTGCCGTTCCGACGGGCGCGGCCGTGATCGCGGCCGTCGTGATCGCGGCCGTCGACGCCGGACCGAAGGCGCCGCCCGCCTGGCGGGTCTCCGCGCTCGAGAAGGAGATCGGCGTCGAGATCGTGCGCGGGCCGTTCGGCAAGCACTCGCTCGCGGGCGCGCTCGCGCAGGCGGGGATCACGAAGAGCGAGATCCGCCGCGTCACCCTGGCGGTGAGCGGCATGCACCGTATCGAGCATGCGGGGCCCAAGGACACGTTCGTGGTCGCGCGGGATCGGAGCAAGGGCACGATCAGCGCGTTCGAGGTCATCGCCTCACCGACCGACGTGTGGCAGGCGCGGGCCGACGAGGGCGGCGCGCTCGTGGTGAAGAAGCTCGCGCTCCCCGTCGAGTGGAAGACGTCGAAGACCGCCGTGGTCATCACCGCGGATCTCAAGCAGGCGATCACCGCCGCCGGCCTCCGCGAAGAGGCGATCGAGGAGATCGACGACGCGCTCGAGGGCCACGGCGACGCCGCGGTGATCAAGGCGGGCATTCGCCTGCGCGTGGTCGGCAGCGAGGAGTGGGTCGACGGGACGTTCGCGGGCTTCCGTGTCGATGCCGTCGAGTACGTTCCGCGCAGCAGCGCCCCGCTCCGCGTCTACTACTACGAGCGTGACGCGGCGACCGAGGGCAGCCGCCGGCGCATGCCGCATCCCGGCTACTACGACGCGAAGGGGCAGCAGCCGTTCCGCGGCGCCTTCCGCTCGCCGCTCGCGCTCGCGCGCGTGACCTCGCGCTTCAATCCGAAGCGCATGCATCCCGTGCTGCACGTGGTCACGCCGCACAACGGGATCGACTTCGGCGCGACCACCGGCACGCCTGTCTTCGCCGCGTCGGCGGGGACGGTGCGCACGGCGGGCAACGGCGGACCGTGCGGAAACATGGTGGAGCTCGAACACACCGCGGGCATCACCACCGCGTACTGCCATCTCTCGAAGTTCGCCGCGGGCCTCCATCCGGGCCAGCACGTCGAGGCGCGTCAGCTCGTCGGGTACGTCGGGGCGACGGGCCGCGTGACCGGGCCGCACCTGCACTTCGCGGTGAAGCGTGCGGGCGCGTTCATCGATCCGCTCGGCCTCAAGATGGACGGCGTGCACACGCTGCCGCCCGCCGATCGCGATGCGTTCGCGAAGCGGCGTGCCGAGCTCGACGTCGCGCTCGAGGCCATCACGCTGCCCGCCGTCGACGGCTCTGCCCCCGCCGACGACAAGGACGACAAGGACGATCCCGGCGAGGAGTGAGACGCCCAGCGCGCGCTACCACGGCAGGGCGTGAGCTACTTCCGCGGCGCTGGCTTCGCCGCTGCGCCGAGGATGCGACTCCTGGCGAGCAACCCGAGCAGGGCAGGATCGGGGGTTCCCACGAGGGCACCGCGCGGCGCCGCGTCGACCTCCGCGGCCTCGAGTTCGGGGACGCGCCGCGGCGCACACTGCACGAGGATGCACGAGAGGACCGCTGCCGCGGTGATCCGGAATAGCTGCACGAGGCCCTTCCTGCGAGAGGTACCTCGTGAAGAACGGCGCGCGCGCGGTGACGTTCAGCCTTCTTCCATGCTGCCGGTCTCGACCGGCGTGGGCTCCTCGACGACGGGCTCCGACACGTCGAGCGTGAGCGGACCGACCGAGACGGTGGCGAGGAAGTGCTCGCCCTGCACGGAGACGTGGCGGCGATGCAGCATGGATCGCGCGAGGTCGTCGTTGCCGACGGCGAACGACGCGATGAAGAGGCCGCGCGGTCCGATCTCGTCCTCGGGCTCGTCCTCGTCCTCGGGCTCGGCTCCGATCACGCTGCCGCCGATGTGGAGGCGGCGCGCGCGGCTCGGCATGGCGAAGGTCATCCTGGTGTCCTCGCCCTCGGTCTCCTGACGGAGCACGCGGACGAGGTCGGCGCCGTCGGGCACGAGGGAGACGCCGACGTCGAGCGAGGCGATCTTGAGGACGCGATTGCCGTCCTCGTCGACGCCGTGCGCCTTCACCACCAGGTTGCACGCGATGGCGCGGGCGACATCGTCACCCGAGAGGCTCCACGCGAACCCGGAGCGGGTGGCGATGCCGCGACCGACCTCGCGCTCCTCGCACGTGGGGCCGAGCCACATCGAGACGTCGGCCGAGCCATCGAGCATCGAGGCCTCGATGCGGAGGCTGCCGTGGCGGACGTCGAGCGCGTCGACGTTGAGGGCCAGGGCCTCTTCGACCTCGGGCAGGGGAGGGGTCGGGCCCGCCGCATGGTCGCTCGATGGGACGGCGCAGCCGGCGGTCGCGAGACAAAACGCGAGCGCCGCGCCGATGTGCGCGCAGGTACGGATCATGGGATGGGGAGCCTTCTCGTCCCGTCAGAGCGGGGTCCGGCACATCAAAAAACGCGGGCAAGGCAAGTGTCCACCGAGCGACAGCAGCCTCCGAGCATTGTTCCTGGAGAACGCTCGGCGGTTGGTTAGCCTTTCACCGGGTCACTTCGCCGCGTGACCGGGGCCGAGGATCTCGGCCATCTTGGTCTTCGCGTCGAACGTGTGGACGTGCGGCGGGTGGTGGCAAGACAAGCACATATCCGTCCCGGGGTTGACGACCGGGACCTTCACCGCCTTGGGCTTCGCGGAGTGGAGGGAGCCGGGGCCGTGGCAGACCTCGCACTGGACATTCTGCAGGTCCTCGGTGTGCGTGACGGTGCTGCCGCCCGGCCGGTCGTAGCCGGTGACGTGGCAGCTCACGCAGTCGAGATTGAACTCCTTGAACTGCGTCGAGAGCGTCGCGTACGCGTGGGCGTGGGCGGTCTTGTCCCAGACCTTGCGCGGCTCCTCGTGGCACGACGTGCAGATGTCGATGCCGACGTAGCCGGGCTCGCCCTTCGGCGCAGGCCTCGGCTTGCGGTCAGCGAACTCGAGCTTGTTCGCGTCGTTCACTTGCTTGTAATACGCAAGCATCTGCGCCTTGACCTTGTCCTCCGCGCCGAGGTTGTCGCGGATCTCGCGCATCGCGTAGCGGTAGTAGCTGCCGCTCGCGGGCGGCGGGGCCTTGTCGAGCGCCGCCCGCTCGGCCTCGAGCTTCGTGATGTCGGCCTTGCGCGCGTCGATGTCCCGCTTGTCGACGTTCTTGTCGGTCTCCCACGTGGCGACGCGCGCGCGCAGCTCGTCGATGCGCTTCGAGAGCTCCTCGCGCTTGCGTGTGCGCTCGATGCCGGTGCCGTCTGCGAACTTCACGAGGCCGGCGGCGGCGGCGCCGCCCGCAGCGCCCTCGCGCGGGTAGAGATCGAGCACGGCGACGGTCTGGAGGTGGTTTCCGGTCTCGGCGATCAGCACGTCGCCGATGCGCTCCGCGGGCGGGGCCTCGGTGTTCGCGTCGCCGCCGCCGCCGGTGGAGCCGACGAGGATCGCGAGGAGCTCGGGGTTCACGTCGGCGATACGCTTGGCCTCGCCGCGGCCCACGGCGGCGACGACCACGATGGCCTGCGCGCCGTCCTTCTTCAGCGCGGCGACGGCCAGCTTGACCGCGTCGGTCGCGGGTGAAGAGGTCACCCCCTCGAGCGCGACCTTCGCCTTGTCGGGCGCGGCGACGCCGACGATGCCGAGCTTCACGCCGCCCACGTCCTTGATGGCCCACTTCACGGGCGCGATGTCCGCCGCCTGCACGTTCGCGGCGAGCAGCGCGGCGCTGCTCGCGGTGGTGATCTTCTTGAGCGTGTCGACGCCGCCCGCCCACTCGTTGCGGCCCGGTGCGAAGGCGAGCAGGTTGACGGTCTTCAGCGACGCGCCGATGGTCTCGGCCTTCCGGACCTCCTGGGCGCGGCGATCGGCGGCAAGCTCCATGTCCATGAAGAAGGTGGGACCGGCGGCGAGGACTCCGGCGCCCCTCGCCTTGTCCTTCTCGGCGGCGACGAGCGCGCCGAAGTGGTCCATGCCTCCCAGCTGGTCCTTCACGCACCCACACGGCTCGAGGGCGCCGGCGAGATCGGTCACGAGATAGAGGCGCGCGGCGGGCAACGGCTCGGCGCCATTGTGGGGCGCGCTTCCGTCCGGACCGCCGGTGGGGCGACATCCCTCGCAGGCGCAGAAGGCGGCGAGCGCGAAGAAGAGAGAGAGGAATCCGACGAGCCGCCAGGGACGCCAGGAGATAGGCCGCTGCACGCAGAATACCTTAGCACCGGCCTCCGACGCGTTCGTGACATAGCGGTAGGAAATCGCTACCCTTTCGACGTTGGGCAAGGGTCCTGCGCGCACGAATGTCTGCCCCGTTCCGTTTCGGCCCGTTCTTCCTCGACTCGCGCATCGCGGTCGGCGGCACGGCCGAGGTCTACCTGGGCCACCCCGCGACGCCGGACAGCGGGCTGCCGGACACGCTCGTGGTGAAGCGGCTGTTGCCGCACTTCGCTTCGGATCCGGAAGGTCGGACGATGTTCGAGCGGGAGGCGCGACTGCACGCGGCGGTCACGCATCCGAACGTGGTGACGGTGTTCCATGCCGGCGCGGATGCGCGAGGCGAGCCCTACCTCGCGATGGAGTACATCGACGGCGTCGACGGCTACCGGCTGCTCCGCCGGTTGCGCCAGGACGACGAGCTCTTGCCGGTCGGGGTCGCGGTCTTCATCGCGCGCCAGGTGCTGCGCGCGCTGGAGAGCGTGCACGCCGCGCTCGACCCGCTCTCGGGCGGCGCTCTGGGCATCGTGCATCGCGACGTGAGCCCGTCGAACATCTACATGTCCAAGGACGGGCACGTGAAGCTCGGTGACTTCGGCATCGCGCGCTCGACCACGCGCACCACGCTCCGCAGCGAGGCGGGGCAGGTGCTGAAGGGGAAATTCGCGTACCTCGCGCCGGAGCAGGTGGCGGGAGAGCCGAGTGATCATCGCGCCGACCTCTTCAGCCTCGGGACGGTGCTGGCGGAGACCCTGCTGAATCGTCCACTCTTTCCGGGGGGCGGGCAGCTGGCGATCCTGCTCGCGATCCGGGATTGCAAGGTCGACGCGCTCCAGCAGATTCGCGCGCGGCTGCCACCGGGTCTGTTCGAGGTCCTATCTCGCGCGTTGTCGCGGAGCCCCGCCGATCGCTTCGCGAACGCCACCGATCTCGCGGCGGCGCTCGCGCCGTTCGAGGCGGACCCGCGGCTTGCGGTGCGCGAGATCTCGGCGCGGGTCAAGTGGGTGAACGCCGCGTCCTCGTCGGATCAGATGGCGGCGGTACGCGAGAGCGCGCGCATGCGGGCCGTGCAGATCCCGAGCACGGTGGCACCTGCGCCGGGCGCAAAACCGCACGTTGCCGTCGAGGCCGCGGTGCCCTCGGCGGCGGGCGCGCGCGCCGTTTCCGAGATCCCTGTCGACTACGTCGCAGACGAGCCGGAGCGCAAGACGGAGGAGTACGAGCTGCTCCCTTCGTTCGTGGTCAAGGAGAGCGGCGAGCGACTGGGGCCGTGGACGTTCGCGCGCCTGATGGAAGCCCTGGCGACGGGCCACGTGCAGCGCGGCGACGAGGTCGACTTCGTGGGCCGCGGCCTCTTGCCGGTCGAGGAGATCGAGGAGCTCCAGCGCTTCCTCCCCACGACCACCGCCGCGACGGGCAAGCTCATCGGGCCGGGCGCGCCGGACTTCAACGACCAGATCGGCAACGTGTCGATGCTCCAGACGCTGATGCGCGTGCTGGCCCAGCGCGAGACCGGGGTGCTCTTCGCGGAGCGCGCGGAAGAGGCGGGCATCGAGGGTGCCCGCAAGGAGCTCTACTTCGTCGCCGGCAAGCTGCAGCACGTGGCGTCGAGCAATGCGAGCGAGCTGCTGGGCGAGTACCTCGTGCGCCGCGGCAAGCTGGAACGCGAGGAGCTCGATCTCGCGCTTGCAGTGCTCCCGCGCTACGGCGGCCGCATGGGCGACACGCTGATCTCGATGGGCCTGGTGGGCCCGGTCGACATCTTCCGCGCGATCCGCGAGCAAGGTCGTGACCGGGTAGCCGATCTGTTCTCGTGGAACGCCGGCGCCGTCACGTTCTACCGCGGTCACACCGCGCCGCATGTCGAGTTCCCCCTGGACCTCGACCTACCCTCGCTCATGCTTGCCGGCCTCGAGGCCGCCAAGCCAGGCGACGCGCCGATGGAGGACCACCGACACCAGCTCGACCGCGTCGTGGCGGGGCAGCCCGCCCAGGATGATCGGGTGATGCTGGGAGGCGTGATCTGGCCCCCGGTGGTCGCGCGCGTGCAGACGCTGGTGCGTACGCCCACGACGCTGCGCGACGTGCTCAAGGCCGCGGCCCGAACGGTGGGGCTCACCGCGGGCGACGTCCTGCGGGGGCTCGAGATCCTGCATGCGGCGGGCCTCGTGGTCTGGAAGGGGTAGGCGGGTCAAGCCAATGCCGCTTCGGCAGTGGGTCGCGGGCGCGAACGTCCCTGGAGGAGGCGATCGATCTCTGGCTCGGCGAGCGCGTCGGCGAGATGAGCCACGCCGAGATCGAACGCACCGCCGCGATGCTCACGCGCCTCTACCGC
>Ga0123336_10004958_pt1 | contig 10682 bp, 4 predicted proteins | sample SSSSmetaG_FD_96466 | JGI IMG/M metagenome (GOLD analysis project Ga0123336, IMG submission 96466) | Glacier valley bacterial and archeal communities from Borup Fiord, Nunavut, Canada, to study Microbial Dark Matter (Phase II) - ​SSSS metaG | ecosystem: Environmental > Aquatic > Freshwater > Ice... | reverse complement strand
TATCAAAATACCTTCTTGGTTCACTTCCAAAATCAGGTTTTTTTCTATTTGGTCCAGTATTAGCTTCAATCAAATCACTTATTATTTTTGCATCCTTTTTACAAAATATATATTCTACTAACCCTACAAATCCGGAATCTGAATAAGTATTGATAAATATCATTTTAAGCATATTGTCATTGGTTGCAAATAAAAACAAATCTTTCATTTCCTTTTCATTATAATGAAAACAACTCCAATTAGAAAGATAGTTTAAATCCCAAGCTTGATTTCTACATCCCTCAATAATTTTTACAATATCATTTGAGCCAGCACCTTTTGGAGCTTTAATATTTTCTTGGTTTGTAAACAACATTATAATATAAGTTAAGGTAGACTCACACACTATCAAATTAGCATAATTCCATCGTAAATAATTTAAAACCCTATCAATACTCGACATATTTTGTTTCAGCAAATAAACAACATGTATCATTTCTGATATATGCATCAGAAAGTGATCATCTTGCTCACAATAATCAACAACAGTATTGTGTGCTTCTACTTTCATGCAAAATGGTGGCAAACTGTCAATAATGCCTTCTGCTAATCTTAGCCAAGTCATACGAGGATAAAAACTGAATATTTTTTGAAATTTATCTAATTCTACCTTAGCATTTATAAAATCTCCGCTTTTATTTGCTTGCTCTTTAATCCCTAGTCCTGCACTCACTGGAAAATTATTCAACAATGCCCATGTCATTAGTAAAGCTATAATTCTCATTTCCTTCTCATCTTTCAATGATCCCTCTTGCGACAAGTGTAGTAAAGAACTTAATAAATTTCTATCCAAAAAAATAATGACTTGTTTTTCAATACTTGCAGTTATAAGTTCTGAATAATCAAGCTTACCATCTTGCGAGTATCTTGGATGAAAAATAATTTGTGCTTTTGAAATAGCCTCCCAAAGAAGTTCATATTCTTCTCCATCTAAGCACATAAAATTCACCCAATCACCTTCTCTCTTTTAATTTTCACCTCATTTAGATGCTTTCTCGAATAATCGTATAAGCTTTTGGTAAAGCTTTTTTTAACATTTTATCTGATACCCTTATACTATTTGCTGGAATTCTAGGATTATCAGAGTTCCACATTGCGGGATATACATAAAGTTCTCGTTTCATGCCATTTTTATTTAAATATATCTTTCTATTATTAAAAGTGATATCAAAATCAGAATCAATTAACGCAATTTCCTTTAAACCTAATAATAAAGTGCATTGCTTCTCGTATTCCACTGGTTCAGCTACATTATTATACTTACACCAATCTAGCAGCTCCTTTGCTGCAAATCTATCTAAAATATCCTGAACCCTTTGATTCCAGAAATGCATTAAGCAATCATGACATGCTGAATTACAATCATTCTTACATTTTAATATTTCATAGGTCGTTTCAATCAGTTCTTTTGTCTTATTAGCCAAAAGAGAACTATATCCTGCTCCACTCGATAAACTGTCAAATAAGAAAATATCTGCACAAACTTTTCCTTGCGAATATCTTAATCGGTACCCACTCTTCATATCATTAAATTCTACATCTAGTAATTGCCCTGCTGCTAATATCATTGCTTCTGCTAATGTTTGCACTGCACTTCTAATCCATAATCCGTCAATACTTGTATTTACGTTTATAGGATCTATTTCAATTTCCAATAGTATCATATCGGTTAGAAACTGATGTCCTAAAAAGGTATTAACAATTCTGTCTGATGGATGTGAACAGGTTTCTTTAACGAGTGGGTTTCTAAATGGCTGTTTTATCTTTTGCAATGCTATTCTATCATCACCAGGAACAGCTGCTCCACAATCTTGGCAAATAGTGAATCCATCACTTTCTGGACCTTGATTTAATATAGTCAAAGGTTGATCTGTTAATCTTCCATAGCGTAGCGATGGATATATATCTGATTGAATCATATCCTTACCACGAATTGGGGCTGCATAGCTAGGCTTTTCTGTATATGACATTTCAGATTCGGCCTCTGCTTCACGAATACTCCGACCATTAACAGGCGCGAATCCCCATGGTTTTAATAAATGCTGGAACTTTATACTTTCGTTACCACAAAAAGGACATTTTTTTCCCGTCGTCTCCTCAAATCCTACCCAATTACAAGACTGGTTATCACAATAAAACATCGACCGATAAAAATCTTTGCTTTCAAAATATCTTCGTGCAGGATGATGCTTTCCTTCTTCACTAAACTTAGAATGGAAATTATAAATACCACCTGATTTATATGTCTTTTTATTAACAACGATTAATTTTCCTGGTGCATATTCACTAATAGCCATGTCCAGGGCCCTATCTGGTTCTTGTTCTACTTTACTTCCATAGCTATCCTCAATACTAAATCCCACAACATTTCTTGGAAATGAATATGTAGGAAAGATTCCGTTCTCTAAAAATACATCCAGAAGCATCTTCTCCTTTCCTTCAGAATCAATATAGTTATCTTCATAAGATAAAACATTTTGACGTAACTTTTCAATCGCAATTTTAAATGCATTTTTTAAAGAAATAATCTCATCTCTCTTTGACTCCGGAACCAGTCTTATTATTTCTTCCTTTAGCAAAAAATTTTTGTTTAAATAACTCATAAATTCTACATAATATTTGTCTATAAACAAAATAATTCCCATTTCATTTGCACCAGAATGAATTCTTGAAAGGAAGTCAGATACGTATAACATTTAAATGTCTGTATACCAATTTTGAATTATCAATATCTATTGCTGGAGTTCTTGGTTCTCCAGAAATTATTTTTTCTGGATTATTAAAATAGTAGCTATCATGTGGCCCATTATCTGTATATGTAACTATCGTAGATATTGCCGAACTTCTTCTTCCAGCTCTACCTGCACGTTGCTGATAATTTTCCCGCATTGGGGGTATATTACGTAAACCAACTGCAGTTAATGACCCAATATCAATTCCTACTTCCATGGTAGTCGTACAACTTAAGATATCAACAGGTCCATTATCATCAATATATACATTTTGAAATCTCATTTCATATTGTTCTGTTGTTGACCACATATCAAGTCGTTGATCTTTATGTGATAATTGTGCAGTGTGTTCTTCTGTATTGATACGTGTCATTAATGCATTCTTTTCACCATTAATTGCAGCAATAACTGGTTTTCGCCAAAAGTCAATGCCTTCAAATTCATTTTCTGTCATCTCATGTGGCTCACCTTTACAACAAAGTGCACATTTATCCCATAACTTAAAAGGAAATATTCTCCCACAGTTTGGGCACTTATACCATTTGCTTTTTACTCCGTATTTTAAAGTTATTACTTTAGGATTTAAATAATAAAACTCATTGTCGCCTTTACCTTTTTGCATAAAGCGCATAAATTGGTTAAATATAACATTAATATTATCTTCGCTGAATTCCTGGTCAATTAATAGCTTTTCAAATCTTTTAGGTAATTTCTCCAGTTTATCAACACCCAAACGGTTAATTCTAGTAATACTCCTCCTGACCATATCACTAATGCCATAATCATATGCATAACTATCCGTCATTATTTCTGCTGCCCAGGCCGAAAAAAGATGTAAAAACTCACTATCACTTATATTAACATCGGCCTCCTCTAGATTATCTATTATTTCATCTATTAAATAATTATCACAGGGTTCTACCCAGCACAATCCTAAATCGGTAAGTGATCGGAAATTACTGCACAAATGTTTTAATAAATATTTTGAATATAGTTCTGGCACACTTCCAAATGAATGCTTTGTTAACTTTGTATAGTCAATTTCTAGGCCTCTTTCATGAGCTCTTTTTATCGCCTTTTGTATATCTTTTAAATGATTATGTAAATCTACTTCATCATCGCCATAGAAAAATCTTAATTTATTTTCATAAGCGACATGTAGAAAAACAACATATAGCAAATCCATTGTTGGTTCTACATTATTTTTACTGGACCAGTCTTGTAGAATTAGTGCGGATACTGTAAGTGCCTTTTTAATTGCCTCTTCATCTGCAACAACTGTAAGTTCTTTTGCTAATGTGGCCGCACGTTGTCTACTATCAGAAAATAATAAAACTTTTCTACCAGCATTTGGTGTTAATTCAAGCTTTACTTCATCATAAATAACCGGTGGCTGTATCATTAACTGTTCTGATACAAGATGAAAAAATGGTTCATTTCCTTTAGTAGAAAAATCCGTCACATTTAAATGCTGCTTTTGGCATTTGGGGCAAGTCGAAAATGTATAAACATTAGGATGATCTTTGGGTGAATTTTCATTATATGCTACATGCACATAATGCGGTTTTCCTGCATGAGTATCATCGCTTTCCAAACGTCCTGCTATACCATTTAGCCAGGCAGTTCTAATTACATTTTTACCCTTGTGTGGAATATACTCCAAATTGCTAGGGATAATGTAATAGTGTACTTCTTTAAATGACTGCTCCGCAAAAACCCCCCTTTTATTCCACACAAATTTATTCTTAGGTTCCGTTGCATCCATATACCCCTTATAGAATAAAGCGCCGCATGTTCTATCATTCATTAATTCATATATCTTTCCACCACATTTGCATATGTCCTCATGTATTCCCAAATAGATTTTTCCTAAGGGTAAATTAGATTTTTCACTTTTCTCAGTACAATTTGGATTTGCACATGCAAATACACCTCTTAATCCTCTAAACATCATGTGTAATCTAGAGGGAAATAATACCTGGCCATCTACATTTTTGGCTAGTGGTGCAATTGACAATACGACACTAGTTGCTTTTTTTGCAATTTCTATTTCATTATTAGGAAAAATATTTTTTGCTAATTCGCTGAATTTTGTCGCATTGCCACGACAACATTTCATAATTTTTAATAACGGTGCAAAAGTATTCAATTCTTTGTAAAGCCATTGTTCAACTTCTTTTTCATCATTAAAATTACATATTTCAATATTTAGACTTGCAATTTTGCCAAACTGCTTAATAGCTTGAAGTTTTTTAACGCTCTCCGTTTGTAATGAGTCAATATCAAATTGGGCTAATACTTTCGCGTCAACTTCTTTATCACTATCTAACGAAATCTTATCTCTTTCCCCTACAATAATTTCAAAGCGATTTGTTTCAAAGTTCTCTGCCGTCAGATCACACGCATACTCAATTACTTTATCCATTCCTTCACTTGGTATGCTTGCACTTGTTAAGATAAACTGAATTTGCTCTCTTTTTATACCTAATTTATGCATAAATCTTCGAATAAGTAATGCAACTTCACCTCCAGCTGCACCTCGATACATATGTGCTTCATCTATTATAAACAGTAATTTATTTGTTTCTGATAAAGCAAGCCATCTACGTGTATTTTCCCATATTCCCTGTTCTTTTTGCCGCATCAACATATATTCCAACATTGAATAGTTCGTTATCAAAATATCAGGACATGTTTTTTGTATTTCAAATCTCGAAATCATTTCCGCATCTCGACTACTAGTTATATGATTTCCTTCGATTAATCCATCCACAAATGATTCCAAATTATATTTTGATGGATATTTCCCCATTTCAATGAGTTGCTTTTTGGTTGCGGCTTCCCGATTTAATAAATCCTTCTTCAAAGTTTCTGCTAATATTTTATCGTGTGAACGTTTTTGTTCTCCTGCATAAGGTGTCCTTCCAGTATACATTCCAAACTGAGGAATTCTTTTCAGTCCCACTATTTGTTTGAACATATTATGAAATTTATTGTCACTATCTCCTATCATTTTTCTCAATCTTCCAAGTTGGTCCGCTACCAATGCATTCATAGGATAAAGCATTATAGCTCGTATACCTCTCTGTTCCCAAGAAGTAGGAGATTCCTTGGCTTCTAAAACTAATTTGCTAACCATTGGCCACATAAAACACTCTGTCTTACCTGATCCAGTTCCTGTTGCCACAAACAAATCATTACCTTTATAAAAATTTTCAACTGCTTGAATCTGATGAACATATGGATTTGGAAAAACTCCTAACCTATTACGCGACATTTCTAACAATATGTCTTTTATTTGATCTGGTATTTCGATGCTTTTTTTAATTCCATCAATTGCAACTTTATATGCCGGATTCGCTTCTATATAAGCTTCTTGCCACAAAACACCTTTTTTTTCTAATTCAGCTTTACATAGTTCTCTTAGCTCATCATTTTTTCCAAAATATGCAGTCTTCACATAATCAAGTAATCGTTTTTTTAGTGAATCATGGGTATTTTGTATACTATATTCATCCATTAGGTTACTCCTTCACTTCAATCTGCAAAGTATTTAGTATTTGCTTAACATAACCCCACATTTTAATAGGTACCACATATTTAAGTTTATCTGTTACACTACTTTGAGGCCAACAATAAGTTTCAATTATTCTTTCTTCCATAATTGGTAGTCTACAAAATAGCTTTAGTAACACAACATCTTTCTTATTTTCTGATATAGCCTTTATTGAATTACCTGACATGGTTCGCAATGCCAGGATAATTCTTCGTTCTTCTTTAAATTCATATAACACTGAAGATAATTTATAAGATACAATTTCATTATCTTCAATTTTAAGTAAATAATATTCATAATAATCATTATACAATTTTATCCTACCAAGACATATTTCCTCAAAACCTGTGACTGAAAATATATTATTCCAAGATTTATATGGTGCTTCCTTACTTAATGGTTGAAAAAATTCTAAATCCACTAAAGCCATCACTTTCTCCCATTCAGCTGCTTTAATCAACCATTTTACGAAATCTACTGGGTTTATTAAAATATTTTTTTTTATATTAGAAAATTCAGTTTCTTGGATTTGTGCTATTCCAACATTTAATATACCGTTAGTATTTGGATCAGTTACCCCATAAATTCTTTTATAACCTTCAATCAAATCCTCTTCACGATTATTTGGAACACCTATATTTGTTTTTAAATCTGTCTCAATCAGTTCTCCAGAATATAACATTCGCTCACGCAGAACTCGTATCGGATGATCTTCGTTCTTTTTAGATGTATTATATGAGTTCCAAAACCAATTTTCACACTGTGGTATTGCTAATATTATTTGATTTAGAATTTCTGTTCCTCTAGTAAAAACGTAGCTTTTACTTTTTGTACGGACGATTTCATCCATATTTCCTGAATCTTGTGTTATAACTTTTAGCCATTGTACCATTGCAGAATACACTAAGCGACCAGTATAATTTTCTAAAATTTCATCCTCATAATGCATTATTTCAATATCTTTTGCTATCGCATATACTAAGCTATGTTCCATAATTTACCTCTAACTAATATTTTTTAATCTTTCTATTTCACTTTCATCCACTTTACATAATTTTAAAAGTACTTCGTACTCATCTTGCGTCATCCGCCCATTTTTACAGCAAAGGTAGATTGCATATAGTAATGGTAATCCTATTTTACCTTCGGATATCATTTCAAAATATATATTAAGAATGGTCGCAAAATCTATGCCCATTTTCTTTGTCATTAGATTTTGCTTAACAAATGGCCTAAGATATTTATAACTATTAGTTATATCTTGATGTTTTTCTCCTAAATATAATTTTTCTAAATCAAAATTCCCTATTTTCCATGAATCTCTACTTGGAATATCTACAAAACTCTCTGTTTCCAAATATAAAGCGTAATTCCAAATATTTTTTGACAATGTATTTACTATACCTTTAGTTCCTACACCAAAGAAAAGATATTTATCTTTACAATGCTTATTAATTGCCAAAAATGCTAATTCATTAAATGAATTTAAAATCCCATCAATATATATAGTTTTAGAATTCATTTCATTTATTATACTAATGATCTGTGTTACCTCACACTGCCCTGATGGAATAAATATATATCCAGCTGTGGATGCATCTATCAATGCTGATACTGCATTTGCTATTTTTTCACCAACACTATCTGATATAAGAATAGATTTTTTGCTCAACAACGTTGCAATTACTGTGGTAGATAGTTCCATTGATTCTTCGAATTCTGTAGAAATGCTATCCGATAGTTCATCACAAAATTCTTGAATACTACTAATATCATTAGCTTCAAATACTTCTTCTGGTATATATTGTCTACTATTCTTTATGTAAAAATCTGATTTTTTATCTCCATCGTTAACATTAGCGACTTTTAAGCTATTAACTGCTTCAGCAACTCCCATTAATTCAGTAGCATGGATAATATCAGTTTTAAATGCATCCAAGTGTTGCTTAATTTCCAACTCAATCTCTTTTTTTCTTTTTTCTATGATTTGTATTTTTTCTTCTTTTATCTGCACTTTTTCTTCAATATTTTTCAAAATAAACTGGTTTCCTTTTAATTCATCTTTAATAGTATGTAACTTAGATAAGGCTTTATCTGTTTCTTCGGTTATTCTTAATATTTCCTGAGACTTTTCTTCCCTTAAGGAATCATACTCACTCATCCATTGCTTTTTTATTACCATAAGGCATTGTTTATATATGTCTTCATCATTCAATAGACAATGTTCCACCATCACATCTAGATCCGAACAGGACATAAATAAATTCACAATTTGATCTGCATAATGATCCACTGCCTCTTTTGCCATTTCATAATCAAATCCTGTCTGCTCAAAGAACTCTAAAATTTCATTTTCATTATTTCTGGCCTCTTGTACTACATCCAATAATTTTCTTATCTCATTCTTGGTTAACTTATATTTTTCTTTTTGGCTTTTAAAGTATTTGCTGAAGAAACTTGCTACATAGCTGACTGCTGCTCTAAGAAAAAACTTATCAAAGTGTTCATCCAATACTGTATTACAGTAAAAATAGCGAATGGATTCAATACTACTCATATGCAAATTTTCCATGAGTCTTTCTGTCGATAGTACTTTTTCTTTTTCAATTTGATACATTGGAAAGTAATGTTTCGTATGCAACATATCTTTTACACTTTGAGTTATATAAAAAATATTTGCATCTTGATTAAAATCGTTTTTATCGCATTTTAGAACTGTAAAACAGTCTTTATCCGAATTTATAACCATTAAGAATGTTTCATTGGTATCTTCTTTAAGAATTATTCCCTGGCTTAAAATGCTTCTTATCTCATCTATATCTAAAATAGCGTTATCAATAAACTCTGCAGGTTTTATTATTTCATATATTTCGCCAGTAAAGTTAGGATAATTATACGACCATTGCTTTGTTATATCTTCTTCTTTTGGCTTCCATTGTCTAATTTCTGTCTGAAACATTTCTATATTATCTGGATTGGCGCCTATTATAGTTGGATCGAAAACGCCTAAATACATTATAGCGTTTTTTTCTGTATACTGAGCTTTTTCAAAGCACTTCTTCTCTATATCATAATCTGCTATTCTGTAGAACAAGGGCTGGCCTAATTTCCCTGGATATGCCATGCATAATGAATTTCTAAATTCCTCATAAATCATTTTGATTTATCCCTCCTAGTAATATGCTAGAAACCGAAGCGGGAATTGTATTATCAACTAAATACTGACACAGTCTACTTCTAGAAATGTTATAATCAGCAATCAGTTCTTGTAGTAATCGCCTAACTTCAAAAGGCACTATTATTCTATTATCCCTATCATGTTTCTCTGCAATACAGAAAAGTTCTTTATCATCCCAATATAACTTGCTTTTGTCAGTAAGCCTCTTTTCTATGTACACTTGGTAAATAATCCGTTGATGCGATAAAATCACTATTGTTTCCTTATATTTCAAATCAGACAAATCTAATTGATTACTTGTATTTCTAAATTGACTTATATGATTTTTTCCATCTATTTTAATAACTTCTACTGCAGAAGCAGTCTGAAAGTGCAATTCCAAATCTGTTCGTATTTCACATAAACCTTGCACGTCAGTTAGCTGACCTTTTAAATCTTTTTCTGCGATTTCATATGATAACTGTGGCATATTTAATTCTATATTTTTAAAATAAGTTCCTGTTCCAGCTCTTTTTCTATCTACATTAATCATCGTTATGTTATTATTAACCTTGAATTTTATTGTGTTTATTCCACTATCCGATTTTTGTAAATTAATTAAGCCTGGATGGATATTACTATCTTGGTAAATAAATACCTTTGGATCATCATTTCCAGATATAACACTACAAGTTAACTCAGTATTTCTACCTATCACTTCGTATGTATCGCCTCTACGTATGCACGGTGGCCACAGCGGAACTACTTCCGGTTGCTTTTCCAATAAATCTATATGTAAATTATTTTTTAAGTAGCTTGCTAATTTTCTAAACTGATTTGGTTTTGATAAACTTGCTTCAAACTTACCTTTGAACACATAATACTTCCCATCTTTTAAAACCAAATTTCCACATAATTTCATATTAATTTCTTGAAGATAATTTGGTAATCCTATATCTTTTCTCACCCAGTAATACTCAGTATTTGTCGAAATAGAATCTCCGTGTCTTATTTTTTTGCCACCACAGTCATTTGAAGTAAATAGTGCGCCTTCATTTGAAAATCCATCAGCATAGTCCGACCATAGTTCTTTCATAGAATACGCTACATCACTATTTGAAAAAGCTATTTTATATTGATGCTCACATTTAGGAATGAAATCGATTGGAATATAGGTAGTTGTACCTGAATTAAATCT
>Ga0123336_10004957_pt1 | contig 10685 bp, 13 predicted proteins | sample SSSSmetaG_FD_96466 | JGI IMG/M metagenome (GOLD analysis project Ga0123336, IMG submission 96466) | Glacier valley bacterial and archeal communities from Borup Fiord, Nunavut, Canada, to study Microbial Dark Matter (Phase II) - ​SSSS metaG | ecosystem: Environmental > Aquatic > Freshwater > Ice... | reverse complement strand
TTGCTTCATCAGGCATTCTATTTAATTTATTATGTAGACCTTCACTCATCAATTCATGCAGACTTTTTCCGAAAAGATTAGATTGCCATATCTGTGAAGGCTCACCCTCAAATTCTTTCATAAGATAGTTCACGAGCTCTTCTGATTGTTTTTCTGTTCCAACCAATGGTGAAATCTCGGTTTCTATCTCTGCTCTTATCATATGTATAGAAGGAGCACTAGCTTTCAATTTAACGCCAAATCTGTTGCCTTGGCGAACAATTTCAGGCTCCTCTAACTTCATATCATCAATAGTAGGAACAACGATACCATATCCCTTTAGATTTACATCTCTTAGAGCACTCTCAACTTTTTCATACTCTCTCTTTATACGACCTAAATCCTTTATTATGGAAATTAGCATTCTTTCATCATCAATCTGTAAGCCAGAACGATCTGATAGAATTTTGTAAAATAGTTCATCTGGCATGTTAACTTCAACTAATGCACTACCTCTACCAGCATCAATATCCTTAACCTCTGCGCTTCTAACAAACGAATTTTCGTTTAATTTTGCAGTGCAGCTTGTGACTGTACGTAACTTATCGGCATCGACAAAAGCTGATTTTACTGCTTTAAATACTGAAACCTTAAGTGGGTCATCTGATTCAATGCTATCCATCCAACGAGGTATGTTTATACCTATTTCGCATACTGGAAACTCATATAAGATGGTTTTCATTATGTCGTAGATATCGGCCTGATCCATCTTTGCACAATTCATAGGTACAACGGGAACGTTATATTTTTGTTCCAATTCGCCTTTTAATTGAATAACGTCGTCTCCATCTGGTTGAGTACAATTCAAAAGAACTGCAAAAGGTTTCCCCGTAGCTTGCATCTCAGCAATAACACGTTCTTCTGCTTCAATATACTCTTCTCTACCAATTTCGGTAATACTACCATTAGTAGTAATAACCAGCCCAATAGTGGAATGTTCCTTGATAACCTTCCTAGTCCCTATCTCTGCAGCTTCACCAAATGGAATTTGATGATCGAACCATGGAGTATCAACCATTCTCGGCATATCATTTTCAAGATGACCAAGAGCATTTTTAACTAGATAACCGACACAGTCAACTAGTCTAACTTTAAGTCGAATATTATCTCCAACAACGATTTTTGCTGCTTCATTAGGAATGAATTTCGGTTCTGTCGTCATAATTGTTCTGCCGGCGGCACTTTGTGGCAGTTCGTCTCTTGCTCTATCCCTCTCAAATGAATTCTCAATGTTTGGAATAACAAGCAAATCCATAAATCTTTTTATGAATGTTGACTTTCCTGTCCTGACGGGACCTACAACGCCTATGTAAATGTCCCCATTTGTTCTTTCAGCTATTTGCTGATAAATATCAAATCTATCCATCATCAAACCTCCCTTGTAATATTCACCGCGTGTTCTCGGATATTTCACTACTAAATATATGTAGCTGTCCTTATAATATTACAAAGCAGATTAAATTATGATATTAATATTTGTATTTATTTTTTTTTGCTACCAAACCTAGATTCGGTACCTTTAATAAGACGTAAGATATTAGCTTTATGCCTAAAAATAAGTAGTATAGCTACAAATATAGAAAAATATGTTGTTGGGTTAAGACCGGATTGGCTATTAAGCATGTCACCAAGGAAAAAAACTAGTAATGGTAAAATGCCAGCAGCTACAATTGATCCCAAAGAAATAAAACGAGTAGCTACTACAATGATAATAAAAAATCCTAAACATATCAAACTTGGAATGGGAGCCACCATAAGCATAACAGCTAATGACGTCAGAACTCCTTTTCCTCCTTTAAACTTGAAATATATTGGCCAATTGTGACCTAAAATAGCGGCTGATCCCGCTAATATTAGGCCTAAACTTGGGTACTCCCCTTTAAAAAGAAGCATTCCAATTAAACAAGCAATAATTCCTTTAACTAAATCTCCAATTGTTGTAAAGATAGCAGCTTTCTTACCAATTGTACGCAACGTATTCGTTGCGCCAGCATTTCCACTTCCATGCTGTCTAACATCTGTATTATAAAACACCTTTCCTATTATGATAGCAAAATTAATACTACCCAATAGGTAACCTATAATGATTGATAAACTGAGTAAAATAATATCATTTAGACCCATTTTTCTTATCCTCTGTCTTTTCTCTTAGTATAAATCTAATTGGAGTTCCTTCGAATCCGAAGTTTTTGCGCAATTGATTTTCTATATATCTTTCATATGAATAATGAAACAATTTTATACTATTACAGAAAATTACAAACGTTGGTGGTTTTATGGATACTTGTGTCATGTAGTATATTTTCAGACGTCTTCCTTTGTCTGATGGTGGCTGAACCACTGATGTAGCTTCATTTAGAACATCATTGAGCATACCTGTATGCACACGGAAAGCAGCTTGGTTTGCTACGTATTTAACTAACTCGAAAATTCGTGGAATACGTTGCCCTGTTAAAGCTGAAACGAAAACAACTGGCGCATACAACATAAAAGCAAATTTATCTTGAACTGTTCTTCTATATTTTTCAAGCGTCCCCGTCTCTTTTTCAATTAAATCCCATTTATTAACTGCAAAAATACTTGCCTTTCCATTTTCATGTGCCCAACCTGCAATTTTTGTATCTTGCTCAGTTACGCCATCAACTGCATCTATTACAATGATTACAACATCTGATCTTTCAACCGCCGCTAAAGCACGCATAATGCTGTAGCGCTCAATATCTTGGTTTATTTTACCCTTTTTTCTCATGCCCGCTGTATCTATAAAGCAGAATTTTTGCTCTTCACGCACAAGATAGGTATCAATTGCATCCCTCGTTGTTCCTGGTATATTACTTACGATTACTCGCTCTTCACCGAGGATCTTATTTATAATAGATGATTTGCCGGCATTAGGCTTACCAACCACAGCAACCTTTATAGTTTCTGCATCATCTTCATCTCCAGTATCAGGTGGTAAAATATCATACACAGCATCAAGTACTTCTCCCATACCAAGGCCATGAGCTGATGATACTGTATAAAAATCACCAAGTCCTAAACTATAGAACTCATAAACTGAAGCTGGTGGCTCTCCAATATTATCGACTTTATTAATAACTAACAAAACAGGCTTTCCTGTTTTTTTCAATATTATTGCGATATCATTATCTGTCGCAGTGATCCCTTCCTTAGCATCTACCATAAATATGATAACATCTGCTAAGTCCATCGCAATCTCTGCCTGTCTTCTCATTTGCGACATTATCGTATCTGTAGTATCTGGCTCAAGCCCTCCTGTATCTACAAGGGAAAATACTCTGCCTCTCCACTCAACATTTTCATATATCCTATCTCTAGTAACTCCAGGTGTATCCTCTACAATAGCGATCCTTTTTCCTGAAATAAAATTAAAAAAAGACGATTTACCAACATTTGGTCTTCCAACTACAGCAACTACTGCTTTACTCAACAGACATTCCTCCTCTAAGTATCTTCTCAACAAAATCCTTACCGCTGTCAAGTACGGGACATACAGAAACTCCAAGTGAATGTTGTAGCTGTTCTAATGTCATATCATCTAAGAACACAGTTTCTCCTCTTCGTAGCATATTGTTTGAAATAAGCAAAGCTTGTCCTAAATCTTTATCCTTTAGCTGTGCTATTAGATCGCTACCTGTTAACAAGCCAGATACAGTTACAGTATCTCCAAAATAATTGTTCGTAATACTGTATACGGTAACGCTTAACTTTGGGACATATTTTGTAATCATACTTACTAATTTTTCAATTATACCATATGAAGCAGTACCAGTTGCAATAGAAACTTTTTTATTTATCAAAGCTTTTGCAAGCATTTGTTTATTTTCATTTAAATATTCCTTTACCTCATATTGGAGAGAACTTACCATTCCAACTCCATTTTCAAGCTGTGGAAAATCTTCATAGCTTTCATAATCAGGCATTTCCACATCTGCCTTCAAATAAAACTCATCTGCCACATAAACAAAGGCTGTTCCAATATCTATTTTTAGTTTTTTTTGTAAAATAGTAATATATTCTACAACATTAGCACATTCAGCTTCTGTAAATAGTCTAAGTTTATATAGTTCATCTCTATATTTTGTCAATCCTACAGGAACTATAGAAACGCTTTTAATTCCATAACTCAACGAAATTAAATCTTTCATAGTGTTTTCTAGCTCCTGACCATCATTAATACTAGGGCATAAGACAATTTGGCAATTAACATCTATCCCACCATCACATAATGTCTTTAGCTTATCCATTATGTCTGTAGCTTTTTTATTTCCTAACATAAAGCTACGCAATTTAGGATTTGTTGTTTGAACTGAAACATTAACTGGGGAAAGCTTGTATTTCACTATTCTATCAAGCTCATTCTTATCTACATTAGTTAACGTAACATAATTTCCAGTTAGAAAAGACAACCTTGTATCGTCGTCCTTAAAATAAACCGTGTCTCTCATTCCTTTAGGTAACTGATCAATAAAGCAGAAAATGCAATTATTGCTACATCGTTTATCGTCATCTAATAATGAGTTTTCAAAATCTATCCCTAAATCTTCGTACATATCTTTTTCTATTTGGACAACATATTCATTCGAATCTTTATCTAAAAGTACAAGTTCAACTTCTTCTTCAGATGTGTAGAATTTGTAATCAAATATGTCCTTAATTTTCTTTCCATTTATGCTTAATAAAATATCGCCTGCTTCAATTCCACCTTCAAATGCGGCACTACCTTCTTCAACACTGAGTACTACAGCTTTGCTCATATCATAAAAATCCTTTCAATAACATTTGTTTACTAAGAGAATTGGTGTTATATAGAAAAACAGCAGTCATAGACTGCTGTCTTTCCATAATTTCAATGCATCAATAACAGGATTAATCAAAAATTATAATGATATGCTAATTTTAATTAGTCCTAAGCTTCTGCTGACATTTTGATTATTTCTTTACCCTTGTAGAATCCACATTCACCACAAACTATGTGAGAAAGCTTATAACCGTGACACTGAGGACACCTTACAATATTTGGAGCGTCAAGTTTCCACTTTGCTCTTCTGGTATGAGTTCTTTCTTTAGACCATCTTCTCTTTGGACAAATCATCTAATTACACCTCCTGATTGTATTCACTGGCACAATCGCACTTTGTTTTATTCAAATTACACCCACATTTAGGACACAGCCCTAAGCAATCTTCCAAACAAAAATCTCTAAATGGAATATTAAGTATAAAATCATCTTCAACAGCTAGTCCTAATGGTATCTTGTGTCCTTCGTACTTATAAATATCTTCATCCACTACTGAATCAAGTTTTGAAAAATATCCTTTAATATTACATATAAGAACTTTATCAAACTCTTCAAGACATCTAGCACAATAATCAGTATATGGTATTTCATATGAACCATCAAATTCAACAAACTCTGCAGTTCTTGATACCACACCAATTATATGAGCCTTACCAACCTTTTGAACAGGACATCCTCCAGGTCTAGCAAATTCTAAATCCATATAAGTATCAACCACTAATGGGCTTTCTCTTTTTTGTGCAAGTTCTGAAATACTATAATACATTAATTTCACCCCATAGACTAACAGACAGTATTATACTAACTGTGACGCAAAATGTCAATAAGTATTATTTTGCAGTTCTATAAAATTTTATTTTGTAAGTTCTAATGTTTCTCTAGCAATAGAAAGTTCTTCATTAGTTGCAATAACAAAAACCTTTACCTTAGAAACATCTTTGCTTATTTCAAACTCTTCGCCTCTTCTACTATTCTTCTCTTCATCAAGTGCTATACCAAAGAAATCAAAATCATTACAAATTGCAGCTCTAAGAGCTGAGTTGTTTTCTCCAACACCTGCTGTAAATACTATTGCATCTACACCATTCATTATTGCAATATACTGTCCTATAAAGGTCTTAACTCTATATATAAACATATCAATTGCAAGTTTTGCTCTCTTGTCTCCTTGATCAGCTTTTTCAAGAATATCTCTCATATCACTACTAATTCCTGAAATACCTAGTAATCCTGATTTTTTATTTAACATATCGTTTGCATCCTTACAAGAAAGACCTTCTTTCTCCATAAGGAAAAGAATAGCTGCTGCATCTACAGTTCCCGAACGGGTTCCCATTACTAACCCATCAAGAGGAGTAAATCCCATAGATGTATCAACAGATTTGCCATTTTTTATTGCACATATACTGCCACCATTACCAAGATGGCAAGTAATTATTTTAGTTTCACTTATTGGGGTGTTCAACATAATAGCAGCTCTTTGAGCAACATATTTATGTGATGTTCCATGAAACCCATATTTTCTTACACTATATTTTTCATAGTACTCATATGGTAGTGCGTATAGATAAGCATTTTTGGGCATTGTTTGATGAAATGCGGTATCAAATACAGCAACCTGAGGTATACCAGGCATTATTTGTTGGCATGCTTTAATACCAGTAATATTTGGTGGATTATGCAAAGGGGCTATATCAATACAACTTTTTATAGCAGCCATAACAGAATCATCAATAACGACTGACGATTTAAACTTCTCACCACCATGTACTACCCTATGTCCAATGGCATTTATGTCAGACATATTCTTTATTACGCCAATTACAGGATCAGTCAAAGTCTTAATAACCTCTTCAATAGCAATTTTATGGTTATATAAATCTTTTTCTATAACAACTGCACTAGCTCCAGCTTTTGAATGTTTCAAGAAAGAATTATTAATACCGATTCTTTCACATAGCCCTTTTGCCAAAACTGATTCATTAGTCATATTAATTAATTGATATTTTAATGAAGAGCTTCCTGAATTTATAACAAGTATATTCATTTAATAAAATCCTCCTAATTACTTCTGTGCTTGTACTGCCGTAATAGCAACAACACCAACTATATCTTCTGCGCTACAACCTCTAGAAAGGTCATTTACTGGTTTTGCAATTCCTTGAAGTATTGGGCCATAGGCTTCTGCTTTAGCAAGTCTCTGAGTCAGTTTATAAGCAATGTTTCCGCAATTTAAATCAGGGAATACCAATACATTTGCATGTCCAGCTACTTTACTTCCAGGAGCTTTGGATTCACCAATAGCAGGTACAAGAGCTGCATCAGCTTGTAATTCACCATCTATAAGAAGCTCTGGTGCCTTTTCTTTAGCAAGCTTTGTAGCTAAAACTACTTTTTCAGTAAGTTCGCTTTTTGCACTGCCATATGTAGAATAAGAAAGCATTGCAACAATTGGTTCTTCTTGAACTAATTGTCTAAAAGATTTTGCAGATTCAATAGCTATATCAGATAAAGCTTCTGCATCTGGATTTTCAACAACACCACTATCCGCATATATAAAAGCACCATTAGAACCATATTCACAATTAGGCACAATCATAACAAAAAAGGCAGAGGCCATTTTTGTACCAGGCTTTGTCTTTAGGATCTGTAACGAAGGTCTTACGGTATCAGCTGTTGAATGTGCAGCACCAGAAACCATTCCATCAGCTTCTCCAAGCTTAACCATCATTGTTGCAAAATAAACATAGTTCTTCATAGTCTCAGTTGCTTGTTCGATTGTGACGCCTTTTGCTTTTCTTAATTCATAGAATGCATTCACATATTGGTCGAATTTTGGATACTTTACCGGATTTACAATTCGGCACTTAGATATGTCAAGACCTTCTGCAAGCTTTGCAATTTTTTCTTCATCGCCTACTAAAATAATATTAGAAATTCCCTTTTCTTGAACCATAGCTGCAGCTTTAATTACTCGTATGTCTTCACTTTCAGGAAGTACTATAGTCTTAATGTCAGCTTTTGCTCTCGTACAAATTTTCTCTAAAAAATTCACATATATTCCACCTTTCAATTATACAACATAACATAACTGAATTATTCTACGCCAAAATCATTCACATATCAAGTGTTAAAATAAAAGGCAAGGGGATAATAAAATTAAATTTTATTATTCCCTTGCCTCAAAAAATTTTTTGGAGTAATTATATTTGGTTCTTTACTTGTTGGAACTTTGTAAAAGCCTGTTGAACATCGGTCAACGGAGCATTTTTAATATTGTACCAACCTTTAGCTTTAATGGCATTGAATATTTCAAATTGCACTTGCTGAGTTTCAGTAACTATCTTGGTCAATTCATTTCTAAGATTCTGACACGAAGCCTCTGATACATAAGTGCCGTAGTTACCGATTATTTGTTTTTCAGTAGCTAAAACATCATTCATAACCTCTTGTTCTGTCATACCATTCATGTTGTATTCCATTTTACAGTCCTCCCTTATTGTTGTGGTTTATTATGAGATTCTAGGTAATTGTACAGCGCGGTAAAATGCCTTTTGTGCATTTGTTCAGCTTTTTCACAAACATTTTTAAGGTTGGGATCGCTACAATAACTTGAATACAAATTAAGTTTTTTAGCACTTAACGCTTCATAATTAAGTTGATCCTCTAGAATTGTTAAGTTTTTGCTAGCAATCATAGATTGTACCTCTGGATTAGGTGAAGTATTAACCATTTATAATTCCTCCTTGAAATCTATTAAAACAAAATTTACTTTGTTTATATAATATTTTCCCTAATGAGGAATAAATTATGCATACTTAGCAAAAAATAAACAAGATAAACGAAAAATAATTTATGAGGTGAGAACTTGGTGATTTTTCTAAGAACAATAATTATGTACACAGTTATAATATTGGTAATGAGAATAATGGGAAAAAGACAAATTGGACAACTTGAACCCTATGAGCTTGTAGTTGCACTTATGATATCAGAGTTAGCTGCAATGCCGATGCAGGACACAGCTATTCCTCTATTAAATGGCATTTTACCTATAGTAACCTTACTAGTAGCTCAATTAATAGTTTCCCTATTAGTATTGAAATCTACAAGGGCAAGGAAAATATTCTGTGGTTCACCTAGATTATTGATAAACAATGGCCATATATTAGAAGAAAACTTAAGAACTGAGCTGTACAATATAGACGATTTGCTTGAATCCTTAAGATTAAAAGGATATCCAAATGTGGCGGAAGTAAATTGTGCAATACTTGAGAATAATGGAGAATTGAGTATTTTCCCTAAAAATTCTTCTAGGGGTCCGACTGTTAAGGACTTAAATTTAGATGTACAAGAACAATTGCCGGTCGTAGATTTAATAATTGATGGAAAGATTTTAATGGATAATTTAATAAATAGTAAAATTGTAATGAAGAATTTTATTAAACAAATGAAAAGAATTGGTGCTAACAATGAAAAAGACATTTTATATTCAAGTATTGATTCTAACGGTATATACTTTTTTCAATTAAAAAATGGGAGGTAACATATGTCACGTACTAAACATACAGCAATTTTTATTTCAGTAATAGTGTTTATATTAACTGCTATTTTTTCTTTAAATTATTATCTTCTTAATAAAATTGATAATGATTCTGATATTATGAATGAAATGTTATCGAATATGACTAAGTATGTTAAAGAGGATAATTTTGAAAAAGCACAGGAAGAGTATGATAAGCTTAATGAGTTCTGGCATGAAACTGAAGGTAAATGGTCACTTTTTATTCATCATGCAAAAATACTAGAGATAGATGGATCTTTCAAAAAAATTGGTGGACAAATTGAAGTGGAAGAGAAAAATCAGTTGTTAGTTGAGTGTGGGTATATAGAACATCTGCTTTTAAATGTTAAAAAGTTAGAAAAGCCAACCTTAGAAAATATTTTTTAAAAAGTATTGCTTTATTAAAAGCTTTCTGATATTATGTAATTGGTGTTGATCATCGATTGACCAGATTTAATTTTTTTATGATACCAAACTCTCCTCTTCCTAATAGTTTTCCTATTATAACGGAGCGTCTGAGTCATTTTTAAACAAAGTTAAATCCATTATAATTAGGAGGTATGTCACATGGAAGACAAAACAATGAAGTGCAAAGATTGTGGACAGGATTTTATATTCACAGTTGGGGAGCAAGAATTCTACAAAGAGAAGGGTTTCGAGAACGAACCACAAAGATGCCCAAATTGCAGAAAAGCAAGAAAATCTCAGAGAAGAAATGATAACTTCAGAGGCGGAGATAGATGGTAATCATCTAACTTATTGCAAACTAGTGCCCGATGCGCAAGCATCGGGCCTTTTTTATGCTTTAAATGCAGATAATAAAAACTCCTCATCAAAAACCTAATATTTAAGATTTTTGATAAAAAGTTTTTGTTATTAATTATCAGAAGTATTCTTACTTAAGGTTAAATCCGTCCCAAGAACTTTCATTATACTGTCATATTGCAGTTTCTTCTGCGGATCATTACCCTTATTTTTTATAGCTCTAATCATAAGATTTTTAGGAGTATCTAGCGGAGAAATATATTCAACTATTGAAACATCATACCCTTTTGACTCAATATAGAGTCCACGAAGTCCATCAGTAAGCGCATCTGCAATCCTTGCTTTTAATATTCCATATTTCAATATATCTTCAAACCCAGGTAAATTATACTGTGAAAGTAGCTCTCTATGACAGCATGGCACACATATTATAGCCTCTATTTTATTATTTAAAGCAAACGCTAATGCCTTATCAGTCGCTGTATCACAAGCATGCAG
>Ga0123336_10004956_pt1 | contig 10685 bp, 4 predicted proteins | sample SSSSmetaG_FD_96466 | JGI IMG/M metagenome (GOLD analysis project Ga0123336, IMG submission 96466) | Glacier valley bacterial and archeal communities from Borup Fiord, Nunavut, Canada, to study Microbial Dark Matter (Phase II) - ​SSSS metaG | ecosystem: Environmental > Aquatic > Freshwater > Ice... | reverse complement strand
CGTTATCTACGCCACCATGACAAACGTTTACACGACGCAGCATCAAAAGCATCCCTACATTGAATTAAACAATGCCGGAAAAACTCTTCGCTTTGACTTAACTCAATCAGAGCATCGACTTGGACGAGATGAAACATGGGCAGATTTTGTGATTCCTGCAAACGGATGGGAAGTGATTTCTAGTCGTCATGCTGTGTTTCGCAAAGAAGGCACCTCATACTGCGTGTATGACGGAGCTGGCGACTCAAAACCGAGTACAAACGGCTTATTTATCAATCACACTCGCATTAAGTCACATACCGGATTTACGCTGCACCAAAGCCTGCAGCTTCAAATCGGACAGAACCCGCAAAACTACATCTTGCTCACGTTTGTTCTTCCGCAATCATCTGTAACTGCACTTCCGAGTAAGTTTCACCTCAATCTAAAAGAACTAAAAACTTATCCGGTTGAACTAGGGCGCGAAGTCGGCAATCAATATAGCGCGATCGAACTCAACGCACCCCTGGTATCACGTCGTCACGCTTCAATCACACGAGATGCAGAGCACTATACGCTGCATGATCACAGCACGAATGGAACATACGTTAACAAGCAGCGCGTTAACCGTTCTTCTCCTCTCCAACACGGCGATACCGTTCAAATTGGCTCCTTTGTGTTACTGTTTCGAGATGAGATTTTAGAAGTCTTCGATCGCGGCGATCAAATTCGTCTCGATGCCAAACAGTTAGTCCGTAAGGTCAAATATGCCAATTGCGAAAAAACTATTCTGAACAATGTTTCTCTTGCGGTTGAACCCGGACAATTAGTAGCGATCGTCGGAGGAAGCGGAGCAGGTAAATCAACTTTGATGAAAACTCTACTTGGCATTGAACCCACTACTTCGGGATCTGTTCTACTCAATGGCGATTCGCTTCGACGGAACTTTGATCTGTATCGTTCTGAAATTGGTTATGTTCCTCAAGATGACATTATTCATGAAAACCTCACTGTTGGCGAAGTGCTCGTGTATGCTTGTCAGCTGCGTCTCCCACCTGATACCCATATTGAAGAAGCGGTGAAACGGACGCTTGAGCAAGTCAACTTAAATCATGTTCGTCATACACCCGTGCGCCAGCTTAGCGGCGAACAGCGCAAACGAGTCAGCATCGCGGTTGAACTGCTAGCGAATCCCAAACTCTTTTTCCTCGATGAACCGACCTCAGGACTCGATCCAGGTCTTGACAAGAAAATGATGCAACTGCTGCGAGAGTTAGCCAATCAGGGACGAACCGTGATTATTGTGACTCACGCAACCTCAAACCTAGAAGTGTGCGATCGCGTTGCCTTTATGGGCAGTGGCGGACAACTCTGCTACTTTGGTCCTCCACAAGAAGCAATGCTATTTTTTCAATCTCCTTCACCGGACTTCAAATACTTCGCGGATATTTATATCCGATTAGACGAAGGCGAAACCGACGCACAAAGAGAGCACACCGTGCAACAGTGGGCAACACAATTCCAGCAATCCTCCAGCTATCAGAAGTATGTGCAAACTGCGCTGAGTGTAGAACAACAAACCTCTGCACAGCTTAAAACGCCGCCGCAGCGCCAAAAAGCATCTTCGTTTAGACAAGGTTGGATTCTCAGTCAGCGATATCTCCGCTTAATCCTGCGCGATCGCTTTAACTTAATTTTGATGCTTCTAACCGCCCCGATCGGGGTTGCTCTCGTCATGTTGACGGTGAAAGACTACAATGCTCTCGCTAAACTTGAAACGCTAGAGTTTAAGCAAGCACCTCTCGCCTTGCGAGTTTTATTTGTGTTCACCTGTGCAACGCTTTGGGTTGGGCTTTCAGGAACAGCACAAGCGATCGTGAAAGAAACGAGTATCTACCTTCGCGAACGGTTAGTAAATTTAAGATTATTTCCCTACGTTGGTTCAAAACTAGGTATTCATGCGGGTTTAGCAGTGATCCAGACGCTTTTGATTGTGGCAGCGATCTCGATCGGGTTCCGCTCTCCTCAACCAGAGCTTTTACCGTGGCTATTTGGATGCGGCATCACAACTTTTCTGACTCTTATTGCCAGCTTTAGCTTAGGATTGATGATTTCAGCTTTAGTGAAGAACTCAACCCAAGCAAATAGTGCCTTACCGCTACTGTTAATTCCCCAAATTGTGTTTTCTGGAGTCTTGTTCAAGTTAGATGGTGCTGCACGAGTCGTATCATGGCTGATGATCAGCCGTTGGACGATCGGGGCTTATGGTGCGTTGGTGAATGTTAATAGTATGGTTCCAGAACTGCCGAAAACCCTTGGAGCTAGTATTCCACCTTTGCCCTTTGAACCGTCTACAACCTATGATGCCATATGGCAGAACTTGGGACTGAATTGGGTAGCATTATGCCTACACAGTATCGTCTATCTGGGAGTTGCTTTATGGCAACAACAGCGCAAGGATATTGTTTGAACCAGACTCAATATACCCATTCCTACATCTTAATCACTCAATGCCCCAACCTTTTGGGCACTCTCCTCAAAATGGAGTCAGGCGCAGAGGCGATCGAGGCGCTGAACTATCCGACGGCACTCGTGGGGCAAAATGGGCATCTGCTGGCAATGCTACAGGGGGCAGATGCGGATGATTTGAGGCTTCACCAAAATTGCGTATGAGCCAAAATAATGTGAAACTCGACAACGTCCTTGTCGTGCCCATAGTCGGTGATGCAGAATGCCTAATGGGGTGCCACCGGGATTCACTGCCAAGACACTGTGCAGCAGCAATCCTCGTATGTTGGCTCCGCGCAAATAGCCCAGTCCGCGTTTGTGGAAGTGGTGGCTATAGTCGAGTTCAGTCGTATCTTGAATGGCTAAAATTAATTCGTTGCATTCACTCCGATGCACGGCACTCCCTACATGGGCTGCAAGAATATCCGATGCGGCAATGCGCGGATTGCTCCAAAAATCATACATTCCTTGCAAAGCAGCGCGGTCTCGACTTGCTAACGGCACGCTCGATTCGGGGCTTCCGGCTAAGTCTTCCACAATCTGAATCAACCGTCGATTCCGTCGTACATCGCCCAAATTCACGTCCCGTAATTCTTCCGCCACCCAACTCATATTCATTGCCTCGTCGATCAAACCCTCTGAGTCTGCAATGCCAGCGGTGCGAATTTGATAGTAGGTATGACTTCCTTCAGGTTTCTTAGTGTTCTTTAATCTGAAAACTTTGCATTCTCAATCTTTGACGATTGACGATCACGCCACTTCAAATCTTGCCGCACCGTAACCACTCACAATTCCCTGAACTTTAATTAAACTTAAGAAGAGAAAGACCGAGTAACGGCTGTAAGCGCCGCGCAGTCGAACCTCTGGACAACGGCTAAAGCTCGGAAGTTTGTTAAAAAAATGCGGCTAAAGAATAGATGCCTAACTTGCAAGAAGTTGACTAAGCGAATAAGCCACGCACTTTGCAAAGACTCTTGAGACAATGCATTAATTACAGCTTCAGCTACGAAAATTTAAACAGCATTGACAACTCGGATAGTCGGTTAGAAACAACCTGACACAATTAATTGTGAACTTGAAATACATTGACTGTACTCATCTTGGTAAAAGATAGAAAGTTGATGCTGTCAAAAAAACGACGTTTGATTAACGACCGAAAGCTAAAATCCTATTGACAGGCTCACGGCTTCATAGTCGGCATAACGTTCCGCTTCACCCGCTGCTAGCAACTTCTCGGACTTAACTAAGAAACTCAGTACGATCGGTGTGCAAGCAGATTGTCAGCTTGCCGGTTATGTTTGTAAAGTAGCCGCAATTGTTCTCAAACATGTAGTTGTAGCATCAACACAAAGATTCCAACCCTCTCTTGGTGTTTGTGGAACAGATGACACACCTATTAACCGAAAGCATGGCTCTAATTCAAGACTACCAATATGTGCTGCGCCTATACGAAGGTCGTTCAAACCTACAAGAGGTGCAGTTATTGAGCGTGCTTGAGCTTCATCTAAACCCTTAGCAATTAAACTCTTTTCCAAAAGTTTGATCTGTCTTACTCCATTATCTACTACTCCACCCAAAGCAACTAAAGCAGTTCTGAGAGGAGGAATTTGCATGGTTTCAATAACCCATCCGTAGAGGGTTTTTGCAAGCTCATTAACCTCAGTATATTGATTGAGAATTGGTCCTACACTTAGTCTGCATAAATCCTGCTGACTTGGCTCTATATCCTTGAACAAATCTACAGAAAATTGTTTTTCAAATACAGTACTAAGCTGAGAGCGTGCATCTCGAATCAACTCAGTAATCCCAGGTGAATGAGGAGGGTTTTGCTGCATTCTAGTCTGGAACATCTCCTCACAAATTTCACCACTAGGTAATGATGAATAAGATGCCCAATATGTTTGTTCAGTAGAGGGTAAGTCAGCTATATCAGGAGCAAATGCATTTATCAAACCTTGAGAATTTATTCCTACATCAATCGTTCCTCTGTTACCTGATAAGGAAGCGCTTCCCCAACTCCGCATGTGAAAGAATACGCTGTAACCAGGGACTTGTAGGTACTTTTGTAAAACTTCTGGGCGAAAATATAAATATCCAAACCTTCCGATGCCACTTTCAATATAGTTTCCAAGATATGTATTTTTAGGTAGAATTTCTCTCCTCCCTTCGTCATTTACTATGAAGCTCGCCAATGCTGACTCCTCCGTCAATGGTTTACCAAAGTAATGCCAAGGGCTACGTTCAAATTTAGGTTCATCATAAGGTTCAATTATAAAATTCCGACGGAGAGTAGATCGTCCGCGAAAATATCCATGATTAGTAAATTCAGGGGTATGTATGACTGTCGAGAGCCATGTGAACTCATCGATTTGATGGTCTTCAACTTGTTCAAGCTCAAGAGCCTCTTCTGTCGGTGCATTTGCGAAGCGATCTGCAACTACAGAAATCAGCAGTCCCATCTTCATTGCGGCTAAAAAATCACGCAAGTAATCTCGATGAATATGAACCTTAGGAGTAGGATCATAAATCTCGTGAGAGTCAATACTAGTCTCACCTACAAGGATGTTATCTACTGGATGGTAGTAATGACACTGATTTCTTTTGTGTAAAGCATGATAGAGAACAAACTCACGACTCAATTCAATTATGAGTTCTTGGCTAATTGGATGCTTTGTTGATGATAGCAATGAATATAGTTGAATATCACCATACTCAGAATAATCACCAAAACTAAACTCATCCTCAAAATTCCAGCCAGTTTCAAAGGTCAAGTAATGAGGTGATGCAATTTCGATGGCAGCAACACTTAGCTGATCAACTGGAATGAGGGCGCAGTGAATCAGCCACTCTTCTTTTCGCCAATTAGAAGAATCGAATTCGCCTTCCTCATTCTGCCAGAATCTTTCAATAGTGATCGTAGTGCTGCTCGTCGGATTGTACGGTGGCTTATTCCTATCTGAGTATTGAAACCAGTCACGTAGTGCCATAGAAATCAACCTAAAACTATGCTTTGCAAAATTTAATTATAAAGCAGTCACCACAAGACGGATTGAGGCAGGCTAACGGCAAAATGCAACGGCAGATGATCTCGCACTCAGCACAAGCGGCTTTCGTCCGTCCGCTGCCATGACGTGTTAGTCTTACGGTGCTGATTCGTACTCCTTATCTAACTCTTTTGCAATTTCTTGTATTGAATTTAATTGAGCCGAAAGAAATGAGGCGTAAATATATGCATCTTTCTCATTTATAGAATCATCACCTTTGAAATACGATTGCAGACGCTTTAAAGGGTAATCAATCAGTTCATAGTGATAATCTATCGACTCGTATACTCCCCATTCATCCCGGATGGATAATTCATCTTTAAAGTTCTCAACATATTTAGCAATAATAGTTAAGTTAGGGGTTCCGAGAAAAAAGCTATCTCTGTTGTATGTGGCTTCATAAATTTTACTAAAGTGATAACTAATTGTGGGCGGAAAGATGCCTGCTAATTTTTTGTCCTTATGCATTGCACGATGTTCCACTTCTTGTTTTTCTAGCTCGACCATAACTTTTGATAAAATTTCACCTAAATATACTTGCTGTTTTTCAATCAAAGATGGAATTTCTATATAACGCATTTCATACTCTTTATCACCTGAGTACATAGTCATTAATTCAAAACCTGTAGGCGATATTGACATCCTTGTAATAAAGCTAGATTTTGACAAACCATTTTCTCTCTGATAACTGGGATGACCCGCAGCACTATTTCTGATTACTCGTATTTCCTTTAAATCCTTCGGGAGCTTTACCTCGATATTCAAAGCATCTCCAATATGCTTGCGGCATCTTGCTGTAACAAAAGTGTTTGCAAAATTCCATAAACAATCAAATAGCTTACCCCCTGTTCTTTCACATTGAAAAGCTGTGGGTATGCGTCTATCGCTATTTGTGTATCTCCAATCAAATCTAGAGAGCTACATAATTTATTCCATGTAGCAGAGTCTCTGAGCAAATTAGATTGCCTTCTGCCGCTATTAATAAAATCTCTTATTCGATCTTCCAAGTCATAAATCTTTGTCATAAAAGATTACTGGCTAACGGGTCTATTGAGCGGCTATCAACCAACTTTCGCACACCGCCAATGGATTTTGCGAGTCTGCTCCAATAGCTTTGCTCTGCCGCTATCAACTACGATTCTAAATCTTGCTTTCATACAGATTTCTTAAATAGCTTGGATGAAACACCTTTCAAAATGAACGGTAATAATTTCGGATCTAGCAAAAAGACAATTCCCAACTGCTGCATCAATCCGAGCACATCGCCCTGTCCCCAATGCTCCACGATTTTCCCGTTCTCGACTCGATCAATGTGCATGTTCCATAGACTCTCTGATCGGCCTTGGAGGAGCTTCCAGGAATTCTTGGGCAGCTTCAGGTTCTAGGTGGAAAACCTCCTCGTTGTTTGTGTCGTTCTACATAACAGGTTTCTACAAATACTCAGGTCCCTAACTTAACAATAGTGTGCCGCAAGCGATGCAGGATGCAACAACAGTCATAGCATTCCAGGTAATCCGGCTTAATTTGAGCAGACATTCAGTATAATGATATTTCTCAAAGTTCTCCCTGACACACAGGATCATCGAAATGTCAAGCTTGATCAACTGGCAAAATCTTCGTTCGTGGCATGGCTCACAGCATTCAGCGTTCGAGGAAGTCTGTTGTCAACTTGCAGCTTCTGAAAAGCTACCTACAGGCTCCGTTTTTATTCGCAAGGGTACTCCTGATGCAGGAGTTGAGTGCTTTTGGCGCTTGCCTAATTCAGGAGAATGGGCTTGGCAAGCAAAATTTTTCTTGACCGTTGATGAGAGCCAATGGAAGCAGTTAGATCAGTCGGTAAAAACAGCTCTAGATAAGCATCCACACTTAGTTTCTTACACTATTTGCTTACCAATTGATCGCCAAGACCCGCGTATCGATGGCAAAAAGTGGCTCATGGACAAGTGGAATAACTATGTGCAGAAGTGGCAAGAGTGGGCACAGAGTCGTGGGATGGTGGTGCAGTTTCAGTACTGGGGCGAATATGAGATCTTTGAACGACTTACTCGTGAAGAACATCGAGGGCGATTCCTGTTTTGGTTCAAAGCGGATTTATTTAGCCAGCATTGGTTCCGATCACGTCTTGATGAAGCGATCGCGAATGCTGGTCCGCGATATTCACCAGAACTGAATGTCGAGTTGCCGATCGCAAAATTGTTTGATGGCTTAGGAAGAACAGTATCTTTCTTGAAGCGTCTTAAAGCTTGTCAAAGGAAGATCGAGAAAATTGATTTGAAATACGTTAATTCTAGTGGCATCGATACGGGAATCGATTCATCCGCAAATTCTGCGTTTACTACCTTGCAAGATAGAGTCAATCAAATAATCGCTATTTTGAGCAGGATCGACCAGACGGCGATTGCTAAAATTGACTTTAATACGTTATCTCTGCTAGCCTCTGAAGCTTGTAGGACGATATACGAACTAGCCGATATCTTAAAACAAATTAGCAAACAGAAAGGATATATTAGTTCTAATCGCAAGCTGCAAAATATAGATGGGAAACCGTCCCTCACTCCTGAGTATCAAGTCTATGTACTGGATGGACTCAACCAAGAACTCTCCTCCCTCAGAACGCTAGCAGATAGCAATGAAGCTGCTCTCTCCAATGTGAAAGCGCTTCTTCTACTTGGCAATGCGGGAATAGGTAAAACCCATCTGTTTTGCGATGTTGCTGAAAGTAGAACAGATAGCGGCTTACCGACTATCTTGCTGCTTGGTGAACATTTTAGCAACAGCGAACCGTGGTCACAAATCATCGGACTATTAGGATTATCTTGTACTAGGGAAGACCTATTGGGTGCTTTAGAAGCAGCTGCTCAAGCAAGACAAACTAGGGCATTGATTCTCATTGATGCACTAAATGAGGGAGATGGCAAAAGGCTTTGGAAGAAGTACTTTGCGGGACTCTTAACCACACTTCAGAATTTTCCTCACATTGGTATTGCAGTTAGCGTGCGGACTCCTTATGAAGATGTGATTATTCCTCAACATCTCAGAGAGAATTGCTTAGTTCGGGAAACTCACTACGGTTTTTCTCAGCATGAATACGAAGCAACTCGAAAGTTCTTTGACTATTTCAAACTCAATCGTCCTAATGTTCCTTTGCTAAATCCTGAGTTCCAGAATCCGCTCTTTCTAAAGCTATTTTGTCAAGGATTGAATAATCTTAGGCTGACAGAGGTGCCAAGTGGCTTTCATGGAATGAGTGCTGTGTTTGAGCGATTCATCGAGTCTGTTAATACCAAACTTGCAGATGAAGCACATCTGAACTTTGATAAAACATTGAAAGTTGTCCAACGCGCAGTGAAAAATCTTGTGGAAGCGATCGCTGAAAATAATAGTCAGTGGCTCCCTCGTGAGAAGGCACAACAGATTGTTGATTCTATCCTTCCACGGGAAGGCTATCAAAATTCGTTATTTCTACATTTACTCATTGAAGGAGTGATTGCTGAGGATCGCTTCTGGCGAGGGCATGGTGAAAGTGTTGATGGAATTCGATTTGCTTATGAACGATTCTCTGATCACTTTATTGCTAGTTACTATCTGGAGCGATACCTTGACCCAAATAATCCAGCAGTCATCTTTAATCCGAATAATCGGCTAGGATTGCTTCTAAAGGATGATTGGACCTGTTACGAGAACCGCGGGTTACTAGAGGCATTCTCGATTCAACTTCCAGAACGAATTGGCAAGGAATTAGTTGAAGTTGCGCCACACTGTGCAGATTATTCTGCATCTCGTGAAGCATTTGCTCAAAGCTTGATTTGGCGTGATCCAAAATCAATCAGTGAAACTACTCATCGCTTAATCGCTTTGCAGTTTTCTCAAGATGATGAGATACAGGCGCTCTTACTCGATGCTTTTTTAACACTAGCTTCTAACAGCAATCATCCGTTTAACGCAGACTTTCTACATCAACGCCTAAAGCAGGACGCAATGCCAGACAGAGATGCTTGGTGGTCTACTTTTCTTCACTATCAATACGCAAAGCACAAAGCAGTAGATCGATTAGTGGATTGGGCTTTGACATCGGAAGATAAAAGTCATATCGATGATAGTGCAATTCGATTATGTGCGATCGCACTCGCTTGGTTCTTAACGACCTCTAACCGTTTTCTGCGAGATCGCGCCACAAAAGCGCTTGTTGCGTTGCTCACTCCTAGGATTCATCTTTTAAGACAAGTCATCTCAGAGTTTATAGAAATAGACGATTGGTATGTGCTAGAGCGGCTTTGTGCCGTAGCGTATGGTTGTGCAATGCGGAGTCAAGATAATGCTGAAATTGCCCGTCTTGCTCAAGATATTTACATTTGGGTCTTTGAGAACGGCGAACCAATTCCTCATCTCCTGCTGCGAGACTATGCACGAGGTGTTATTGAGCTTGCCTTGAGTCGAAGAATCGAATTGCAGTTGAACGTCGAGCTAGTGAGACCACCTTACAAAAGCGCCTGGTTTTCTTCAATCCCGACAGATGATGAATTGAAGGTATATACGAGTGAATCAGAACAGGTGCTTCAGGAAAATCGATATAGCGATCATCCTTCTGTCAATCGATGGCGCAGCGTGTTTGCTATCAAAGATTCACTGCTAGATCGAGGTGGATTCTCTGGAGATTTTGCTCGTTACGTAATTGGAACAAATTCTGGAAGCTTTGATTGGACAGCCCATCGATTAGATGAACCTCCTACTCCACAAGAAATCTATGATGATTTTCTAGAGTCTCTCACTCAGACTCAAAGACGAGCCTGGCAGAAATATCACAGGATTGTGCAAGGTGTTGAGCGATATCGCAAGCTACGGGCTAAAGAACGCCTCAAAAAATCTGGACGTAAGCTCACAGAGAAACAACTCAAGGACGGAATTGCTCAAGCAGAGCGATCGCTTCGCAAAGCGTTAGGGAAGCGAAAAAATCAAATTTTTGATGAATCTATTGTGTCTTACTCGCAAGATTCCCTGGACAGCGAGCAACGGTTTGACTTAACTATCGCTCAACGATGGATATTCTGGCGTGTTTTTGATTTGGGGTGGACTGTGGAACGATTTGGATGGTTTGATGCTAATCAAAATTCTCAGGGTAGAGCAGCTAACAAAACAGATTTGATACTCCCCATG
>Ga0123336_10004955_pt1 | contig 10685 bp, 10 predicted proteins | sample SSSSmetaG_FD_96466 | JGI IMG/M metagenome (GOLD analysis project Ga0123336, IMG submission 96466) | Glacier valley bacterial and archeal communities from Borup Fiord, Nunavut, Canada, to study Microbial Dark Matter (Phase II) - ​SSSS metaG | ecosystem: Environmental > Aquatic > Freshwater > Ice... | reverse complement strand
TCATCTCCAAAAACTTGTTAGATTATTATAACAAAACCGCTTCAAAGTGCCAATTAAAGACTTTTGAAGCGGTTTAAAATATTTATCAGAAAACGTGATTATTAAAATTACAATCCCAAAATTTATCTATTCATCGAAACCAAAAACTCTTCGTTCGTTTTTGTTCCTTTCATTTGCTGTTGCAAGAATTCCATTGCCTCCACCGAGTTCATATCGCTCATGTGTTTTCTTAAAATCCAAACCCGTTGCAACGTTTCTTTGTCCATTAATAAATCTTCTCTACGTGTTCCCGAGGCAGTTATGTCAATGGCAGGGTACATTCTACGATTCGATAATTTACGGTCTAACTGTAATTCCATATTACCCGTACCCTTAAATTCTTCAAAGATAACCTCATCCATTTTTGAACCCGTGTCAATCAAAGCCGTGGCAATTATGGTTAATGAACCACCATTTTCCACATTACGAGCCGCTCCAAAAAAACGTTTTGGTTTGTGCAAAGCATTAGCATCTACACCACCCGAAAGAATCTTTCCTGATGATGGAATAACCGTATTATAAGCACGTGCCAAACGAGTAATTGAATCCAAAAGAATCACTACATCGTGTCCGCATTCCACCATGCGTTTTGCTTTTTCCAACACGATACTCGCAACTTTCACGTGGCGTTCTGCCTGTTCATCAAAAGTAGAAGCAATCACCTCCGCACGTACACTGCGTTGCATATCCGTAACCTCCTCTGGACGTTCGTCAATCAACAAAATCAGTAAATACACCTCTGGATGATTTTTAGAAATGGCATTTGCTATTTCTTTGAGTAATACCGTTTTACCTGTTTTTGGTTGTGCTACAATCATACCTCTTTGTCCTTTTCCGATGGGAGCGAACAAATCCAGAATACGAGTGGAAAACTGGTCTGGTCGGGTTGATAATTTTAATTTTTCTTCTGGGAATAATGGCGTTAAATATTCAAATGGAATTCTATCACGAATCTCTTCTGTAGTTTTTCCATTCACGGATTCAACTCGTAAAAGAGCAAAATATTTCTCTCCTTCTTTCGGTGGACGAATGGCTCCACGAACTGTATCGCCTGTTTTTAAACCAAACAATTTAATTTGAGAAGGCGAAACATAAATATCATCGGGTGAAGCCAAATAATTGTAGTCTGCCGAACGCAAAAAGCCGTAGCCACCATCTTGCATAATCTCTAAAACACCTTCATTTTCAATGATTCCATCAAATTCACGAATGGCTTGATTATAAATTGGTTTCTTGAATCCATTTCCTGCTTGCCGAGATTCTTGACGAGTTTCAGGCTCTTGTGGAAACACAGAAGCATCATCTGCGGTAAGAAATGAAGTATCTACTGAAAAGTCTTCTTCAATATCGCTCGGAAAATCCACGATTGGTTCTTCGTCAAAATCATAAGAATTCACTTCGGCAGGCACTTCCTCGGCTACTTTTGGTTTATTAATGCTTTTGGTTTTTGTTGGTTCTGGTATATACGCAGGCTTAGTTACTGAATTTGTTTCAGTAACCGAAAGTTCACTTTCATCTTTTGCGATGCGTACTCTTTTTGGTCGTGGGGTATCTGTTGTCTGAGCAATTTCTTTCCTCACTTTTCTTTCTGGACTGTTATCGTCTTGCATGGTATCGTTTAAGGCAGGTTTCCGGTCTTTTTCTGGCAATACCGCCTGTTTATTGAGTATCTTGTAGATAAGTTCTTGCTTTGGAAGGTCTTTAATTTCTGGAATACCATACTGTTTGGCAAGCACACGAAGCTCTGAAATAAGCATCATGTCTAATTCTTCAATTTTATACATAGGGAATTATAAAAAAACATTAACAAAGTAAAAACTTTGCGATTTAGTGGTTGAGTTAAGAAATGGAATTTTTCTTCAAAAAGATGGTAAAAATTAGAATCAAATTGGGAAAATTGGGTATGAGATAGAAAATAGACGTTAAAGACTTGTAAATCAGGGTTTTAACGGGAGAAATCACAGGCAAGTGAAACATTACACAATGTTAATGCCAATAAATGAGAATGAGAATGTCAAGTTTTTTGGGAAATATTTATTTTGGTCATTGATGAAAAGTGATTAGCTAACAGTGATTTCTATAGGTTTAAACAAGGTCATTATTTGCTGGAACACTTCAATTTGATATACAGAAAGTTACTAATTACTTATCAACAATCACTAATCACGAAAGATATTTTTTTAATCAACGATACTGCACTAAATTTGTATTATAAATTTAGAACTCTCTCAATATGAATCGTAAAAATATTTTAGCTTTTATTGCTATTGCTTTGATAACCACTGCATGTGATTATCAAAAAAACAATACCATCAAGCAAATTGACCTTAGTGAAAAAGACGAGTACGTTTATGGAGTACATCCAGATTCTGCGGCTCGTCAATCAAAAAATAAATATACGCCTAAGCCCGAAAACGAGATCAGAGCGACTAAACTTCGTGAAAAACTTTTCAATGACAGCACCAACGCTCAAGGTAATTAGTTCTTGAATCCATGATTTTACATATTTTCAGTAAGAGCGTTGCGAATCTTTCGTAACGCTCTTTGTATTTCAACAAACGTACCTCATAACACATAGAATCAATGAACATTGCACTTGTAACGGGTTCGGCGGGCTTAATTGGGAGCGAAGCCGTTAAATTTTTCTCAGATAAATTTGATTTGGTTATTGGCGTAGATAATAATATGCGTCAATATTTTTTCGGTGAAGAAGCCTCAACCGCCTGGAATCGTAATCGTCTGGAAGAACAATTTTCAAATTATAAACATTATGAAGCTGATATTCGTGAGGTTTCCCAATTAGAAGTTATTTTTAAAGAATACGGTGCTGATATCACTTGTGTATTGCACACGGCAGCACAACCTTCGCATGATTGGGCGGCAAAAGAACCTTTCACAGACTTCACCGTAAATGCCAATGGTACCTTAAACATGCTGGAAATGACTCGTCAGTATTGTCCAGAAGCAGTCTTTATGTTCACTTCGACTAACAAAGTTTACGGAGATAATCCAAACTATTTACCTTTAATCGAAACCGAAACTCGTTTTGAAATTGATGCAAATCACCCTTATTTCCAGAATGGTATTGACGAAAAACATAGTATCGACCACACAAAACATTCATTATTTGGGGCTTCGAAAGTGGCGGCAGATGTGTTGGTGCAAGAATATGGTAGATATTTTGGTATGAAAACTGGCGTTTTTAGAGGTGGATGCTTAACAGGACCAAATCATTCAGGAACCCAATTACACGGATTTTTGGCGTATCTTATGAAGTGTGCGATAACGGGAAATCATTACACTATTTTTGGGTATAAAGGAAAGCAGGTACGAGATAATATTCATTCATATGATTTAGTAAACATGTTCTGGCATTTTTATCAAAATCCACGGGCGGGTGAGGTGTACAATGCAGGAGGAGGACGTTTTGCGAACTGTTCGATGTTGGAAGGTATTGCCATTTGTGAAGAATTGACAGGTAAAAAAATGAGTTATAGCTACTCAGAAACCAATCGGGTAGGCGACCATATTTGGTATATTTCAGATTTATCAAAATTCAAATCTCATTATCCAACTTGGAATTGGACTTTTGGTTTACACGAAACCTTAGAGCAAATTCACGATGGAATAGCTTCGAGACTGTAATCAATTAAAAATCTTCTGTTTAACTAACAGAAGACTTTTTTTGCTTCATATTCATTTCTCCACTTTTCAAGAATTCCAACTTGTGCTAAAGTTCTTCCTGATTTTTCTTTAGATTAAGATGTTTTCTATGAGATAATTTGAATTGACCAATACCTTTCTTATTTACTTTAAAGGAATAATTAACTTCTCACCACGTTCCGACATATCTTTTGTTTTTTTGTTGGCATCCATCAAAGCCTGTTTGGTGATACCGTATTTTTGAGCAACCACTCTGAGAACATCGCCAGCTCCAACCGTATGAATGGTCTGAACTTTAACGTTTAATTTAGTAACCCCAACTTTAATTCCATCCTGAGAAACACCAGGATTAAGGGTTTGGAGAGCTGCTTTGCTGATATGATAACGATTAGCAATGCCATAAAATGTCTCCCCTGATTGAACGGTATGAAAGATAGTTTCGCCTTTAGTAATTTCTATTTTCTTGGGTTCTTCTTTTGGTTTTTCTTCTTTTTTATCCGATTTTTCTACTTTAGCTTCTATTTTAGTTTCCTCTTTTTTCCTTTCATTTTTTGCTAAATTATCTTCACCAGTTTCTTCTAAAGCCTGCGGAATGATTACAGGTTCAGCACCATCTTGTCCAGATACTGCCGTAGCACTTGGGCGTTTGCTTACCAAATCGTCATCTTTAACCCCATCATCTTTCATAGATTGCCACCCAACAAAAAGTAATGCAATTACCATGGCAATAAGCACAAATAACGTGATGGTGGGAAGCTTTGAAGTTTCTTCAACGGGGCGAGGATTACGGTTTTCTTCCATTATTTTGTAAGGATGTTTAAGGAGTTAAGGAATTTAGTTGTTAAAGATTAGTCATTTTGGATTAGGGATATTTTAATTTACTGCCATTCTATTCCCTAATGCCTAATCTTTAATTCGGTAACCATTTCGGCTACTTTATTGCTTAGTTCAGTTTTATATGCTTGCAATTTAATAGCAATTTCCTGATTTTCAATGCCTAACATTTGAATTGCGAGAATTCCAGCGTTTTTTGCTCCGTTCAACGCAACCGTTGCCACAGGAACTCCCGAGGGCATTTGCAAAATTGATAATACAGAATCCCAACCATCAATGGAGTTTGAAGACTTTACGGGTACACCAATAACGGGCAACGTCGTAACCGATGCCACCATTCCTGGTAAATGTGCTGCCCCACCTGCTCCCGCAATAATGACTTTTACGCCACGTTCACGAGCTGTTTGGGCATATTCAACCATTTTTAAAGGCGTTCTATGAGCCGATACGATATCAACTTCACAAGCTATGCCAAAATGTTTGCAAATTTCTACGGCTTCTTCCATGACTTTTAGGTCTGAAATACTACCCATTATTATTCCTATCATTTTAATTGTTAATTATTACACCACCACTTTCAAAGTTTCCTTCACCTTTTTCACCTTCATTTTCAAACTCTCCAAATCCTTATCCACGACGGTAACATGTCCCATTTTACGGAACGGTTGCGTGATTTTTTTCCCGTATAAAAATGGATAAACTCCTGATATCGAGAGAGTTTCATTCATGCCTACGTACTTGGCCTCGCCCGTATATCCATCTTCACCCAAAATATTGACCATTGCCGCTTTTGAATGTGGCGTAGCATCTCCCAAAGGCAAACCTAAAACCGCCCGCAGATGTTGCTCAAACTGGGAAGTATGATTTGCTCTGATGGTATGATGTCCGCTGTTGTGCGTTCTTGGGGCTGCTTCATTTATTAAAATCTGACCATCTTTTGTTAAGAACATTTCCACCGCTAATAAGCCAACAATTCCCAATTTTTCAGCCGTTTTAATGGCAATTGCTTTGGCTTTTTCGTGGATAGATTCCGATACTTCAGCGGGGGCAAAAAGATATTCTACCAAATTATGAATGGGATGAAAAACGCATTCAACCGTCGGGAAAGTTTTGATTTCTCCTTGTTCATTTCGGGCAACGATGACGGCAATTTCTTTGTCAAAATCAATGGCTTTTTCTAATAAACTCGGCTGGGTAAATGCCAAAGGTAAATCCGTTTCGGAAATCAATTTTTGTACCCCACGACCATCATAACCACCTTTTCCTACTTTATTGAAAGCTGGAAGAAAATCTATATTTGCTTGAATATCTGCTAAATTGTCCGTCAAAATAAAATCGGATGTAGGAAGATTATTATCTTTATAAAATTGCTTCTGAATACGTTTATCTTGAATAATTTCCAAAACCTCGGGTTGAGGAAATACTTTTTTTCCTTCCAATTGGAGTTTTTTGAGTGCTTCGAGATTAACATTTTCAATTTCAATGGTAATTACATCGCAATCTTGCCCGAACTGGTAAACTGTCTCAAAGTCCTGAAAAGAACCCACCACAAATTCGGGAGCAATTTTTGCACAAGGAGCATCCGCATCTGGGTCAAGAATCTTAACGTGAACATCTAAATCTATGGCAGCTTGGAGCAACATCTTGCCCAATTGTCCACCACCTAACAAACCTAATTTTTGCATTTTTTGGATTATACCGTATTAATTTATCCAAAATTACGCTGAATTCTCTAAACCTTCTTAAATTTGCAGAATAGAATTAACCAGCGAGCTATTTTTCGCTTTATAAATAAGATGAAAAAAGTATTAGATACACGTTTTTTGATAATTTCAGGAATGATTTTGTTAGCGGCAATTAGTCGGTTTTTGCCAATTGCATTACCTTCAATGGCAAACTTTTCTCCCGTGGGAACGATGGCATTGTTTGGCGGAGCCTATTTTGCGAAAAAACAATGGGCATTCATCGTTCCAATGATGGCTCTTTGGTTATCTAATTTAATATTAAATAACGTTTTTTACACAAAATATTATCCTACCTTTTCTTTTGGTTTTGAGTTAGCCGTTTTCGTAAGTTTTGCTCTGGTTGTAGTCATCGGAATTGTACTTTTGAAGAGAGTAAACATCGTTAATCTGCTGACAGCCAATATTTTAGGAACAATAGGGTTTTTTCTAATTTCAAATTTCTTCGTATGGGCAGGAGGGACGATGTACCCACAAACGATGGAAGGATTAGGAATGTGTTTCACAATGGGACTTCCATTCTTGAAAAATACCTTATTAAGTAATCTTTTGTTTTCAGCCGTAATGTTTGGAACTTTTGAATATTTTAAAATTCAGGTGAAAGAATTAGCGGTTGTGAGTGTTTAAGAAAAATACCATTTAATAAAAAAGCCTGTGAATCTTAAAATTTACGGGCTTTTTTGTTTTCAATATTTAAACTACAAAATAACAAATTAAGTTAAAACGATATATAAACTTAAACTTACGAAACTATGCTCCTACAATCTAAAATCCTTTGGTGGTTATTTAACCTAAAAGTCGCTTCTGCTAATTGCACATCTGAAGCCAAAATAAACGGTTTCAAGAATAGAGGACATTTTTTTACAGTTTCTCAACCTGTGAAAATATCTTCCAAAATAAAAGAATGTTCTGGGATGGTTGCTACAGCAAAAGATTCAACCTTTTGGGTTCATAACGACGGAGGAAATAAAGCTGAATTATTTGAGATTGACAGAAAAGGGAAACTATTGGCCACTTTACCTCTCCCAAAAGCAAAAAACGTAGATTGGGAAGAAATCACTCGGGATGAAAAAGGTAATATTTATATTGGAGATTTTGGGAATAATACAAATGACCGAAAAGACTTAACAATCTATAAATTTCCAGAAAATCAACCTGATAAAATGGAGAAAATTACGTTCAATTATGCCTATCAAAAGCAATTTCCACCCACAAAAAGTGAACTAAATTATGATTGTGAAGCCTTTTTTGCCTTGGGTGATAGCCTATATTTATTCACGAAAAACCGAGGAAATAAGTCAGTAAAAATGTATGCTTTGCCAACCCAAGCGGGCAATTATTCCATCGTTCATAAGGGAGATATTTTTATTAATACAATGGTAACGGGTGCGGCAATAAGTCCTGATAAAAAAAAATTCGCTTTACTGACTTACGGAAAAGTACTTTTATTTGGCATTGATAATCAACAAGTTAACTTCAAAAATCCAATAGATTGCTTCAAGTTCGCTTACAAACAAACCGAAGCAATTGTGTTTATTACCGACAAAAAATTAATGATTTCCAATGAACAGGGAGAATTGTTTACGGTTTCAATGGAGCGATAAAATGAATGGAATAATATTGTCTTGGCGACCCCGTCTGAATTTGGATTCAGACGGGATCGCCAAGACAGAAAACCCGGAATAATAAAAAAATGGGGATTAAAAAAACTAATCTTTAATTCCCGTTTATCTAATTCCTAAATTACTTCTGTCTAAAATAAATCTGGATTGGCACGCCCGTAAAGTCAAAATGTTCACGCATTTGGTTTTCTAAATAACGCTCATAACTCTCACGGATATACTGCGGAAGATTCGAGAACATCACAAATGATGGTGATTTTGTGGGTAACTGCGTCATGTACTTGATTTTGATATACTTACCTTTCCACGCTGGCGGAGGATAATTCTCAATAACCTTTAACATCACATCATTCAATTTTGAAGTAGCAATTTTTCGGGTTTTGTTTTCATAAACCTCTAAAATCTTCTCTACGGCTTGAAAAATACGCTGTTTTTCTTTTACTGAAGCAAAAATAATCGGCATATAATTAATAGGAGCCATACAATTACGAATCGCATCTTCCAAATTCTTAGAAGTCATCGCATCTTTTTCGACCAAATCCCACTTATTAATCATCAATACAATTCCCTTTTTCGCACGGTCAGCCATTGAAACAATATTCATGTCCTGCGACTGTAAACCCGTCTGAATATCAATCGTGGTGGCATCAACCAAAATCACCGCAATATCACATTCTTCCATCGCCTTAATCGTCCGCAAGAAAGAGTAATACTCAATGTTATCTTCCATTTTGGCTTTGCGACGAATTCCAGCGGTGTCGGTAATGATAAAATCCTTACCGTACATATTGTAATGGTTGTCGATGGCATCACGAGTGGTGCCTGCAATATCCGTTACGATACTTCTCTCTTTACCTAAAAGGGCATTCAAAAAGGATGATTTTCCTACGTTTGGCTTACCCAAAATGGCAATTTTAGGAATTCCTGCCGTTGGATTTTCGTAAGGTTCATCTGGAAAATGACTTACTACGGCATCCAACAAATCGCCCGTTCCTGAACCACTTTCTGCCGCAATGGCGAATGGGTCGCCCATGCCTAATTCATAAAACTCAACGGCTTCCATGCCCTTTTCGTAAGTATCGGCTTTGTTAGCGACGATATAAACGGGTTTTTTAGAACGACGAAGCACTTTTGCAAAGTCTTTGTCCAAGTCAGTTACGCCCGTTGAACAATCTACTACGAAAAGACAAACGTCCGACTCCGAAATTGCCATCTCAACTTGCTCACGAATTGCCCCTTCAAAAACATCATCCGAACCGTGAACGTAGCCACCCGTGTCGATGATGGTGAAAAATTTACCAATCCACTCTCCGTATCCGTAATGGCGGTCTCTTGTAACGCCTGAGACGTTGTCCATGATTGCCTTTTTCTGTTCGATAAGGCGATTAAAAAGTGTTGATTTACCCACGTTTGGGCGACCAACAATTGCAACAATATTTGACATTTTACTGGTTTTGTGAGCTGTTTCCTACGAACTGTGAATTGATTAAATAACTGAATATCAGCGTTTTAATCTTAGTTTGCAAGCACCTCGATTTTGAATGATATACTTTTAAGATAGGGGTAGAAGAATGATAACTTGATAATATTTTATTTTTTGTTACTTTTCAGTAAATACGCTGATAATTCACTTTAAAATTACTCCCCACCATACCCAAACATTCGCAATTTCTGTTGTTTCGACCGCCAATCGGGTTCTACTTTGATAAACTGCTCCAAGAAAACTTTTTTACCAAAGAATTTTTCCATTGCCTCACGGGCTTGAATACCCACTTTTTTGATGGATTCACCTTTATGACCAATCAAAATGGCTCTTTGGGTTACTCTTTCTACATATATTTCAGCCGAAATTCTGATGATGTTCTCCTCCTCTTTAAATGCCGCAATCGACACCTCACACGAATACGGAACTTCCTTTTTATAATTTAAAAATATCTTCTCTCTAATGATTTCCGAAGCAAAAAAGCGTTCGGGTTTATCGGTCAATTCTTCTTTGTCAAAATAGGGTGGATGGTCGGGTAAATGCTCCACGATTGAATCAAAAATTGAGCCTGTATTTTGTTCTTTCAGTGCCGAGATTGGAATAATATCTTGTGTTGGAAAACGTTCCCGCCAATGGGCAATTTTCTCTGCGATTTGTTCCTCCGTAGCTAAATCTATCTTGTTTATCAACAACAAAACGGGAATATGGTCAATCCGTGCAAGTTTGTCTATAACATCGTCTTCATCGTATTTTTCAAAAATATCGGTTACAAAAAGAATCACATCGGCATCCTCCAAAGAAGCATGAACGAAGGTCATCATTGATTTGTGTAACTCATATTTAGGCAGAATAATTCCAGGCGTATCCGAGTAAACTAACTGAAAATCAGTACCCTTATGATTTCCATTCAGAATCCCCATGATGCGGTGACGAGTGGTTTGAGCCTTGGAGGTAATGATGCTGAGGCGTTCGCCCACCAAGACATTCATCAACGTTGATTTGCCTACGTTGGGTTTGCCCACGATGCTTACAAAGCCAGCTTTATGATTAATTTGTTCCATTGTGTTTGTAATTCGGGTACAAAGGTACGACAATGTTTTTGAATGGAATAATTGAGACGGAGATACTGAAAAAATGGTGATGTTTTGTATAAAAAAAATCTCCAAATTTTGGATTTAGAGTTCGGATTTGAGTTAAATAAAAAGAGCCTAATTTTTAGGTTAGACTCTGTCTATTAAAGTTTAATCATTACAAAACCACAAACTCAACTCGTCTATTTTTCTGTCTATTTTCTTCGGTATT
>Ga0123336_10004952_pt1 | contig 10687 bp, 6 predicted proteins | sample SSSSmetaG_FD_96466 | JGI IMG/M metagenome (GOLD analysis project Ga0123336, IMG submission 96466) | Glacier valley bacterial and archeal communities from Borup Fiord, Nunavut, Canada, to study Microbial Dark Matter (Phase II) - ​SSSS metaG | ecosystem: Environmental > Aquatic > Freshwater > Ice... | reverse complement strand
TTTAATCTTGTCTTAAATCTTTCAATTGCTGCCTCCGTGTTTTCCTTGCTACCAAAGGCTGTAAGTCTAAAGTAACCCTCACCACTTGGTCCAAATCCTACACCAGGTGTTCCGACAATATTCGCTTCAGTAAGAAGCTTGTCGAAGAATGTCCATGAGTCCAGTTTATTTGGTGTTTTAAGCCAGATATAAGGTGAACTAACACCACCAAATACAGTAATACCTATATTCTCAAGTCCTGCCCTAATAATCTTAGCATTGTTCAAATAATAACTAACAAGTTCTCTAACCTGTTTTTGCCCCTCTTCAGAATATATTGCCTCTGCAGCTCTCTGGACAACATAGGATACTCCATTAAACTTGGTGGCCTGTCTCCTATACCATAATCTATTTAAGTTTATTGCCTCTCCACTCTCAGTATAAGCCTGGAGATCTTTAGGTATTACACAGTAGGCACATCTTGTTCCAGTAAATCCAGCAGTTTTAGAGTAACTTCTAAATTCGATGGCAACTTCCTTAGCACCATCAATCTCATATATACTGTGTGGAACGTTTTCCTCTGAAATAAATGCCTCATATGCAGCATCAAACAAAATTATAGCATTATTCTTCCTTGCATAATCAACCCAAACCTTCAGCTCATCTTTTGTAAGAGTAGTACCTGTAGGATTATTAGGGAAGCATAGATAAATCAAATCTACCTTCTCTTTAGGAAGTTCAGGAACGAACTTGTTTTCAGCAGTGCAAGGCAAATAAGTAACATTGCTCCATTTTCCATCAGCACCATATGTTCCAGTCCTACCAGCCATTACATTACTATCCACATAAACAGGATAAACTGGGTCAGTTACAGCAATTTTATTTTGTAATCCAAAAATTTCTTGAATGTTTGCAGTATCGCTTTTCGCACCATCACTTACAAACACTTCATCCCTACTAAGAGTTACTCCTCTTTTCTTATAATCTACCTCTATTATTTTTTCAATTAAAAAGTCATAGCCTTCATACTCCGGGTAACCTTTGAAGGTCTCGAGTCTTCCCATGTCATCAGCAGCTTTATGCATTGCTTCAATAGATGCCTGTGGAAGTGGTCTGGTTACATCACCAATTCCCAACTTAATTATATCAGCTGAAGGATTATTTTTTTTAAATACGTTAACCCTTTTAGCAATATCCGCAAATAAATAATTTCCCGGAAGCTTTAAATGATTTTCGTTAACAAATGCCATTATTAATTCTCCTTTAAATATATTTATACCATATTTTATATGGTTATTTCGCCTTCAAACACCTTCACAGCAGGGCCTGTCATATAAACATGATTATTCTTCTCGTCCCACTCTATAAATAAGTCTCCGCCGAGTAGTTTCACAGTTGCAGCACGCTCAGAGAGTCCATTTAACACAGATGCTACCAAAACAGCGCATGCTCCTGTTCCACATGCCAGAGTTTCACCTGCTCCTCTTTCCCATACACGCATTTTCAAAGTCTTCTTGTCAATAACCTGTACGAATTCTGCATTTATTTTTTTGGGATAGAGTTTATTTACTTCCATTACAGGTCCATATTTATATAGGTCAAAGCCGTCAACATCCTCTATGTAGGACACAGCATGGGGGTTTCCCATTGAAACAGCCGTAACATAAAAAGTATTATCCAAAATTTCCACTGGAGCTTTAATCATTCTATCTGTTGATACCTTAACAGGAATAAGCTCGCTTTTCAAAATCGGCTCTCCCATATCAACTCTAACTTGCTCCACGTAACCGTCTTTTATTCTCAATTCTAGAATCTTTATTCCAGCAGGTGTTTCTATAGTTACCTTACTTTTCTTTGTAAAGTTATTGTCATAAACATACTTGCCAACACATCTTATAGCATTGCCACACATTTCAGATTCTGAGCCGTCGGAGTTAAACATCCTCATTCTAAAATCAGCTACTTCTGAAGGGCAAATCAATACCAATCCGTCAGAACCAATACCAAAATGCCTGTCACTCACGAATTTTGAAACTTCGTTAGGATTCGCTAACTGTTCATTTAAGCAGTTAACATATATATAATCATTGCCTGCACCTTGCATTTTTGTAAATTTCATTTTGCAACCTCCTGTTCTCAATCTTGCATTTTTATTATATTATAACACAGAAAATTCTTTAGGCAAGACCTATGAATCAAGGAAATACACTCTTAAAATAGCTTTTTGTTGATATTAAAAAGAATGAATTATATAATTACTTTATATATCTTTTCCTAGATTCTTAAAATGCATGTCTTATTTAGATATATGAAGGACTCAATCACTAAATTACCCACGAATTTTGAAGGGAGAGGATTTATTGGTAGGCTTTAGAAACTCATTGTTAATCTATATGTTAGGGCTTGTGGCTGGCTTGTTTTTCTTATTATATGTGAGAAATAGTTCTGACGTGAGTAAAAGTAAGAACTATAATAAGATCCCAACACTAACAATCTACGTAATTGGCCTTTTAACTAGACTATTTACTGCAGTAATATTTGAAGGGCATCCTATTGATATCTCTTGCTTTAAAGGCTGGGCATCTATTGTAGCAAATAGTTTATCAACTTTTTACACAAATGGTGGCTTTGCAGACTATCCGCCCTTATACATTTATGTTCTTTTCTTTGTAGAAAAAATTAGATTACTCCTCTTCTCCACTTCTCCTGAATGGGTACATACTTTAATTATAAAATCTCCCGCTATAGTAGCAGACATAATTTGCTCATACATTTTATATCACTACGGGAAAAGATTCTTGGATGATAAAAAAGCTATGTTGATTTCTTTCATTTACCTCTTTAATCCGGTTACGATCCTTACCTCCTCTCTTTGGGGACAGGTTGACAGTATATTCATGTTGCTTTTGTCCATTGCTATTATCAGGCTTTCGGATAAAAAATACACTATATCGACCGTTTGGTTTGCACTGGCTGTACTTCTTAAACCACAAGGCTTAATATTTTTGCCTGTTCTGTTTTTCGTTCTTGTAAAAGAAAAGGATATCAAGCTTTTGGGTAAATGTCTGCTCACTGGGTTAATTACATTTATACTCCCGGTAATTCCCTTCACTGGGAATCAGCGGTTTGACTGGATTGTGAAGCTTTATATCAGTACGACCTCCAGCTATAAAGGAGCCTCCTTGAACGCCTATAATTTCTTTGCATTATTGGGTGCAAACTGGAAAAATGATTCTGAGAAGCTATTTATATTTAGCTATAGCACCTGGGGATTTATATTTATTATAATGACTACCTTAATCACTACATGGTACATTTTAACTTCTAAAAATGCAGCAATACCTGCATCAGCCTCAGCGATTCTTATAATTGGCGTATATGTATTGTCTTCGAAAATGCATGAAAGGTACATCTTTCCAGCAATGATGCTATTACTCATGTTTTATATTGTTTATAGTAAGACTGAGCTATTAATTTTACACTTTGGATTTACAATCACAGCTTTTGTCAACATACTGCAGGTTTTCTACCTCTCTCAAAGCAAGATATATTGGGTACCTGCAAATGATATTATACTTAAAGTAATATCATTTGCTAACCTAGTTCTTATGGTAGTAACATTCATTATCATAATAACTTCCCGTTTTTATGAGCCAAAAAGTGCTGGAAACTTTGGTTTCTCAAAGAAAAAGGTAACCTCAACATATACCTATAAAAGAAGTAAGAAAGGGAGAAAATCATGATTGATCTTCCCTGGCTTTTAATGCTCTTGTCTATAATTTTATTTTGTGGAGCTGCCCTCGCAGCCTTGACAGTATTTTTTAATAAGCTGGGCTATACTCCAATAAAACTGCCACTGCTAAGGCTCAATCTACCAAAAGTCCCCTGCGATAAAAAGGTTTATTATGAAATAGCCTTATGCTGTATTTCAAGTAGAATAGTGATATATATAATAGGTGCATTAGGTTATATGTTGGTTAAAAATCAGCCTATAAACCTTTTATCAAGCTTCTCAACACTTTTTAACAAGTGGGATGGAGCACACTATACTTTTTTAGCAGAAAATTGGTATGTAAATTATGGAGACAAGAAAAACCTTCTTGTTTTCTTTCCCCTCTATCCTATAGCAATTAAAGCACTATCTTTAATAACTTTTAATTATCAGATCGCTGGAGTTTTAGTATCCAACATCTCCCTAATTATTGGCTGCATCTATCTTTATAAGATAACCGAGATGGACTTTGGCTCAGATATAGCCTTCAGAGCAGTGAAATATCTTCTCCTCTTTCCAGTGTCCTTCTTTCTTGGAATTACTTACGGTGAAAGTATGTTTTTTGCTCTTTCCGTCGTAACATTATTTTATTGGCGTAAAAAGAGCTATAAAACATCATCCATTCTGGCATTCTTGGCCGCCCTGACACGTTCCTTTGGACTTCTTCTTGTGATTCCAATGCTTACTGATTTAATTATAGAATACAAAAACAAAGGCAAACTAATAAACAAGAATGAATTGTGGGGACGTTTCTCAACTATTTTATCCCCCTTCCTCGGGATATCAACATATTTGTTGATTAATTTACAGGTTTCAGGGAATGCCCTTACATTTTTAAAATATCAAAAGGAGCATTGGCATCAGAGTCTTGGTTTCTTCGGCTCAACTGTAAAAATGCTAACAAAAAACTCCTTAGAAGCACAGCCTGCAGAAAGTGCCAGTCTGTGGGTTCCTCAGCTAATATTGATTTTTATTGCACTTTTACTTTTATGCTATGGTATAAAGCATTTGAATATAAGCTATGTTACATATATGATTGGCTACATTTTTCTAACAATATCACCAACCTGGTTATTGAGCGCTCCAAGATATTTAATGTGTTTGTTTCCTCTATTTATTTTGCTAGGTTATATTGGCAAAAAAAGTGATTTGGATTTCGCAATCACTATATTAATGGCAACAAGCCTTGGATTTTGTACTATTGCCTTTGTAAATGGTTACTATATAATGTAAATTAAAAGAAGAGTTATTTTCGGGGAGGTTATGTCTTGAAGAGAAAATTCCTATTCATTTTGTTTTTTATTTTATGTCTAGGTGTCAATGTACATGCTGGAAACTCAAACCTATTACAGAATTCAGGGTTTGAGTCTATTTCTGACACAAAGGCCAGTGATTGGTCAACTTATATTTGGGAAGAGAAAAATGGACAGTTCGATATTGCTTCTGATGAATTAATCAAGCATTCTGGTCAACGAAGCATGAAAATTAATTCCACATACCTTACTGATATAAGATTAAAACAAGAAGTAGATGTTAAACCTAATAGCTTTTATAAATTAGCAGCCTGGGTTAAAACTCAAGATATCGGGCAAGAAAACAAAGGAGCTAATATATCTGCAGATGGCATACTTTCTACATCAAAAGACCTGAGAGGTAACAATGACTGGCAGCAAATTGAGCTATATGGTAAGACTGGCAAGGATCAGAAAAAGTTGATTGTAACCATGGGTTTAGGTGGATATGGTAGTCTAAATTCTGGAACCCTGTGGTTGGACGACGTTTCCGTGGAGGCTATCAAATCAATACCAGCCGGCATACAGGCAGTGAGCCTTTTAAAGCCCACTGAATCTGCATCAAATACTACCCAAAGCAAAAACCACACTTCAGCCATAATTTCATTAACTGCCCTTTTATTAAGTATTGCTATAGCATACTTTGGAGGAAAAAGACTTATGGCAAGGCCTAGTATCGCTGTTTCCTCAAAAAGTATAAGCTCAACTTATGAAGAACAGAGGATTGATAAAAAAGATATAAAAATAATGCTTGTAGTATCTTTAGTTTACCTTCTCATTGCCCTGATAAATTTAGGTAGTTTGAACATCCCCCAAACTAGTTATACTCCAAAGAGCTCAGCAGACACTGTTGAAGTTGACTTCGGGGAAAAGATGGATTTAGGTAGAGTGTATTATTATTGTGGGCTTGGTGATGGAAACTTTAATATCGAGGTAGCTGACGATAACGGAAATTTTAATAAAATTGCAACTGTAGAAAAGAAAGATATATTTTCACTTAAATATTCTTCTTTATCTTATAGTACAAATAAAATTCGCTTCGTCCCAACATCAACAGGTTTCACATTAAATGAGCTTTATTTTATTGAGAATGGAAAGACTGTACCAATTAAAGTGCTCAGTGTTAAGGCTAGTGATTTAGAAGCCAATAAACTTTTCGACGAGCAGAAAACCTTTACCTACAAGCCTTCCTATATGGCAAACATGTACTTTGACGAGATATACCATGCAAGAACTGCCTTTGAACATATACATAATCTTGAACCCTATGAGTGGACTCATCCTCCCCTTGGGAAGCTTCTTATGGCAATTGGAATACTAGTTTTTGGCATGAATCCTTTTGGCTTTAGGATTGTTGGGATGCTTTTTGGAGTTGCAATGCTCCCACTTATGTATCTTTTGGGTAAAAAGATATTTAATGATTGGCGTTTTGCCACAGCAACCTCACTTTTGATGATGTTTGACTTCATGCATTTTACCCAGACAAGAATTGCAACAATAGATGTCTATGGCACTTTCTTTATTATCGCAATGTACTATTTTATGTATGATACCTTTATGATAAAATCCTATGAGCTTCCTTTAAGGCTTTCAATTAAACCTTTATTTTTAAGCGGGCTAATGTTTGGAATAGGTGTAGCCTCAAAGTGGATAGTTGCCTATGGAGGAGCAGGCCTTGCACTACTTTTCTTCTTAACCAAATGTTTAGAATATAGGGATTATAGAAAAATAACGCAAAATCCAAAGCTTCAAAAACCAGAATGGTTACATGGATTTATGAAAAAGCAAATTTTCATACCTATGTTTTTATGTGTGATTTTCTTTATAATAATACCAGTGGTTATTTATTATCTCTCTTATATTCCATACATGGAAGTCCCGGGAGCAAAAAAAGGTATTGATCTTGTTATAAATTATCAAAAGCAGATGTTTGACTATCATAGTAAACTGAAGGCAACCCATTCTTTTTCTTCTCCTTGGTATGAATGGCCAATTATTTATAAACCCACTTGGTTCTATAGCGGAAGTGATGTTTCAGCAGGAAATGTCTCTACAATAGTAACAATGGGTAATCCTGCTATTTGGTGGGTCGGAATATTAGCTTTCTTTACCGCTATTTATATCGCCTTTAAAAAAAAGGACAAAAAAATGATCTTGGTTTTTACCGCTATAGTCTTTCAATATATGCCATGGGTTTTAGTCCCTCGTATAACATGGATTTACCACTATTTTTCAACAGTTCCTTTTGTAATAATTTGCATTGTTTATGTTATGAAGGAGTTATATGAAAGGAACACTATTACAAAGAAAACTATTTATTCTTATCTAATAATATGTGCAGTATTGTTTGTATGGTTTTATCCCGCACTTTCTGGCTTGGAGGTTCCAAAAGCTTATATTAACAATCTGCGATGGCTTAATAGTTGGATATTCTAAGGAGGATATAAAATGTCAGATTATTTACATTCCGTAGTTGTGCCCATGTACAATGAAGAATTGGTTGTAGAAGCAACCTATAAAAGGTTAAAGGAAGTAATGGACACCATAGAAGATAGCTATGAAATAATCTTTGTGAATGATGGTAGCCGTGATAAAACATTTGAAATTTTAACTTCAATATGTGAAAGAGATCCTAACATTAAGCTCCTCGACTTCTCACGTAATTTCGGCCATCAGGTTGCCATTACGGCAGGAATGGACTTTGCAGAAGGAAATACAGTAGTAGTAATAGATGGCGACCTTCAAGACCCACCAGAGTTGATCCCTGAAATGATTAAGAAATGGAAGGAAGGCTTCGATGTAGTTTATGGAAAAAGGCTTAATAGAAAAGGAGAAACATTCTTCAAAAAGTTTACTGCTAAAATGTTTTACAGATTCTTAAACGGAATGTCTGACGTTGACATTCCAGTCGACACAGGTGACTTCCGACTTATAGACCGCAAGGTTTGTGATGCCTTAAAACAGGTGAATGAACGTAACCGTTATATTAGAGGTTTGGTGAGCTGGCTTGGATTCAAGCAAACATCACTTGAGTTTAACAGAGAAGAACGCTTTGCAGGAGAAACAAAATATCCATTGAAAAAAATGTTGAAGTTTGCAACGGATGCAATAGTTTCATTTTCCTTCAAACCTCTGAGACTTGCCTCTTATGCAGGGGTGCTAATATCCTTTATTAGCTTTGTGTATCTAATTATTGTCTTGTACCAGAAATTTTTTACTAGCAGAGCAATCACAGGATGGGCTTCAACCATGGCAGTAAGCCTATTTTTCAATGGCATAGTCTTACTTATGCTAGGCATTATAGGAGAATACATTGGGCGAATCTATGACGAGGCAAAGGGCAGACCTTTATATCTTGTTCAAAAAACAAAAAACTTTAAAAACGAAGATTTAAAGAGAAGATAATAGTAATATAAACGCAAATAGACTATAAGATAACATAAATTATCTTATAGTCTATTTATTTTAATATTTTTCGTAGTCAGGATATTGCGTAACTACTGGAGTTATGGAATATCCTCTAGGAAAAAGTTATCCGTAAGAAAGTAAAATTTAATGGTTTGAGGGAAAATAAAAACATCAAGTTCAAAGAACTTGATGTTTTGGTGGGAAGAGATGGATTCGAACCATCGAAACCGAAGTAACAGATTTACAGTCTGCCCCCTTTGGCCGCTCGGGAACCTTCCCATGTATATGAGCTCTCGCCCAGTCCCACAGTGCCTTACCGCATTTAATATATTACACGAAGATTTACCTCATGTCAACATTTTTTTGAATAATATTTTAGTTTATTCTACAATTATACCAAATGATTTGGCAAGACAAACAGCTTGTGTATAGTCCATGAAAGCTCCTTTAATATTAGCGCTTTTAAGGTCTACTCCTTCAATATTTGCATTCTGTAATTTAGCACCGCTTAAAGAGGCCTGGGAAAGTATAGCATAACTTAAATCAGCACCACGCAAGTCTGTCTTCTCCAGGTTACATTTGTACATGTCTGCCCTTGAAAACTTTATTCCTTTTAAGTTCTGCCCCTTTAAGTTTGCTAGTCTAAGGTTTGTGTATGACCAATCTCCATTTATAATCGATATGCCTATAAAATTCACTTCAGGAAAGCTGGAGCCCAACATTTTGCAATCTTCAAAACTAGAGCTAAAAAGGTTAGCATAGTCAAATTGGCAATTTGTAAAGGCTGATTTAACATGCTTTGACGCGTTCATCCGGGTGCCTTTAAAGTTACACTCTGAGAATAAGCACCTTTTAGTAACTATAGCTTCAAAATCCATACCTTGAAAACTGCAACTATTAAATTTTGCTCCTGTAAGCTCTGTTTCTATTTCACAATTGTTGTCAAAGGTAACATCCTCGTATATTTGGTTGCTCTTCAAATCCATTATAAAATATACCCCCACAAAAGCTTAAAATGTAATGAATCCATTATATACGCAAACGAATCATAACACCATTGCGAATTTGTATAACCACATTGGAACAAACATACATCCTTTTCCGTCTAATAGTAGTAGCGGTTCGAATTTTTACAGTTTCATGAGCATATGCTTTCAATAGTGACTTTTCGTAGAAACAAAGAGTTAAGTTCTGGCTATAACATGCTGAAAGCATATGCAAAGTACAAAATTGTAACTTGTAGAATTAATAATTAGATAAGATGGAGGGGTTTTATGAAAAAGTTTTCTTGTCTTCTTTCTTTTTTGTTAATTACAATAACACTTTTTTCTGGGTGCGCTTCGGCTAAAAAAGATAGTGCTTCAGCTGTCTCAAACACTGCTCAATATTCTTCTGACATATCAAAATCAAGTGGATCAAATTCTTCTGAAAAGAATGCATTACTGGATACTACTAACCAAGTCAATACTGCTCCAAAGGCTGCAACTGCGTTTACAACAGCTGGAAACGCTGATGGAACTATTGTAACAGCATCAAATACTATACTAGCTCAGCGGAAGGTAATGCGAAATGCAAATATTTCTCTGGAAGTCGAAGATTTCAACGTAGCTTATAGCCAGATTAAATCAATAATAGGAGCATTTGGGTACATACAGGAGTCAAATATTAAAAAAGACAAGGTCTATGTAAATTCTGAGCAAAAACTCATTACAAAGGGTGTAATAATATTACGGGTAGACAAAGATAGGTTTGACAGCATGTTATCTGATGTTAAAGGCCTAGGACTTTTGATGGACGAAAGTATTAAAGGCGATGACGTAACAGACCAATTTATTGATACGGAGTCAATGTTAAGACTACTAAAATATGAAGAAAGCAGACTGGAAGAGTATCTGTTTAAGTTGACTGATGCAGATACAATCTTTAAAACTCAAAGTAGACTTACCGAAATACGTCAACAAATCGAAAGACTTACAGGAAACTTAAAAAAGTGGTCCGATTTGGTTGAACTATCAACTATAACAATTAATATATCAGAAAAAATACCAGGCATAAATCCTGACAAAGAGCCAAGTTACTTTAAAAAACTTATGACTAGCTTTACAGATAGCTTTAAAGGAGTATTAAGCTTTTCTGGTACATTACTTATTTTAATAGTTCAAGCTATTCCTGTAATCATTTTACTAGCCATAATAGCAATATTTGCGCTGTGGATTTACAGAAAATTTATCAAAAG
>Ga0123336_10004951_pt1 | contig 10688 bp, 8 predicted proteins | sample SSSSmetaG_FD_96466 | JGI IMG/M metagenome (GOLD analysis project Ga0123336, IMG submission 96466) | Glacier valley bacterial and archeal communities from Borup Fiord, Nunavut, Canada, to study Microbial Dark Matter (Phase II) - ​SSSS metaG | ecosystem: Environmental > Aquatic > Freshwater > Ice... | reverse complement strand
GATGACGTCGCGCGCGGCCTCGAGCACGCGGCGATCGGTCGAGGTCACACGCAGCGTCACGAGCTGCCCCTGCCCGGGCATCGTCGTGACGAGCAGCTCGCGGCAGGCCTCGCGCACGCGAGGAGGCACCGCGGCATCGATCGCCACTGCGCTGACGTGCTCCACGTACGAGCGGCCCCACGTCGCGTTCGGCTCCACGATCAGCGCTCCGTTCAGCGCCATTCCCGCCGCCCGCTTCGCACCGGCGAGCCCGCCGCGCGCGTTCTTGCCCTCGTAGGCCTCCTCGGCGCGGCGCAGCTCGGAGAGCGCAGCGCGGATCCACTCGTCAGGCGAGAGCTTGAAGAGCCAGTGGCTGTCGTCGCGAACGAAGGTGCCCACAGATGCCTCGCCGTGCGGCACGTCAGGGTCGCATGTGGCGGGTGGAGTGCTCCCGGCCGTCGAAGCGGATCATCACCTGCTTGGCCTCGACGATCGTGAGCAGGTTCACCGGGCGCTTCCACACGCGCACGAGGCTCTTCATGACCTCGCGTGCGTAGTCGGCGCGGAGGTCGATACCCTGGTGATCGTGCTTGAGCAGCAGCTCGCCACGGTTGTCGTAGTTCGCATCCTCGACGTAGATGAACGGGTTGCCCGCGTTCGTGAGCTGGAAGAGGAGCTTCTCCTTCACCTGCTTGAACTCGCGCGTCTCGATCTCGTAGCGCTCGTTGCGGTTCGACCACGAGAAGCTGAAGAGCTTGTGGTCGCGGCAGAAGTCGGGCGTGAGGAATTCGTCGATGAAGGTGACGTCGTTGTAGAGCGAGCGCACCTCGAAGATCTTCTGCTTGCCGAGGCCGAGACGCAGGTTCCAGTTCTTCTTCGCGTCGAGGTCGTCGCAGTCCTCCCACTCCTTGCCGAACTGGCCGCTGTTCCAGCGATCCTCGATGGAGCGATAGAGCTCGACGCCGAGCTTGTAGGGATTGAGCCGGCCGCCGCTGGTGGCAAGCACGCCGGCGTTGTTGTCGGCGTAGTCGACGATCTCGGAGGCATCCAGGATCTTCGTTGTCATGAGCTTGGAGTGCCAGTAGCTGGCCCAGCCTTCGTTCATGATCTTCGTCTGCATCTGCGGCATGAAGTAGAGCGCTTCCTCGCGGATGATCTCGAGGACGTCGTGCTCCCAGCGCTCGAGCGGCGCGTTCTCCATGAGAAATAGCAGGACGTCGCGCTCGGGATGCGCAGGGAACTTCTTCTCGCGGTCCTTCTCCGCCTGGATCTTCGCGCGCTGCTCCTCGAGGTACTCCACCGGATTGATGAAGTGCTCCATGTAGCTCTTCGACTTGAGGCGCGGGACCTCGGTGGCCACCTCCTCGGCGTCGGGGTCGCGCTCGGCACGGCGACCACGGAACGCCGCGTGCGGGTCGATGAGGTTCTCGAGGCTGAGGCACTGGTCGATGAAGTCCTCGACCTTGTTGATGCCCTGCCGCGCGACGTGCCGGCGCACGCGCGAGCCGTGGTTCGCCATCTTGTCGATCCAGCGGCGGTTCGGATCGTAGTTCTTCGGACGCTGGCCGGGGTTCGTGGTGCGACCCCCGGTGTCGAGGTCGGTCGAGCGGAAGCAGAAGTTGTTCTTGAAGAAGTCGACGTGGCCGTAAACGTGGGCCATCACGAGCTTCTGATCCGTCAGCGAGTTGCCCTCGAGGAGGTACGCGTAGGACGGGTTGTTGTTGATGACCATCTCGTAGATCTTCGAGAGGCCGTACTCGTAGCTCTTCGCGAGCCGCTCGTACTCCATGCCGTGACGCCAGTGCGGGTAGCGGTTGGGGAACCCGCTGTAGGCCGCGATCTCGTTCATCTGGTCGTAGGTGAGGATCTCGTAGACGGTCGGAAAGAAGTCGAGGCCGGCGTCGGCGGCGATCTTCTCGATACGCTCCTGCTCGCGGGCCAGGTACGGAGGCAGCGCGGTCTTCAGCGCGAACTCGCTCATGGCGGAAAGGGTACCGGATCCCGGCAACGTGTGGGGTGTCGCCGCGCGTACACGGGCCACGGGCGCGACCGTGCGATTTGCGGGCAATCCGCGGCTCGTTCCCGGGAGTGCCGTGGGCAACGGGGTTGCGACGAGGGCGCCATGGCTCGCTCGTCGTTGCTCGGCTTCGCTGTCGTCGCCGTGGTCGCGCTCTCTGCGGTCGCGTGCAACCGGGTCCGCGTCGAGGACGTGCGCGGTCCCGACGGCGGCGAGCGGACGCGGGTCTTCCTGCCGCTACTACTTCGCGAATTCGGCCGGCCCAGCGCCCGACCAAGCCTCGAGGAATTCGCGCAACTGCGTCTGCCGCCGGTCGACTGGGAGGCAATGACGCGCTTCCGCCTGCCCACTCTTGCCGCCCTCACCCTGGCCGCCCTCGCCCCGACCTACGCCGCCTGCTCGGGCGCTCCGCCCAGCGGCGACGGCGGCGGTCCGGATCTCGGCGATCACCTGCACGACTCGCCCGAGCGCGGGGCGGAGGGTGGAGCGGGTTCCGAGCCCGCCACTGGCGGCCACGGCGATGGCGGCGCACACACGGGTGACGGCGGCACCTCGGCTTGTGACGTCGGGACCGGGCAGCTCTCGACGATCGCCACCGAGACTCGCTACACGACGTCCTACGGGGTGCCCTTGATCCGGTACCAGGACGGCAAGCTGTACACGGCCGGCGACGAGCGTGGCATCCAGGTCATCCCGGTGAACGGAGGCAGCTCCGCGCGGATCACGCCGCTCTTCACCTCCGATCCGCAGGAGCTCTTCGTCACCCCCTCGAGCATCTACTATCGCGACTCCGGCGTCGTTCGGATGACCCTTCTGGGAACCAACGAGCAGATCATCGACGCGAGAACGGTTGGCGCGTCGTACATGGACTCGTGGGGTGGCTACCGACACTCGCCCGGCCATGCCGTGGACAACTCCGACAACACCATCACTGCGCTCCGCACCTCCGGCGGCTACGGCGCCGCCGTCCACGGGGCGCTGACCACGTACATGGCGGCTGACGAGAACTACGCCTTTCTCACTTCCGACGAGCGGCCCGTGGGCGAGGCAAGCCACCTTGCGCTCATCCGCCTGCCACGTTCGCTGGACGTGAACGAAGCCGTGACGATGAGCGAGGGCGTCGACGTGCACCCGACCGCGCTCGTCGTGGACGCCGCGCGCGTGTACCTGGCGACCGACGCACCCACCGGGAATCTCGTCTCCGTCGGCAAGGACGGGACCGACTTTCGCGTCGTCAGCAACCGCTCCGGGATCCGGATCCTGGCGGCCGACTCGCTCGACGTGTACTGGGTCGAGGGCACCGCCCTCATGCGCGTGGCCAAGGACGGCAGCGGCACGCCGGTGAAGGCGTTCGTGGCGTGCGAGAGCATCGACGGCATCGCCCCCGGAAGCGGCGCGGGCGTCTACTTCACCTCCCACAAGGGCAAGAAGCACACGATCTGGAAGATCACGCGCTGACCGTGAGCGCGTCGACCACGGCCTGGACGCGGCGCGGGAGGTGGCGGCGGGACGGGTACACGGCGTGGATCGGGAAGCGCGCGACGTCCGTGCGGGGCAGGAGGCGGTGCAGCGAGCCGCGCTCCACCCGCGCGCGCGCCAGGTAGTCGGGAAGCGGGGCGATGCCCGCGCCCGACTCGGCCAGCTCCGCGACCGCGAAGAGATCGTCGACCTGGAAGCGCGGCACGAGCGCGAGGCGGCGTACGTCGGGGTGCAGGCCCAGCCCCGCGTTTGCAAGGGGGACGGTCACGACATCGTGGCGCGCGAGATCGGCGAGGCCGCGCGGGGCGCCGCGCCGCTTCACGTAGCCCGCGGAGGCGTAGAGGCCGACGTGCGCGACGCCGAGCGAGCGCGCGATCAGCGACGAGTCGACGAGCGCGCCCTCGCGGATGGCGAGATCGATCTCGTCCTCCACGAAGTCGAGCCGCCGGCCGGTGAGCTGGAGCTCGAGCCGCAGCGCAGGATGCGTCTCGCATAGCGCCTTCAGCGCCGGGATCAGCACGGCCCGCCCGTAGGCCGGCGCCGCCGATATGCGCAGGCGGCCCTCGATGCGCTCTTGCTGGTCGGCCACCGCGCGCGCGGCATCCTCGAACGACTCGAACAGCGGCCGCACCCGCAAGCACAGCTCGAGACCCGCCAGCGTGGGGCGCACCTTGCGCGTCGTACGTTCGAAGAGACGCACGCCGAGGACGTCCTCGAGACGGCTCAGCTGCTTGCTCACGCCCGAGGGAGTTAGGCCGCACTTCTTCCCCGCTTCGGTGAAGCTGCCCGTGTCGACCACCAGCACCAGGGTGCGGAGCGCCGGGAGGTGCGCGTTGATCTGTGACTGCATGTCATGAATGTAGTGATCTAGAACGCATTGTCGACTGTTGGTGACAAAGGCACGTTGAAGGCATGAACCGACTCCGCCAGCGCACGAAGCTCATCGTCACCCTGATCCTCCTCGTGACGGCGCTCGTCGTGCTCGTCGTGCTCGTCGTCCGCGATCGGCCGATCGCGCAGGCTCCGCCGCATGCCGTGGTGTCGGCGCCGGCGCGGGCTGCCGGGATCCAGGCGTGCTGGGCCGAGATGGGCCGGAGCGACGCGCCGGGCCAGGTCGCGACCGCCGGGCTCACCCGGACCCACGGGTGGGACGTGACCGTCTCGGGTCTCCTCGTGCGGCACCCGAAGGGTGACGTCGTCATCGACGTCGGCAACAGCAGCGCCTTCCCGAGCGAGATCGCCGACTACGACTTTCTCGACCGCACGTGGCTCGAGCTCCTGCCCGGCAGCAACCGCGTCGTTGCGACCGCGCCCGCGGCGCTCACAGCGCTCGGCGTCGATCTCGCGCACCTCACGGTGGTGCCCAGCCATGCCCACGTCGATCACTTGGGCGGTCTCGTGGATCTGCCGCTCGCGAAGGTGCTGATGCCGCAGGAGGAGATCGCGTGGGCGGCCTCGCACGAGCAAGATCGCTACATGCACGTCGTGGCGGCGCAAGCCCGCGCGATGGCCGGGCGCGTGAGTCCCCTCGCCTTCACCGCGGGCCCCTACGAGACGTTCGACGAGAGCGCCGACCTCTTCAGTGACGGCTCCGTGGTGGTGGTGAAGCTGTTCGGGCACACGCCCGGGAGCGTCGGCGTGTTCGTGAACGTCTCGCCAGAGCGCCGCATGTTTCACGTTGGCGACGCTGTGAACGTGATGGAGGCGATCGAGCGCCGCCTCACGAAGAGCGTGATCATGGCCTCCACCGACCTGTCCCGCGCCGAGGCGGACCGAACCGTCGCCCGCATCGCCCAGCTGCACGAGGCCGAGCCGGGGGTGCTCATCCTCCCCGCCCACGACCGGACCACGTGGGTCCATGCGTTCGGCGAGCCTGGCCGCTGCGTTCGCTAGCACCACATTCATCCCCCCGAGCTCTTCGAACTTTTGCCGGCGACCGGTGTTGAACCGGGAGAAGGCCGAGAGCGACGCACCGTGGAGGAGCTGCTCCACGACGCCTTCCTCGCCGCCCGTCTCCCCCACTGCGTCGCACGGAACCTCGCCTGCTATTGGCGGCGCTGCGCGCAGCGTCTGAGGCCGTCGCCGCCGAGATGGTCGAGATGAAGCGCGCACGCGGCATCGACATCTTCGTGTTCCACGACGACACCGTCTTCGTTCCCGGCCACAAGAAGGACGCCGACGTGACGCCCGCGCGTCTTCGAGGTGCTGGAGACACGCCTCCGCTGTATCCGCTCCTACATCGGCATCGCGACCGACGCCGACCAAGGCCCATCCACCCTACCGCATCATGGGCACGCGCTTCGAGCAAGGAGCGGTCGCGCGCGATGTCGCTGTCGAGCGCCGACTCGCTGGAGCGCATCGTGAAGTTCGTCGCTGCGAGTGGCGCGATCGCCGCCGAGGACGCGCTGCTGGCCGCGGAGGCCGCCACGCTGCGCGCAGCCGGGGCCGCGGTGCGAGGGCGCGCACAGGATCTCGCACGAGACCTCGTCGCCACCGTGAAGCGTGGCAACGACGACGGCGGCGGCACGAGCAGCGACGGCGACGGCGGACTGCCGGACGGCCAGCGCGAGGCGGACGAGGACGCAGCGAGCTCGCTGGAGACGAACGCCGTGGCCACGGTGCAGGTCACGTGCAACGCGGGGCCGAGCGCGATCCGCCTGGCCTTCACCTCCCGGACCGGCGACGCGAAGGTCGCGGTCAGCGAGCTGTTTCAGGGATCGGCGACTGCCTTCGCGATGGCGTCGGCGGTCACGTCCAGGGCTTCGCCGTGGTCGACGTGGCGCGTCCACGCCGCCACGATGGCGGGCGCGGGCGGGTACAAGGTGTAGAAGCCCTTCTCGCCGAGCGCGCGGTGCGAGGGATCGACGAACCGCCGCACGAGGCTCGCGGCCTCCGCGGACGTGACCGTGTTGATCGCCATCTCGGCGTTCGAGTCCGACTCGTCGATGCCGCGCTTCGCAAGGGCGGCCCGGAGCGAGTTCAGCGCGGTGGACTCGCGCACCGTCATCTCGTCGAGCGCGTGCAGCGACTCCTGGAGCACCGTCTCGGCGAGCGCGCTGCCATCAAGACCACGCACGCGAACGAAGCTCGCCATGACGCGGCCGCGGGCGTCGGCCGCGAAGATGCCTGGGTACGGCGCGTCGTTCACGAGCGTGACCACCACGGCGCGAGCGCCGTCGGGGAGGCCCATGTCGCTCTCGATGGCCTTCAGGATGGTCGGCTCGAACGGGACGAGATGCAGCTCCAGGTCCTTCGCCGCGAGACCGATCGCGATCGCGTGCTCGCGGTACGGGCCCTTCTTGTACGCGCCTTCGAGCTTGCTCATCGCCTGCGCGAGGCGGAGCGCATCCGCGCGGAACGGGACCACGCGCCCGCCCACCTCCTTGCGCTCCGGAAATTCGCCGTAGATCGCGACGAGCTCCGACGCATGGCTCACCGCGCCGAGCGGGACCTCGAGATCCTCGTACGCCGTGGGATCGCCGGAGAGATCGGTGCGCAGCTCATGCATCGCGTTGAACGCCTCGGCGAACGCCGGCGGAGCCTCGCCCTCGAGCACCTTTGTGCGGAGCCAGAAGTACTGATCCGCGACCACGCTCCGGCGGAGGGCGATCGGCGTCCCCTCGATGGTGAGCAGCGCATCGCCGGGCTCGTTGTCCGCGGCGTCGGCCATGGGTGCCTTCGGCGCGCCCGCCGCTCCGCAGCCGGCCAGCACGAACGCCGCAGCCCACGCGAGGAGCCTCACGTTGGCCTCAGGCGCCCTTGCCCAGGAATTCCTTGATGCTGGTCACGATCGCGTCCTTGTCGCGGATCTCGCTCGTGATCACGCGGTCGTCCTTGGCGAAGTGCTCGCGCAGATCCTTGATGAACTGGCCAGAGCCGTAGGGGCTCTCGACCTGGCCGTACGCGAACATGTTCACGCGCGGCAGGAGCTTCTGCTTGAGGATGTCGACGCACGCGAGCGTGTCGTCCATCGACCAGTTGTCGCCGTCGGAGAAGTGGAACGGGTAGATGTTCCACTCCTCGGCCGGGTAGTGGTCGTCGATGATCTGGGAGGCGAGCTTGTAGGCGCTCGAGATCATCGTGCCGCCGGACTCGCGCGTGTGGAAGAAGGTCTCGCGATCGACCTCGCGTGCCACGGCATCGTGGATGATGTAGCGGGACTCGAGGCCCTTGTATTGCTTCTGGAGCCACGTATCGATCCAGAAGGACTCGATGCGCACGATCTCCTTCTGCTCGTCTCCCATCGAGCCCGACACGTCCATCATATAGATGATGACGGCGTTGGCGACGGGCTCGGGCTGGGTCTTCCAGCTGCGGTAGCGCCGGTCGTCGGGGATGGGGACGACCACCGGCTTGCCGGGGTCGTAGCTGCCGGTGCCGATCTGGCGCTTCAGCGCCTCGCGGTACGTGCGGCGGAAGTGGCGGAGCGACTCGGGACCGACACGGCGGATGCCGGTGTAGCGATCCTTCGCGTTGATGATCTTGCTCTTGCCCTTGTCCTTGATGTCCGGGAGCTGCAGCTCCTCGCCGAGGATGTCGGCGAGCTCCTCGAGCGTGACGTCGACCTCGAGGCTGTGCTCACCGGCGCCCTCGCCGGCCTTCTTGCCGCCCTCGCCCTCCTCGCCCTCCTCGCCGCCCATCGGGTCGCCGGGATCGCCGTCGCCCTGGCCGGCGCCGCCCTGCTGCTTGTCGCCGAAGCGGAACTTCGGGATGTCGATCTGCGGGATGGGGATCGAGACGAGGTCTTTCCCCTTCCTGCCGATGAGCTCTCCCTGGGAGATGTACTTGCGGAGGTTCTGGCGAATCTTGCCGCGCACGATCGCGCGGAATCGCGAGTGGTCTTGATCGATCTTGAGCGACATCGACCTGCTGAGCGTACCACCCTTCCAAGCCAGCACCGCAAGGGGTAGCGTCCGGCAGTTCTCGGTGTCGCCAACAGCGGAAAAGAAGACGCATCGTCCCGCGACCGTGGCGGCGCTCCTGCTTGCGCTCTTCATGGCGGCGATGGAGCTGACCGTCGTGTCGACGGCGATGCCCACCGTGGTCGCCGAGCTCGGCGGGGCCCTGCACTACGCCTGGGTCTTCACGGCCTATATGCTCGCGTCGACCGTGACGGTGCCGATCTACGGCAAGCTCGCGGACCTCCACGGGCGCAAGCCCGTGATGATGGTGGCGATGGCCCTCTTCCTGGTCGGCTCGATGGCGAGCGGCCAGGCGCGCACCATGCACCAGCTCATCGCGTTCCGCGCGCTCCAGGGCATCGGCGCAGGCGGGATGCAGCCGATGGCGCTCACCATCGTGGGCGACATCTTCAAGATCGAGGAGCGCGCCAAGATGCAGGGCGTGTTCGGCGCGGTCTGGGCGATCGCCGGGCTCATCGGGCCGCTGCTGGGCGGCATCATCGTCGCCACGCTCTCGTGGCGCTGGGTGTTCTACGTCAACGTCCCCTTCGGGATCGTCTCGGCGGCGATGCTCACCTTCTCGCTCGTAGAGACGGTGGAGAAGCGCAAGCACGGGCTCGACGTCGCGGGGGCGCTGGTGCTCAGCGCCGCGGTGGTCGCGCTGCTGCTCGGCACCGACGGCGAGTGGCCGTGGGTGCTCCTGCCGGTGAGCGCCGTGCTCGTCGCTGTCTTCATCGCGGTGGAGGCGCGCGCGAAGGAGCCGATCCTGCCGCTCCAGCTCTTCAAGCAGCGCATCCTCGCCACCTCCAGCGTGCTCTCGGCGCTGTCCGGAGGAGCGATGGTGGGCCTCGTCACCTTCGTGCCGCTCTACGCGCAGGGCGTGCTCGGCTCCACGCCCACCGAGGCCGGCAGCACCATCGCGACGATGGCGGTGAGCTGGCCGTGCGCCAGCGCGGTCGCGGGCCGGCTGATCGGGAGGGTCGGCTTCCGCGCGCTCGTCCGCGCGGGCTTCGCGCTCGTGGCCGTGGCGTCGATCCTCCTCGCGTTCTCGATGAGCCACGGGGCGACGGCAATGCGGGTCCGCGTGCTCGCCGGCGTGTTCGGGATCGGCATGGGCCTCGCGAACGCGCCGCTCGTCATCGCCGTGCAGACGAGCGTGGGCTTCTCGCAGCGCGGCGTCGCCACGGCGAGCACGATGTTCTTCCGCAACATCGGCGGGACGGTCGCCGTCGGCGCGATGGGCGTCGCGCTGGCGCATGCACTGCTCGCGGGGAGCGCGCGCGAGGGCGGCTCGTCGCTCGTGGCGCGCATGCTGGGCCCGGCGCGCCGCTCGATCGACAGCACGCTCCTCGCGTCGATCTCCGGCGACCTGACGGTCGGCCTCACCCACGTGATGTGGATCGTCGCGGCGATGGCGGTCGGCTGCGCGGCGGTGGCCTGGCTCTTCCCGCACGTCGGGACCGCCGAGCCGAAGACCTAGCGAGGCCTCACGCACCCTCACTCACCGCCCTTTCCGCGGGGAGATGGGCGAGTGCGAAACAGCGTGCGAGCGGCGGCCCGGTCTGCCGCCAGAAGCGCTCGATCGCGCGTACGCGTCCGCACGATCGCGGTCTCGTGGCCGCCGAGACCTGGCCGTTCGCGGGACAGGCGGCTGATCAGGTCGCGCGGAGGGGTCCGAACGGGTCGTGGTGCTGCGACGGCTTGATCGCCGGGAGGACGCGCAGCGCCGTGGCTGGTCGGACGATCGGCTGGGGGGCGAGCAGCGCGGCATCGGCGCGCTCGGGCGCAGGCTGGCCGTCGTCGCGGAAGTGACTCGTTGCGCTCTGCGTGGCGACAGCCTTGGCGAAGACCGCGTCCTGGCCGTCCCTCGATTCGACGTCCTTCACATAGAAGAACGCGCCCTGCGCGCGCGTCTCGTCGAGGTCGAGCAACACGAACCCGTGGCGGTCGAGGTCGACGTGCTTCATCCACGCGTTCTGCGCCATGAGCTCGCGCGCGTCCTTCGGCTTCGAGGGCGTCTGTGAGGTCACCGCCGGCGTCACCAGCTCCACGGCAAGCGAGCCCTTGCCCGTCTCACCGTCGTACGCGCCCGGCTCGGTGGGGCGCCGCGCGAGGTCGTTCGCGAAGGACGCGTGGATGTCTCCTGTCACGATCACCACGTTGCTGACCTTGTTCTTCTCGATCGCGTCGTACATGCGCTCGCGTGCCTTGGGATAGCCGTCCCACTGATCGGTGTTGAGGTACTGCGGTAGCGGCGAGACCAGCACCTGCTGGCAGACGATCTTCCACTTCGCCTGCGACGTGCGGAGCTG
>Ga0123336_10004949_pt1 | contig 10688 bp, 8 predicted proteins | sample SSSSmetaG_FD_96466 | JGI IMG/M metagenome (GOLD analysis project Ga0123336, IMG submission 96466) | Glacier valley bacterial and archeal communities from Borup Fiord, Nunavut, Canada, to study Microbial Dark Matter (Phase II) - ​SSSS metaG | ecosystem: Environmental > Aquatic > Freshwater > Ice... | reverse complement strand
TCACCGAGCGCGAGCAGCCCACGGTCGACATCCAAAACTCGCCGCTGGTGTTTGCCGGCTACGGCGTGGTGGCGCCCGAATACGGCTGGGACGACTACGCCGGCCTCGACGTGAAGGACAAAACCGTGGTCGTGCTCATCAACGACCCCGGCAACGCAGGCAACGACACCACCCTATTCCAGGGCAAGGCCATGACGTACTACGGCCGCTGGGGCTACAAGTACGAGGAAGCCGCCCGCCACGGCGCCACCGGCCTGCTCATCGTCCACGACACCAAGCCCGCCGCCTACCCCTGGACGGTGATGCAAAGCAGTTTCGGCGGGGCCAAGCTCTTCCCCCAGATGGCCGACCACGGCGCCAGCAAAGTGGCCCTGGAAGGCTGGATGACCCTCGACGCGGCCAAGCGCCTGTTTGCCGCCGCCGGCCAGAGCTACGACGACGCCTACGCCGCGGCCAACAAGCCCGGCTTCCGGCCCCGGCCCATGGGCCTGAGCATTAGCACCACGCTGCACAACAAAATCACGCGTAAGACCTCGAAGAACGTGGTTGCCGTGCTGCCGGGCACCACCCGGCCCACCGAGTACATCGTGTACTCGGCGCACTGGGACCACCTCGGCATTGGGCCGGCCATCGCCGGCGACTCGATTTACAACGGGGCCCTGGACAACGCCAGCGGCTGCGCCGGCCTGCTGGCCATTGCCAAAGGCTTCGCGCAAGCTCAGCAGAAGCCGGGACGCAGCATCGTGTTTTTGGCCGTTACGGGCGAAGAGCAGGGCCTGCTGGGCTCCGACTACTACGCGCAGCACCCGCTGTTTCCGGTGGCCAGCACCGTGGCCGACCTCAACATGGACAACTTGCCGGGCTTCGGGCCGATGCGTGACCTGACCATCACGGGCTACGGCCAGTCGGAACTGGACAACTACGCCCGCGCCGCCGCGAAGGAGCAAAACCGCTACGTGCTGCCCACGCAACACCCCGAAACCGGCGGCTTCTACCGCTCCGACCACTTCAGCTTCGCCAAAGTGGGCATCCCGGCCCTATATGCCAAGGGCGAGTTCGACAGCCGCCTCCACGGCAAGGCCTTCGCGGAAGAGCACCGTAAGGCATTCTTGGCCAAGCAGTACCATCAACCCTCCGACGAGTACGACCCGAAAATGGACCTGCGCGGCGCGGCGCAAGACGCGGCCCTGTTGTTCCGCATCGGCCAGCGGCTGGCCAGCGAAACCACGTTCCCGCAGTGGAAGCAAGGCTCGGAGTTCCGGGCCGCGCGGGAGAAAAGCCGGCCGGGTAAATCCATGTAGTGGGCGTTGCGAAGGCTTCAGCCGAACAGCCCTTGGCTGAACGGGAGCCACTGTGCTAAAGCTTGGCAATAAGCCCCATTTACCGCACCAGCAGCCAGCCCAGCAGGCCGGCCCGCGCCGTCCAGGCCACGGTGCGCAGCCAGTTGGTGCGGACGAGGCCGTCGATGGCGATGTAGTCGTAGCCCGCCGCCAGCCGGTTGTGAAAAGGCACCGAGATGAAAAATGTAACGGCCCAAACCAGCAGCACCAGCGCCAGGCTCCACCAGCCGGCGCCGTGGGGTAGCGCCCCGCGCCCAGCCCAGGCCAGCCAGGCGGCCAGGGCCAGCTCCACTACCATCGGCGCGAGCACCACGTAGCCCATGCGGCGGGTGTGGGCCGCATGGAAAGCGTCCCAGGCTGCTTTCGGCACCAGCCCGAAGCTGGGGTAGTGCACCACCTGCACCGTCCAGATGAGGCCCGTGAGGTAGGCGGCAGCGGCAAAGTTGAGCAAAAGCAGGAGGCGAAGCGGCATGGCAGCGAGTAGGATTTCGACCCGAACATACGGCCCCGGCGGCCCCGGCGCCGTGTTCGGTGCCGACGCCGTGCTCGGTGCCGACGCGGCACGGCTTTCTGCTGGCTCAGCGCGTCAGCCCCGCTTTTCAGGCGTGCCCGTTGCCGTTCACGGCCTGGCCCAGCTGCTCGCTTTGGGGCAGGGTCAGCATCAACTCGCTGTAGGCCCCCGCTTCGGAGCGCGCGGCCAGGGTGCCGCCGTAGCTCTTGGTCACGATATCGTAGCTCAGCCACAGGCCCAGGCCGGTGCCCTCGCCGGGGGGCTTGGTGGTGAAGAAGGGGTCGAAGATTTTTTCGAGCGCGAGGGGCGGAATGCCGGTGCCGTTGTCGCGCACGTGCAGCTCCAGGTAGCCGCCCAGGCGGCGGGTGCGCACCCGCACGGCGGGGGCGTAGGCGGCGTTGGGCCCCAGGGCGGCGGCCTTCTCGTGCACGGCGTAGAGGGCGTTGGTGAACAGGTTGAGCAGCACCCGGCCCAGCTCCTGCGGCACGGCGGGCAGGGTGCCCAGGGCGGGGTCGAGGTCGAAGGTGCGGGCCACGGTGAAGTTGGGGTACTTGGTTTGCAGGCTGTGGTAGGCCAGGCGCAGGTAGTCGCGGGCCAGGGCGTTGAGGTCCACGGCCTGGCGCTGGCCGGCGTCGGCGGGGGCGTGGTCGAGCATTCCCTTCACGATGCCGGCGGCGCGCGTCCCGTGCTGGTGAATCTTGCCCAGGTTCAGCTTCAAATCGCTGAGCAGGCCGGTGGCCACCGCGCCGTCGGGCGCGGGCTGCCGCTGCTCTTCTTCCAGCTCGGCCATCAGCTCCAGGCTCACCTCCGAGAAGTTATTCACGAAGTTGAGCGGGTTCTGAATCTCGTGGGCCACGCCCGCCGTGAGGGCCGCCAGGGCCACCATCTTTTCGCTTTGCACCAGCTGGCTCTGGGCCGCTTTTAGCCGCGTCAGGGCCTGGTCGAGGTGGTCACGCTGCCGGGCAATCTGGTCGTTCTTGGCGTTCAGGGCCCGGTTGGTGCGCTGCTTGAGGTAGATGTTGCGCCCCAGCAGCCCGGCCACGAGCACCGTGCCCAGCAGCCCGGCCAGCAGCCCCAGCAGCTGCAGCCGCTGCCGGGCTGCCCGCTGCGCCTGCAGCTGCCGCGCCTGGGTCAGTAGCGTAATCTGGTCCTGCTTGCGGTCCAACTCGTAGCCGTAGCGCAGGGCGCTGGTTTTGCGCTGGGTGTCCTCGCCCGCGATGGAATCCCTATAAGCCGTCCACAACCGTTGGTAGCGGTAGGCTTCGGCAAACTGCCCGCGCCGGGCGTAGGCCTGGGCCAGGATGTCGCTGGCGTTGCGTAGGTTCTCCTTGCTGTCGCCCCGCGCCGACTGGCTGAGCGCGAACCCCTGGCGGGCCAGAATCAGCGCGCTGTCGGTGCGCCCCGCCAGCAGATACGCCCGCGCCAGGGCCAGGGCCGCCGCCGGCAGGTTGAAAGCGTCGTGGCTGGTGCGGGCCGTAGCCAGAGCCCGCCGACCGTGCACCAGGGCCCGCCGCAAATCACCTCGCTGTGCATACAGTTCCGACACGCTCACTTCGTTGCTGGTCACACCTGGCAGGTCGCCCAGCAACCTGTTTAATTGCGCCGAGCGTTGAAAACACGCGAGCGCCTGCGCCCAGTGCCGTTGCGTTTGGTAGGTGGTGCCCATCAGGTTGTACACGGTGGCCACCACGGGCTTGTCGCCAAGCGCCTGGGCTTGCCGCAGGCTTCGGCGCAGCGTGGTTAGGGCCTCCTTATAGTTGCCTAATTGCACGTAGGTGCTGGCGATGGCCATTTGCAGCCGTGTCTGGGCCATGCGGTCACCGGCTTGCTCGGCATGGGGCAGCCCGTGCAAGGCGGCCTGCAGAGCAGCAGCCACGTTGCTCTGCACGTTTTCAACAAAGCTAAGTTGCAGGTAAGCGGTTGCCAGGCCCCTGTGGTCGGCCCGGCGGGCAAACAGGTTCAGGGCTTGTTGGGTGTAGCGCCGGGCCTGTGCATAGTCCGTCTGCATTCGGGACAGGGTACCCAAGCGAATGAGTGCCCTTCCTTCTCCAATGGGGTCGGGCAGGCGCCGGGCCAAGGCCAGGCCTTGTTCAAGCACGGCAATGGCCCGTGACACATCCTCCATCATCAGCTCACCGCTCAGCGCTTGCAAGCGGCGCACCCGCAGCGTATCAGCCCGCTTGTCTGCACCAAGCAGCGCCCGTAGGCTGTCGGCGGCGCGGGTCTGCGCCGCCGCCCTCCCCGCGTTTAGCGCTCCAGCAACTGCGAACAATACAAGCCAGCGTTTCATGGGCAAAGCGCGTACTGAGGGAAGTGCCAGAATCAAATCAGTTGGCTGTCGAGGCTGCCAGCGCAGGCGGGCTTGCTTTCTTCCGCCCAGTTCCCACTTCGCCCAGCGCACGGCATCAGGTGGTTTCTCCCCCGTTTTTTCTCCAGCGATTATTTGATGAATCTCCCCAGCAGTATTCCCATCAAGACGCAGGCCACCGGGACTAAGTACCCCGTGTGCTCCAGTTGCTTGAAGGCGGTGCGGCGGAACATAACCGGATAAGAGGGGTTGATTACCAATCCCAGCAAATTGCCGGACCCATCCTGAATCACGCTACGTTCAACTGCCTTCCCATAGTCAAGCCTTCTGTCTATGTAATGGCCCTCAAAGTCCACAGCCCCAGGCAATGCGCCTTTTAAGGCTTCGTGCACTTCCTTTAACTGGTTGACTTGGCTCTCTGGCACCTCCCAGTAAGAAATAACCCGGTTAGCCGCGCTTGGGCCGCTTTGCTGCACAAGCAACAGCTCTGTATCCTTGCCAAGGAAAGAAGCATCGATTCGGAATGAGCAAATTGCTGGTGTAATAGATTCTTTTTGCGGCTTACCAAAAATACTGGTATACAACGTTTTGGCTGCTTCAAATTGAGCCGAGGTGTCGAACCGAACTTCGGTGGAGGCATGGCGAATCAAGACGTCTTTAAGATTCACGGACGGTTGTATACTCATCGGCTTTTACGTTAAGCGGTTCGGAGGTGACGCACGGCTTTGGGCAACTGCCTTGCCGATGAACAGGGCTACACAATAGGATACGGCGGGTTGATGACCAGTCCAAACTCGCCGCCGGCCTCGTCCGTCAGGGTACATACCTCAGTGTCGTCTCGTAGGCCACGGGGTTTTGGCAGCTTGTGCGGGGCCTTTACACCCTTGCACTTGTGCTTCTCAATCAAGTTGTCGTACACCGCCTTCAACTCGGCAGAGGACGTGCCGGGCACTTCCCAGTAAATAACGGTCTGGGCATTACCTCCGCTCCGCACCACGCACAGCAGCGCCATGTCAGTTAACAGCCGAAAAGGGTATTCCGTGATTCCAAGAAGCACCTCGTAGAGCTTGATGGTGGTAGCAAGCTGGCCGGCGTTGGCCACCCCGATTTCGAGCATGGCCGGGCGTATTATTTTGCCCACCAGCACAGGTGGGGCGGAAGGTGATGTGCTCATGGCAGGAGAAATTCTATTTGCGAAAAGCTGGAAAACTGATGGCCGAGTAGAATCAGGCGGTTTCGCGGGCTTGTGCCGGGTCGTCGGTCGATTGGGAGTCGAGTGGAAACCGAGGGTTGATAACCGATGCCAGCTGATTTTCGGGCTCGTCTCCCGGCGAATTTCGTTCCGTAGCCTCGGGGCCGTCGGCCGTCGGGTCCGGCATTTCCGAGTCACCAGTTCCTTTTTTGGCCGACAGCAGCAGCGGTCGGCAGCGTTGAATGGGTTCGCCGGCCGTCATCACACGATGCCGGATGACCGGGCAGTTGGCGGAAACAGCCATGCTCAAACCGACAAACACCGTTGCTCCCCCGGTCAGGCGGAAAGCGGGCAGCGCGGCGAAGGGCCTAATCAGCTTCTCCACACGAATCAGGTCTGTCATTTTTGCTTGCCCGCACCCGGCTGAATCCAAGTGCTGCGATAAATAATACATCTCCCCGTAGGGGTTGGCTGTGGGGCTGCACGAACGTGTTGAGGTGTTCATTGGAGAATTGTGAAAGTGAAAACAGGAGTCTCGTTATCGAGGGTAGCGCCCGGCGCGGCGCGCCACCCATCTCTATATGTGCGTAAGGTATATAATAATTTTAACTATTGCGTCCTATAGTGCAATAAAAAACCTAAATATCCTTGTTACCCTGCCGCCCACCTGTTTCCGCGCCAGTGTAGGTCCTTCCGCAAGGCTTTGCGTACGAGTGCTGGACACCAACCAGCGAAATGGTCCGCAAGGCAGAGTACACCGCGTCGGCGACGAGTACCGCCGGGGCAACACTTGGCGCTTTCCAGAACGAAAACGATGTAGCCAGCGCAACGCCGCCCCGTCCTGGTCGCGCTGTCTTCTTACCCCGCCGCCGGCAGGCTCACCGTTACGTTGGTGCCGGCGCCCGGCCGGCTCTGGATGACCAGAGTGCCGCCGTGGCGGTGCACGAAGGCGCGGCACAGGACCAGGCCCAGGCCCAGGCCGGCGGCGCGCGCGGTGGGCGCGGCCACGGGCTCGGGCAGGGCGGGGCCGCTCATGAGGCCGGCCACGGTGGCCGCGCTCATGCCGGGACCGGTGTCGGTGCAGCTGAGCAGCACCATGTAGGGGTCGGCGGGGTCAGGGGCGCCTTCGAGGTGCACGTGGCCGCCGGCGGGCATGAACTTGAGGGCGTTGCCCACCAGGTTGCGCAGGATGGTGCGCGTCATGTTGCGGTCGGCGAGCAGGTGCAGGCCAGCGGGCGCGCTCAGGGTGATGACCTGCTGGCTGGCGGCGGCCGTGGTTTCGTACAGGGCCTGGCACTCGGCAAACAGCTCGGGCACCAGCAGCGGGGCCGGGCGGCACTCCAGCTCGCCGGTCTGGCTCACGGCCCAGTTCAGCACGTTGTCGAGCAAGTGGTTGAGGCTGTCGGCGGCCTGGCGGATGAGGCCGGGCAGGCGGGCCAGCCCGTCGCGGTCGTCGCGGGCCAGGTAGGAGTCAATCAGGCTGGTGACGTTGGAAAAGGCCGCGATGGGCCCGCGCAGGTCGTGGGCCACGATGGCGTAGAGCTTGTCCTTGAACACGGCCACCCGGCGCAGCTCTTGCGAGGCTTGCTCCAGGGCGTGGTGGTTGGCGGCCAGCGCGGCGCGGCTGCGGCGCAGGTTGCGGTAGAGATAGGCGCCCACCAGCAGGGCCAGGCCCAGCACGACCACCGCCACGGCCAGCAGGCGGCTGCGCCAGGCCCGCTCCGCGCCCTGCTCGGTGAGCAGGCGCAGGCGGCGGGCGCGGGCCTGGCTTTCGTGGCTGGCCTGGGCGGCGGCCAGCGTCTGCATGGTCTGGCGGCTGTTCAGGGTGTCGTTCAGGGCCACGTAGCGCTGGTTCCACTCGTAGGCCCGGCGGTAGTCCAGGCGCTCGGCGGCTTCGGCGGCCAGGATGCTGTAGGCGTCCAGCACCCGCTCCAGGTAGTCCGACTGCCGGGCCAGGTGCAGGCCTTCGCGCACGGCGGCGTCGGCCCGGTCGGGCTGGTCGGTTTCGATATAGTATAGGGCAAACAGCACCAGCTGGTCGGCTTGGTTGCGCAGGGCGTACTGGCGGCGGCTGATGGCCAGGGCCTGGGTGAGCAGGCGCTTCATGCGGGGCAGGTGGCCGGTGCGCAGCTGCGAGGTGGCCAGGCTGGCCAAGTACGTGGCCTGGGCCGTCGAGTCGCCGCCGCGGCGGGCCAGCGACAGGGCCAGCGAGTCGAACCGCAGGGCGCGGCCGTACTGCTGCCGGTAGGCAAACAGGCTGCCCATGTTGCCCAGCAGCTGCATCCGGGTGGGGGGCAGCACTTCGTCGCGGGGCAGCAGCACCAGGGCCCGGCGGTAGTGGCTCCAGGCGGTGGCCGAGTCACCGCGGGCGTGATAGACGCTGCCCTCGATGGTGTAGGCCCGCACCAGGCCGTCGAGGTTGGCCGTTTCGCGGGCCAGGCCCTCGGCTTCCACCAGCAGGCGCAAGGCTTCGGGGCCGTCGGCCAGGTTGGCGTAGCTGCTGGCCAGGCACAGCAGGCTGCGCAGCAGGCCGGGCACCCGCTCCGGGGCGGGCAGGGTGCGGGCCAGGGCCACGGCGGCCTCGCCGTAGGGCAGGGCGCGGGCGGGCTGCTCGTTGTGCAGGGCCTGGCACAGGGCGTTCAGCAGGCGCAGGCGGGCGGTGTCGGGCAGGCGGATGGCCAGCTGCTGCCGCAGTGTTTCGAGGCGGGCCGGCGCGGGGCCCGGCGCCGCCCCCGCGGGCCGCCCCAGCCCGGCCAGCGCCAGGCACCACAGCAAAAAAACGGCCCGCGTCATGGATGACTGTATAGTGCTTGCCAAAGATAAGCACCCGCGCCCACAGTCACGCTTTAATGCTATTTTATTCTTTTCGCCATCGGCTGAATTGCGCGAGCATCCAGGCATCCAAATGCCCGAATCAAACCTAACAGTCGATTTTAGCGACGCGGTGCTGGTGGCGGCCGCCCTCAAAATCAGCCGTTAAAAATGCCAATACAATTTCCCGGGCCGCCGCCTCGCTCACGTAGCGGGCCGGCAGGCACAGGATGTTGGCGTCGTTGTGCTGCCGGGCCAGGGCGGCCACTTCGGGCAGCCAGGCCAGGGCGGCGCGCACCCCAGAGTGCTTGTTGGCCGTGATGCACACGCCGTTGGCCGAGCCGCACAGCAGAATGCCCCGCGCCGGCCGGCCCGCCGCCACGGCCGCCGCCAGCGGGTGCGCCACGTCGGGGTAGTCCACCGAATCGGCCGAATACGTACCGAAGTCCTGAACGTCGTAGCCCTGCCCGCCGAGCCAGGCGCGCAGCATTTCCTTGTGGGCAAAGCCAGCGTGGTCGGAGCCGAGGGCGAGGGTCATGTTTTGAGTTTGTGAGAGTAGGAGGGTTTTCAGTTTGTGAGGGCAGGAGGGTAGGAGTAACATGAGTTGTTACTGCTTGTGCTGACAATAGCACGGCGCAAGCAGGCAAGTGAAGCATTGGGGGGCCATTCGCGTAATTATCAACTCATGTTACTCCTACCCTCTTACCCTAAACAACCCCTCCTACCTTGTTAGCGGCCAGCTCTTTATTCAGCCGGGCGGTGTCGCCGCGCCGCACCACGCGGGCGATGTGAATGCTCAGCTCGTAGAGCAGCAGGATGGGGATGGTGACGATAATCTGGGCCGAGATGTCGGGCGGGGTGATGACGGCGGCCACCACCAGGATGACTACGATGGCGTGCTTGCGGTAGAGCTGCATGATTTCGGGCGTCACCAGGTTGGCCTTGGCCAGGAAGAACACTATCATGGGCAGCTCGAACACGAAGGCGCACGACAGGCTCATGGTCGAGAGCGTGCTCAGGTAGCTCTGCATGTCAATCTGGTTTTCGATGCTTTCGTCCACCACGTAGCCGGCCAGGAAGTTGATGCTGAGCGGGGCGGCAATGTAGTAGCCGAACAGCAGGCCCAGGATGAAGAGGACGGAGACGAAGAACACGGCCCCCTGCGAGTTCTGCCGCTCGTGCGGGTAGAGGCCGGGCTTCACGAAGCGCCAGATTTCCCAGAACAGGTACGGAAACGCCAGCACGATGCCCACCATGAACGAGGTGCTGATGTGCATGCTCAGCTGCCCGCTCATCTCGCGGTTCTGAATCACGAACCCGATTTTGTCGATGCACAGGTCCGGCGCGTGCATTAGCTGCCCGAACTTGCAGAACATGCGGTACGTCCAGAAATCGGGCCGCGAGGGGCCCAGAATCAGGTCGTGAAACAGGAAATCTTTGGCAAAGAAGGCGCCGGTGGCGAACACCACCACCGAAATGGCTGCCCGGATGATGTGCCAGCGCAACGCCTCCAGGTGGTCGATGAACGACATTTCGTGCTGGCCGGGCAGCGGGGGATTTTGTTGGGGCTGAGGTTGCACGGAGGGAATAAAGGAATTTGCGAAGAGGTAGTCAAATGGAAAAGAACGTCATGCTGAGCTTGTCGAAGCATCTCTACCTCGATAGTAAATGATTACTTGCGCGGTAGAGATGCTTCGACAAGCTCAGCATGACGTTCTTAATTAACCAGGCTTCACATACGAGAAAACTTACGCGAACAGCGGGTAGTCCTGCAGCCAGGTGTTCACCTGCTGGCGCACCTGGCCGATGCGGGTGTCGTTGTCGTGGTGGGTGAGGGTGTCGTCAATCAGCTCCACGATGCGCTGCATGTCGGTTTCGCCCAGGCCGCGGGTGGTGATGGCCGCCGAGCCGATGCGGATGCCGCTGGTGACGAAGGGCGACTTGTCGTCGAAAGGCACCATGTTTTTGTTGATGGTGATGTCGGCCCGCACCAGGGTGTTTTCGGCCAGCTTGCCGCTGAGGCCCTTCGAGCGCAGGTCAATCAGCATGAGGTGGTTGTCGGTGCCGCCCGAGATGATGTCGTAGCCAAGGGCCGTGAAGCCGGCGGCCAGGGCCTGGGCGTTGCGCGCCACCTGGCGGGTGTAGTCCCGGAAATCCTCCGTCAGGGCCTCGCCGAAAGCCACGGCTTTGGCCGCAATCACGTGCTCGAGGGGGCCGCCCTGGGTGCCGGGGAACACGGCCCCGTCGAGGACGCTGGACATGGGGCGGGTGTCGCCCTTGGGCGTTTTCAGGCCGAAGGGGTTGTCGAAGTCCTGGCCCAGCAGAATGAGGCCGCCGCGGGGGCCGCGCAGGGTTTTGTGGGTCGTCGTCGTCACGATGTGGCAGTGCTCGAAGGGCGAGTTGAGCAGGCCGGTGGCGATGAGGGCCGAGGGGTGCGAGATGTCGGCCAGCAGCAGGGCGCCCACTTCGTCGGCGGCTTCGCGTAGGGCAGCGTAGTTCCAATCGCGCGAGTAGGCCGAGGCGCCG
>Ga0123336_10004947_pt1 | contig 10693 bp, 10 predicted proteins | sample SSSSmetaG_FD_96466 | JGI IMG/M metagenome (GOLD analysis project Ga0123336, IMG submission 96466) | Glacier valley bacterial and archeal communities from Borup Fiord, Nunavut, Canada, to study Microbial Dark Matter (Phase II) - ​SSSS metaG | ecosystem: Environmental > Aquatic > Freshwater > Ice... | reverse complement strand
TGCGCGTCTGCTGCGCGATCAGGTTGATGTCGTCTTGCAGTGCCTGGTTTACCTGATTGATCAAGCCCTGTAGCTGGATCAACTTGTTCGAGGTGAGGGCATCCAGCGAGTCTATCGTTAGATTCAGGTTGTCCTGATAGGTTTGCGAAAGCGAATTGATCAGCGTTTGCAGGTTGGCGCGCAGTTCATCCACCGAGCGGCGCACTTGGTCGCCCGCGTTAGCAATAGCATTCTGGACGATGTTGTTGATCTTGTTCAGCGCGATTTCGGAGAGCGCGATCAACCCGCCAATCGTGAGTGGTCCGGCAAATGCTTTGGTTGGGTGCGCGGCGCGCATGTTGAATTGTCCGCAGAGGACCACGATTACAAGCAGGATTTGAAGCGTGCGGACTAAAGAAGGCGAAAAACGGGTGGTAGGTGAGGCGTTCATTTTTGCGTATTCCTGATGCAGAGGCACACGCATACCTTACAACAGGAGAATGCCGATTATGAGCAATGATTAATAAAGAGTTGCAAATAATGCTATGCGGCTCGCCGCCTGTTGACCTGCGGGAAGGGACCGCTACGAGGTACACTCAACAGGAAGCGTGGAGGACGTGAGATGATTACAGCCCCAGTGCGTGAGCAGCCCCGAACCTTGCATGAACTCGGTTGGCAGATTCTTGTAGATCATGCCTTGAACCAATTTTCTCCTATAACTGAAATTTACTCGATTTACCTGGAACTTGTTGGGGAGTCACTATTATTCTGGGTGCTGAGTGATGAAAAACACGAGAATCATCGTGAGGTTCTTGGACGAATTGTTGACGCATTGGGCGAAGTGATGGACCTGTACCCAAATATATATTTCGATATGCGTGCCATTCCTATGATTTTATGTCCTGAGGCCGAATGCGTTCCGCGAGGCGCAAAACTTATCTACAGGAGTCGGCATGGTAGATTTTCTTGAGCATATCTGGCAGGCACATCATAACCAGCAGTACGCAACTCTGACCTTGACCACCCACTCTGCTTATCGGGATTGGGCGATCACCTGTGCGTTTTACGCAGCGCTTCATTTTGCCGAAGCGTGCTTCACGACACAGGCAGATGTTCGTCGCCCCGAAACTGTAGAGCCACACGCCTTTCGTGCCTCAACTATCAGCAACAGAGCTAAGACGGCGTTTAAAAGCTACATGCGGCTGCAAACTGCCTGCTGGAATGTGCGTTATCTTGCCAGAGGCACATGGCAAGAACGCTATGATGTTGCCGACGCTGAAATATACGTCAAGGACGATCTCCCGCGTTGCCGTGCGGAACTGGAACGCGCCTTCGGCGTGAACCTCAATCGATGAGGAACTTGCCGTCCTTGAAGAACGTCTCGCCATCCACCAGAATTTCGCTATCGCGGCGCGTATCGCAGATCATATCCCAATGCACCGCCGATTTATTGACCGCGCCCGTCTCCGGGTAGCCCTGCCCAATCGCCATATGAACCGTCCCGCCGATCTTCTCATCGAACAGGATTTGCCCGGTGAAACGGTCGATGAATGTGTTTGTGCCGATAGCGAATTCTCCGAGACGGCGCGACCCGGCATCGGTATCCAGCATTGCGAGCAGGAACTCCGCGTTTTCGGTAGCGCGTGCGTCAGTCACAATCCCATCCCGGAAGGTCAATTCCGCACCCAACACGCGGTTGCCCTGATAAACCAGTGGAAATGTGAATTTGACCCAGCCGTTCACGCTACCCTCGACCGGACCCGTAAAGATTTCGCCGTCGGGAAAGTTGGCCGTGCCGTCCGCACTCTTGAAAGTGCGCCCGCCGATGCCGAGTTGCAGGTCGATATTTGTGCCGCGCACATGCAAATGTTGCTTGCCGTTCAGATATTCCACGAGGCGATCCTGCCGGGTCGCGAGGTCGCGCCAGTACGCTACCGGGTCCTCAAGCGCGACCATGCCTGCCCCGTACACGAAATTCTCATAAGCTTCGAGCGACATACCCGCGTCGCTCGCATAGGCGAGGGTCGGGTATAGCGTCGTCGTGCGACGCAACGATTTATCGGCCTCGCGGCGCATCTGGATGTTGATCAACGCCCCGCGCGAACGCTGCCACGCCTTCAGCTTGTCGGGCGCGAATCCGGCCAGCGCGCCCGTATCCCCTTCGGCCTCGATGCGGATGATCACGTCGGCGGTGTTGTACATCAATTCGAGCATCGGGTTGACGTGTTCAATTTGCTCGATGGAGCCATGCGTGAGCATCGTAACCGCCTCGTGCGAGGGGTGAATATAGCCAAGCGGATGCGCGCCGACCTTGAGCGTCTCTTCAGCCAGCGCAGCGATCAACGGCTGCGCGAGTGGCGACGTGCCGCGAAAAAGCACGGTTTCGCCGAGCTTGATTTTGGTCGAATACTGGACGAGGATTTGCGCCATTTTCTGGATGCGGGGGTCGCTCATGGGATGCAGGACCTTTCGGCATGTGGGCTGATTTGGAAAAAGTATACCGCGAACCCGCCTTCACCTGAAACCGTTTTCTCAGGTCGCAACATTCCGCAGTGCCGCCTCGAAGCGCTTGCGGAACCCTTCCGCGCTGATCTTCGCTAACCGAATCAGCACCAACCCCGACCCGATGTAGTGATCCGTGATGTAGTACACATCCGGCTCCATCGCGATCAACATCTGCTGCTCCATCTCCCCGACTTTCAGGACCAGCGACTCGCCGTCTTCATACAGCCGCGCGAAGAACTTGCCGCGCACCTTGAACGACGGCGTGCCGTAGGATGTCGTCTCTTCGACGCCGGGGAATGCGAGTGCGACCTCGCGCGCCATCTCGAAGACGGGTTTGGGTCCTTCATATTTGGGACGCTTGCGGGGTTTTTCAGTCATACTACCCTCACGTCTCCGGCGCTTCGCTGACATCGAATAGTGCGGGTTGGCTACGCGCTCCAAGTTCCGCGACCTTGCCGCGTCGATAGGTGCTTGAAAGCGAAGGCAGCCGGGGCAACCGACCCGCGAGCAGGTCTTCTATCGTGACGATTTGCAGGCGCGGAAACGGCTCATGATTCTGGAGTTCATAGTAGCCCGCACTGATGGCTTCGGTCCGCATCTCGCGCGTAGGCGGGTCAAGCGTGATGAAAATGCCCATTGCGGCGTTCTCCCGCTCGATTACGCCGCGTAGATCGCGGATTTGGCCGCTCGTGACGTGTCCGCTTTTGACCTGCACGAGGACTTCCTGCCGCGCGATCTTCTTGTCGATGAACGTGATGATCCCGTCGATGCCGCGATCCGCGCCTTTCTTGCCCTTTTTACCACTGGAATCCGAGCCTAACGGCTTCGCACCAAGTTCCGCGAGCGCCCAAAACTGGAATTGATAGCGTCCGTCGTGTGCGCTGTCCTGTGCCAGCTTGCGGGCGCTATCCAAATCTTTGGGGAAGCCGTAGACATCGTAATTGGCATTCATCGCGTTCAGCCGTTCGCGCACCAGCTTGATCGCGATAGCGGTGATGTCAATCCCGATCCACTGCCGTTTCAGGCTCTCTGCCGCGACGACCGCTGTTCCACACCCCGCGAAGGGGTCTAGGATGATGTCGCCTTCCTTGCTGCTGGCTTTGATGATTCGTTCGAGCAGCGCGACTGGTTTTTGTGTTGGATAGCCAAGACGTTCACCAGATGTATTTCCGACTCGCAAAATATCATCCCAAAAATCTTGAACGGGCATTCCATTTTTTTCATGCAGATAAACGATCTGACCACGCAGCAATGGCACACCACTTGCATCCGTTTTAATCCGACCGCGCTCCCAAAGCTTCTCCATGTCGTCTTTGTTGAGACGCCACATTCTTGAAGGTCCGGGTATTCGTCCATGAAAGTCGAACTTTCCAGAAGTTCCACCGTGAGATGGAGCCGTCAAATCCTCAACTTTGTACGGTTTTCCTTCTGCGTCATTACGAAATTCCTTGCGTAAATAATCTACACTGTAATTTGTCAGTACGGGATTGAAGTACGCATGTTTGTAGTTTTTTGCATAGTAGAGGATCACGTCATGAATGCGCCCAAACCTGTTTGCGTCATTATGACTATTTGTGCGCTTCCAGATGATTTCGTTTCTAAAATTCTCAGGTCCAAAAATCGCATCCAGAATGATTTTCAGGTAGTGCGAGGCCGCCGGGTCACAATGCAGGTACAGGCTGCCAGTGGGCTTGAGGACGCGGTGCAGTTCGACCAGTCGTGCGGTCATCATCACGAGATAGGCGAGCATCTGGTTTGTGCCAATGAAATCGCGCAGCGCGTTGATCATCTTGGAGACGTTCGGCGGCGCATCCTGCAACAGGTCGCGGAAGGTCGCTTCGGCGGTCTCGTTCCAGTGCCAGCTATCCTCGAAGGCGGTAATCTGCGCTTCCGAGTCGGACCCGCCTTCATCGCGGAACAGCACGTTATAGGAGCGGTTGCTATTGAACGGCGGATCGAGGTAAATCAAATCAACGCTCTCACTCGCGATATGATCGCGTAGAACTTCCAGATTATCGCCGAAGTACAGTTTGTTGGGCATAGAGTATCGCTCCGCAAGCGGGATTAGAACAGAAATATAGCGCAAAAACACGCTAAAATCTACAGCACTAGACGGACTCCCGCGCACATGCCCAAATCCGCTTCGCAACTTGAACGCATGCTCGAAGCCGGGCAATTCGCCGTAATCGCGGAACTCAAGCCGCCGGATAGCGCCGACCTGAGCGCGTTCATCGAAGAAGCGCTGATCCTGCGCGGCATGTGTGACACGATAGCCCTGACCGACAACCCGATGGCGAACGTTCACGTCGCGAATATCGCGCCGGGCGCGCTGCTCGTCGGGCGCGGCTTCGACGTGATGTGCAGCATGACCAGCCGCGACCGCAACCGCATCGGGCAGCAAGGCTATCTGCTCGCGTTGGCCGCACTTGGCATCACGAATATATTCTGCCCGACCGGGGATCATCCACGCTATGGCGACCACCCCGATGCGACCGCCGTCTACGAGACCAATTCACTCAAAATGATCGCGCTCGCGCGCAAGATGCGCGATGCAGGCACATACGACAGCGGACGCAGGCTGGAGTCGCCGCCGCGCGTGTTCATCGGCGGGACCGCCGCGCCCGACTCGCCACCCATTGCGGACCGTCCACAGGATGCACTGCGCAAGGTCGAGGCAGGCGCGGATTTCCTGATGTCACAGCCCATTCTCGATATAACCGCATTCAAGCAATACATGGCGCGGCTGCGCGACCTCGGCGTGACGGAACGCGCGCATTTCATCGCAGGGATTGCGCCCGTGCCGTCGCTGGAGATGGCCGAGGCGCTGCGCAACACGCCGGATATTGCCATTGTTGACGCTATGATGGACCGCCTGCGCCGCACGCCGGAAGGCCGTCGCGACGAAGAAGGCTTGCAGATCGGGGTCGAAATCGTGGAAGAGGTACGCGCGATTGCGGGCGTGCATGGCGTCCTGATTTACCCGCTTGGCTGCCCACCGGAGCGCATGGTACGGCTGATCGAACGGGCGGAGCTGCGGCGTGTTCCCACCGCGCAGGGGTGATGTCACCACTCGGCCATGAATCGACCGGGCTATTATGGTCGGCCTGTTCTGACCTGACGCAAACCAGACCGTGATAGCGCGGGGGTTTATTCTCGCGCGACGATGCGCATCGCTGCCCCGCCATTCACCCCAAATCTCAGCCAAACCTCCCGGAGATATAATCTTCGGTACGCTTTTCCTTCGGCTTGGTGAATATTTCGGCAGTCGGCGCATATTCGATCAGATGGCCGACGCGCTTCTCGTCCGCAAGCATGAACGCCGTTTTGCTGGAACAGCGCGCGGCCTGCTGCATATTGTGCGTGACGATAATGATCGTGTAGCGGCTCACGAGGTCCTGCATGAGTTCCTCGATCTTAAGCGTGGCGATGGGGTCCAGTGCCGAACATGGTTCATCGAGCAACAGCACTTCCGGTTCCATCGCAATCGCGCGAGCAATGCACAGGCGCTGCTGCTGGCCGCCGGAGAGTGACGCGCCGCTCTGCTTGATCTTGCCCTTGACTTCTTCCCACAACGCAGCTTGGCGCAGGCTGGTCTCGACGACCTCATCCAGCTCGGCTTTGCTGCGGTTCACGCCGTTCAGCTTCAACCCGGCCACTACGTTATCGTAAATGGACATAGTGGGGAATGGATTCGCCTTCTGGAAAACCATCCCGATCCGGCGGCGGACGCGCACCGGGTCAGCATCGGGCGCGTAGATGTTCTCGCCTTCAAGGATCACTTCACCTTCGGCGCGGGCATTGCGGAGCGTTTCGTGCATCCGGTTGAGCGAGCGCAGCAGCGTCGATTTGCCGCAGCCGGAGGGCCCGATTAGCGCAGTAATCGTATTCGGCTCAAAATCGATGCTGACGCCCTGCACCGCCAGAAATGACCCGTAATAGATGTTCATGTTGCGCACGTGCAGCGCGATACCGGGGCGCTCGACCTCCACGGGGCGTTGTACCGAAGCGGTAGGAGCCGGAGGAGCGGCATTAAGCGTCATAGCGTTTTCTTCCTGTAGCATAGCGAACGAGCAGACTGATCAGCGCGATAACCATGACGAGGACCAGCGTACCCGCCCATGCCTTCGGGACCAGATCGGGCTGGCCGGAGGTCGCGTAAGTATAAATGCGGACCGGGAGCGCGTCCATCGGCTGGAGCATGTTGGTACTCAGGAAGTTGTTGCCGAGGATCGTCAGCAGCACGGGCGCGGTTTCGCCCGCCGCGCGTGCCAGCGAGAGCATGACGCCCGTCGCGATACCACCCGCAACGGTCGGCAGCACAATTCGCATCGTCACCTTCCATTTTGGCAATCCTAGTGCGAGGCCGGCTTCACGCAGCGAATCGGGGACCAATTTCAAAATCTGCTCGACTGAACGCGCGATGATTGGGACCATGATAATCACCAGCGCCATCGATCCGGCCAGCCCAGAATAGTTGTTGAACACCTTCAACACGGAGAGATCACCAATCAGTGCCGCGAGGATGAACAGACCAATCACGATGGAAGGCAGCCCGGCCAGCAGATCGATGGTGAAATCGAGGATGCGGTAGAGCGGTCCGCGCCCGTATTCCGACATATAAATCGCCGTGCCGAGGCCGATAGGAACCGCGAAAATCCCGGCGACGAGCAGAATCATTGCCGTGCCGACAATGGCCTGCGAGACACCGCCGCCAACCGTGCCATCGAGCAGCGGCTCTGGCGGCTTGAGGAAGAAATCGGAATTGAATGTGACGCTGCCCTCGACACTTGGGAATAGCGTCGAAATGCCATTCACGAAAATGTAGCCGAGCAGCACAAACAGGATCGCGCAGGAGAGGACCGTCAGCGTCATCACGCAGCCGCCCGCGACCTGGTTGGAGGCGCGGCGACGCAGAAAGCGGGCGCGCTCCTGTGTGAATGTGAAATCCGGAGCCGGACTCTGTAGAGGTTGTGCCTGTGCCATGTTAATCCGCTCCACGAGTGGCGCGGCCAACCAGCACGCGCGCTGACAAATTGATGACTGAGGAAACGATGAGCAGCACAAGTCCGAGTTCGACGATGGCCGACCCATAGGTGCGTTCGGCCTGCGCTTCACCGAACTGCGACGCGATAGCGCTCGCGAGCGAGGAGGTGGATTGGAACAGCGAGCCGGTGATATTGTTCAGCTTGCCGTTGCCAATGGTCATCGTCACGGCCATCGTTTCGCCGATGCCGCGCGCGAGGCCGAGCATCGCACCACCAACGATACCGCTGCGCGCATAGGGCAGCACAGCCAGCCGGATCGACTCCCATTTCGTCGCGCCGAGCGCGAGCATTCCTTCCTTTTGCAGGCGCGGAACCTGCCGGATGATCTCGCGTGAGACGGCCAGAATAGTTGGCAGGATCATCACCGCGAGGACGACGCTCGCGGTAAACAGGTCGAGGCCGAGAATGGTCGCGTTCTTCGGGAAGAAGACGTTCAGGATCGGGACGTTGCCGAGCGTGTCTCGCAAGAACGGGCTAACCGAATCGCGCATGATGTTCTTGAGGACCAGAAACCCGAAGACGCCATAGGCCACGCTGGGGATCGCGACCAGCAGCTCGATAATGAACGAAATAATGTCACCGATGCGGCGCGGGCAGTATTCCGAGACGTAAATCGCGGAGCCGACCGCAAACGGCGTGGCGATCAACAGCGCCAGAATCGAGGTTACGACAGTACCATAAATGAATGGCAACGCGCCGAAAATACCCGGTACAGCTTCCTTGAGCGTGGTCACTCGTCCATTGATCAATACTTCTTCGCCTGCCGAGCGCGCAACCGGGTCCCAGGTGCGCGAGGTGAAAAAGTCCAGCCCGTAGCGGTTCAGCGTCTCTTGCGAGCGCAGGATCAGGACGGCGATAATCGCTACGAGCAGGAAAATGACGAAGACCGCGCACGCGACGACGATCCCGCCGAAGATACGGTCGCCATTAAGACCGCTGGGTCTGAGTTTTGAAGGGGGTGCTGCTGCGCTCATGATTTTTCCTTGTGGTCCGTGCCATATTTTGACCCACAATAATTAAGAGTATGTGAAATCATGGGGACTTGTTTGCAGGTTTTCATAAAGGAGCCGCCCAAACCCACCAAAACGGTTGCGGTCTGCCCTCACCACTTTCACTGAAACCGGACCGTAACAGCGCGGGGATTTATTCCCGCGCCTCACTTCGCTGCGTTTGCCTGCGGGATAAAGGAACAGCCCGGTCCATTGCGGACCGGGCTGTTTGTGCGAGAGCAAGCCCCCGCCTCATTTGCAGAAAACTACTTGGTGGCAGCCATCGTGGGAGCCATCATCGCCATCGTGCCGGACATGGTCGCGGCCATCGTGCTGCTCGCGCCCATCGCCTTCATTGCGCCGCTGTTGAGGATGTCAGCCGGGAGCGAAGCCGTACCATTGACGCCGATCTTGGCGATGTTGGCTTCGGCCTTCGCGACGACTTCCGCGGGGAGCGCGGCATAGCCGAGGTTGGTCGCATACTGCTGACCGTCGTGGGTCATCCACCACAACAGGCGGACGAGCGCGAGCGACTTGGCCGCGTCGGTCTGCTTGGTGTAGGCGATGATCCAGGTGTAGCCGCTGATCGGGTACGCATCCGCGCCCTGACCATTGACGATCTTGATACGGAGGTCATCCGGGGTCTGCGGCAGGAAGCCACGCGCCGCCGAGGTCACGCCCGCGAGGGACGGAACGATGAAGTTACCCGCTGCGTTCTGAACCTGCGCGTAACCGAGCTTGTTCTTGAGCGCGAAAATCAGCTCGACGTAGCCAATCGCACCGGGGGTCTGCGAAACGGTCCCCGCGACGCCATCGTTACCCTGACCGCCAATCGTGCCTTCCGCCCAGTTGACGGTCGTGCCGCTCTTGTAGGTGGTCGCCCATTCCTGATCGACCGCTGCAAGGTAGCTTGTGAAGATATTCGTCGTGCCGGAGCTGTCGTTACGGCGAACGACCTTGATATCGACGTTGACATTAGCGAGCGCCGGGTTGTTCTTGACAAGCGCGGCGTCGTTCCACTTCTTGATCTTGAGTTCGTAAATCTGCGCGATGTCGGAGGGCGTCAGCTTGATCTGATCCTTGACCTGCGCGAGGTTGTAGGTCATGACGACCGCGCCCGCGACGGTCGGGATGTGAACAATGTCGCCACCCTTGGCGGCCTTGAGTTGGTCATCGTTCAGGAAAGCATCCGTACCCGCGAAATCGACCGTCTGGCCGCTCAGGTCAGTGATGCCCTTGCCGGAACCACCACCGCCATAGTTGACCTGCACGCCCGTGACGCCCTTGTAGGCATTGAACCAGGCAGCGTAGATCGGAGCCGGGAAGGTCGCGCCGGAACCGGTCAGGTTCTTGGCTTCGCCCGCAACGCCAGCGGTGATCTTGCCGACGCCGGGGATTTTGACATCCACAGCCACGCCGAGGGTGGCGGGGGCAGCGGTCGGGGCGGTTGTGCCAGCGGCAGCAGCCGTACCAGCGGCTTTTGTCGCAGCGGCAGCGGTTGCGGCCTTCGTAGCGGCGGTCGTCGCCGCCTTCGTCGGGGCGGTGGTTGCGGCGGTCGCGTTAAGCGTGCTGCCGAAGCTGCCGAAGGCAACCAGTGCCGCGAGGATGCTCAACAGGGCAATCACGGAGAATTTCTGCTTCATATACGTTCGTCTCCTAAAGTCGTTCGATGCACAGTGCGCCATAAACAGGCACACATCATCAGGCATTATCGAGACCAATTTTCAAGAGCATGTTAAATCCATGATAACTCGCCTTTAACAATGCAACCTGATAGCATAACAATCGGCATGAACCACGAGAAATTTTTGCTCGTATAATTTTAGATGTGATGTAGTTGAGCAAATCGCAGCTTCTCCGACCCATCTCCCCCGCACAAATCGCGCTCCGCCCTGTGTATGGGTCAGCCTTGCCCGACCCATTCCGACCAATTGTTCCAATCTTCAATATTGCCCCTTGACAATTTAGAACACCTGATCCATAATTTCTACAAGCCGATGCGAGCGCCTAATTTCCGCTCTTACCCCATTCGCGCTTCCGTGACTTAGTTGTCCTGTCTCAGCTCTCCTGTCTCTGTCTCTCTTGTCTCGTCTCTGTCCTTTCCCTATCGTGTCCTACAGGACCAAATGCCGTATCCTCGGTTTGGAGGTTGGCGCTGGTGAAGCGCGCAATCCG
>Ga0123336_10004946_pt1 | contig 10694 bp, 8 predicted proteins | sample SSSSmetaG_FD_96466 | JGI IMG/M metagenome (GOLD analysis project Ga0123336, IMG submission 96466) | Glacier valley bacterial and archeal communities from Borup Fiord, Nunavut, Canada, to study Microbial Dark Matter (Phase II) - ​SSSS metaG | ecosystem: Environmental > Aquatic > Freshwater > Ice... | reverse complement strand
GTCAGGTCCAGCACCTTGTCGGCGTAGATGTGCGGGTCGTCGGTCCAACCCACCACCACGTCCGGCCCGGCGCCGGTATTGGCCGTCACCGCCGTCTGCGGCCGCAGGTCCTCCCACGCCGCGAAATCGACCCGTATCTGCACGCCGGTCTGGTCGGCGAAGCGCTTGGTGTTCTCCCGGAAGATGGTCTCGTCGGGATCGACGAACTTGCTGGGGCGCAGCACGCGCAGGCTGGCGCCCTTCTCGATGGGCAGGTCCAGCGCCGGCACGTTGGCCATCGGGATCGCGGCATTGGCGCCTCGTCCCAGCAGGCCGGTGGCAGCCAGGCCGGCGACGCCGAACGAGGCTTGGCCCAGGCGTCGGCGGGTGATCTCGGTCATGCAGGACTCCTCCTTGTGGTGGACTGTATTGGGATTAAGCGACCAGTCTGGTGCCGGTCTTGGGGTCGAACAGGTGGACGAGCGCCGGGTCCGTGGTGACGGCCAGGGGGTCGCCCGGCCGGGCTAGCACACGCTCCCGGAAGGCGCCCATGACCGGCAGCCCGCCCAGCCGCCCATGCACCTGCGTCTCGCTGCCGGTAGGTTCCACGACTTGCACCAGCAGCGGCACGCCGTCCGGGCCGGCAAGCTGCAGGTGCTCGGGCCGCACGCCGTACACTGCCGGCATGTTGTCGTTGTAGCCGGGCGCCAGCGGCCATAGCGTGCCGCCCTCGGCCCGGAAGCCTCCGGCTTCCACGCGGCCCGGCAGGAAGTTCATGGCCGGGCTGCCGATGAACCCGGCGACGAACTGGTTGGCCGGATGGTCATACAGCTCCAGCGGTGACCCGACCTGCTCGACCCGGCCGCCGTTCATGACAACGATCTTGTCGGCCATCGTCATCGCCTCGATCTGGTCGTGCGTGACGTAGATCGTGGTCGTACGCAGGCGCTGGTGCAGGTCCTTCAGCTCGGCCCGGGTCTGCACGCGCAGCTTGGCGTCCAGGTTGGACAGCGGCTCGTCGAACAGGAACACCTGCGGGTCCCGCACGATGGCGCGGCCCATGGCGACGCGCTGCCGCTGGCCGCCCGACAACTGCCTGGGATAGCGGTCCAGCAGGCCCGCCAAACCCAGGATGCCGGCGGCGCGGTTCACCCGCTCATCCATCGCGGCCTGTGGGGCCTTCGCCAGCCGCAGGCTGAACGCCATGTTGTCCCGCACAGTCATGTGCGGGTACAGCGCGTAGTTCTGGAACACCATGGCGATGTCCCGCTGCTTGGGCGGCACCTTGTTCACGACGCGGCCGCCGATGGCGACTTCCCCGCCATCGATCTCCTCCAGCCCGGCGATCATGCGCAGCAGGGTGCTCTTGCCGCAGCCGCTTGGGCCGACGAGCACGGTGAACTCGCCGTCGGCGATCTCGACGCTGACGCCGTGCAGGATGGGCGTCGTGCCGAAGGACTTCCGCACGCCGCGGATGGAAACGGTGGCCATGGACGCACCCCACTCCGGCCTGTTCCCAGCCGGTAGGGGCAATCCTAGGACGGCGGTGCGCGCGGGACCAGACGGATTCGAAGGCTGCCCTACTCCTGCTACAAGCAATTGCTGTTAGGTAATCTGTGCCGTTGTCAGATACAAAGCCCTCGGCAGCGTGCCTGGAACACCGGAGTCCCGCGTGAGACGCACTGAAGCCCGCAACACCGCACCGTGCTGACGCTTCTTCCCTCGCCGTCGCCGCTCCGCCTGTTGCTGGTTGAGGCCGATGACGCGGTTTCTGCGGCCCTGTCGCGGGGCATACGGCGCGCCGGATGGGTGGTGGCTCATGCCAGGACCGCCTCCGCTGCGTTGCAGATGCGGGCAGAGTTCGGCCCCGATGTCGTCTTGCTGAGCCTGAACCTGCCGGACATGGATGGCGGCACGCTGGCAGCCCGCCTCGCGGAGCAGGGGGGATGCGGCGTGGTCGCGATGTCCGGGCGCGGCGATGCAGCTGGGCAGGCAGTCCTGGCGCGCGGCGCGCATGATTTCATCACGAAGCCCATGGGCATCCGGGACGTGGTCACGCGGTTGGATGCGGCGGTCCGGCGCATGTCCAAGGGGGGCATCGGTAGGCAGCAAGGTATCCAGTGCCTTGAACGCAGCCTGCCCGACATCGCACATCAGATGTAGCATGCCAGGCGTCCTGTGCAGCCCGGGGCCATGCCGCACAGCAGCCACATGCGTCAGGATCCTGCAAGCATCCGCCGTACGATGGCCACCAGCCGGGCGCGCTGGAACGGCTTGGCGAGCATCGCGTCCCGTGGGCCGAGCTGGCAGGGGGCAAGCCGGTCGTCACCGCTGGCCGACACGAACAGCACGGGACGGCCAGGCGCATGGCTGCGCCAGTCATTCGCCAGCGCGAGGCCATCCTGGCTGCCCCCCATGCGGATGTCGGTCACCAGCATGTCGAACATGCCCAGGTCCGCGGCGTTGCGGAGCAGGGTTGCCGCAGTGTCGCCGCTCGACGCCTCGGTCACGCTCAGTCCTGCCTGGGATAGGGCGCGGCGCATCCCCTCCCGCACGCCATCGTCATCATCCACCAGCAGGATGCGATCCGGGTTCGCGATGGTCGAAGGTGTGGGCATGCGGGTGTTCCGACCGAGTTGATAAGTGTAGTATAACCTGCACTGCCCGAACGTCCCTCGACATAAGAACTTAGCAGCGGTAAACAAAGCTTGAACGAGACATAAGGCCTTAATCGTAGTAAATATGAACTCGCCTCCAAGTAGCGGATGCGTTGCGAGCAATTGCGCCGGTCTGTTGGATACGCTTATTACCTGGGTTTTCCATGTAAGAAACAGTTCGGATGCGATGCCATTGGTTGCTGCTGCCTGCGACGCCGAAACACCGCTTGCAGGCCTCCCAGCACGGCTACGGGGCGGCGCGCTTGCACCAGGCTGGACCGCCGTCATACTGCCGGGTGCCACTCTGCCGTGCCGCCGCGGTCCATGCCCGGGTTGCGAAGGCCGCCAGAGCTTGATCCCAGCGCCTGACAGGACGATCTTGCAACCGCTGACAAGAAAGGCCCTGCGTGCGCCAGTATCGCATACGCACCTACCTGCTGATCCTGGTCCTGGTGTCCGCGCTGCCGTTCATCGCGTTCTCGGCCGTGCTCGTCACGCAGACAGCGGCCGTTCAAACGCAGGGCTTCGGGCGGGACGTGGTGGCCGTGGCCCGCGCGCTGTCCTTGGCCATCGACAGCCGCATCGCTGTCCAGCAGGCGGCGCTGGAGGTGCTCGGACGCTCGCATGCGCTGGCTGACGGGGACCTGGCGGTCTTCAGCGCCGAGTTGCAGGACGCCGCCACCCTTCTGGACAGCCCGATGTCGCTGTCCCGGGCGGACGGGCAGCAGGTCCTGAACACCTCCCGCCTGCCCGGCGCCACGCTGCCCCGGCGCTCCGAGGCCGGGCATGTCGCACAGGTCGTCGCCAGCGGCCGGCCGCTGGTGTCCGGCCTGACGCGCGCCGCCCTGGACGGGCATATGCTGGCAACCGTGGACGTCCCGGTGCGGGGCAACGGCACGGCCGTGCGATGGGTGCTGGCGGGGACAGTCCAGCTTGCCACCATCGAGGCGCTGCTGAAGTCCCAGCGCCTGCCGCCAGATTGGATCGGGGGCGTGGTGGACCAGCACGGCATCTTCCTGGCCCGCACACGCGACAACGAGGCCACGGTCGGCACCCCTGCCAGCAGCGATGTGACGGTGCCGGCGCGCACTCAAGACGAGGGCTGGATCACGGCCACCACGATTGAGGGAGACGTCACCTATGCCGGTTTCGTCCGGTCCACCCTGACGGGATGGACGGTCGGGATCGGCGTGCCGCAAGCCGTCGTGCGGGCGCCGTTGCTGCGGGTCCTCCTGCAACTGGCCGCGTTCGGCACGGCGGTGACGCTGCTGGCGGCTGGGGCGGCCGTTGTGGTCGCCCGGCGCATCGCACGGCCTGTCGTCGCCCTGGCCCGGCAGGATGCCGACCCCGCGACGCTGGACCTGGTCGAGGCGCAGGAGGTGGCAGCCGCCTTGCAAGCTGCCGATGCCGAGCGGCGCGCCGCCGAGGCCGCACTCCGCGAGAGCGAGGCCGAGCTGCGCGCCGCCCGGGAGCTTAGCCCGCAGGCACCTTGGACCGCCGACGCGCAGGGGCAGTTGCTGACCAACAGCCCCCGCGTCACCGAATTGACCGGCACCCCCGACGAGACGCGCCGCGGCGATGGCTGGTTGGACGTGGTGCATCCCGAGGACCGGGCCGCAGCCGCTGCGGCCTGGGCGCTCGCCGTCCGGACCGGGCTGCCCTACGACCACACCTTCCGCGTGCGCAGCGTGCCGGAGGCAGGGCGCCGCGCAGCCGACTGGCGCTGGCTGCGCAGCCGGGCGTCGCCCCGGCGCGGCGCGGACGGCTGCGTGCTCCGCTGGTATGGCACGACGGAGGACGTGGACGACCGCGTGCGCTCCCAAGCCGCGCTGGAGGTCAGCGAAGCCCGGCTCCGGGTGCTGACGGAGGACCTGGAGGCGCAGGTCGCCGCCGAGGTGGTTGCGCGTGAAGCCGCCCAGGCTGCCCTGCACCAGTCCCAGCGCATGGAGGCCTTGGGACAGTTGGCAGCCGGCGTCGCGCACGACTTCAACAACGTGCTGCAGGCGGTGGGCGGCGGCCTGGCCCTGATCCTGCGCGCGCCGGCGGACAGCGCACGTGTCGAGCGTGTGGCGGCCATGGCGCGGGACGCGGTGGCGCGCGGGGCCGCGATCACGGGGCGCATGCTGTCCCTGGCACGCCGGGCCGACCTGCGGGCCGGGCCTGTTGATGCCGCGGCGCTGCTGGCTGACTTGCAGGTGGTGCTGGCCGCCACGCTGGGGGGCGGGGTGACGGTGGAGGTGGACGCAGCCGAGGGCCTGCCTCCCGTCCTGGCCGACCGGGGGCAACTGGAGACGGTGCTGATCAACCTGGCGACCAATTCCCGCGATGCTATGCCGCGCGGCGGCACGCTGCGGCTGTCGGCAACCCTGTTGGACGGCCGGGTCCGGATCGTGGCGGAGGACAACGGGGCAGGGATGACGCCCGAGGTGCTGGCCCGGGCGCAGGAGCCGTTCTTCACCACCAAGCCGCCTGGCGCCGGCACTGGGCTTGGCTTGGCGATGGCGCACGGCTTCGCCGGGCAAAGCGGCGGCGACTTGCACATCCGCAGCGCGCCAGGCCAGGGCACGGCGGTCACGCTGGTGTTGCCCGCAGCCGTCGGGATGGTTGCGGAAGCGTGATAGGGGTCCCCGCATGCGCCGTGGCCGCAAGTCCTTGACTTGGCAACCCTGCTGTCCCTTGTAACCCCCGATATGACCGGCAACGAACCGACCACCATCCTGGACCCGTCCCGATGACACCTTCGACTGCCAGCGCCGGTCCCGATCCGGCAGCACAACAGTCGGCTGTGCGGGCGCTGGCGATTCTCGACACCGCGCGCGACCCGGCATTCGACCGCCTGGTGTTCGTGGCCGCCCAGCTCTTCCGCGTGCCCATCGCCGCGGTGTCGCTGATGGACGGTGAGCGTGTCTGGTACAAGGCGCGCGTCGGCCTGGCCGAGCAGGCCACGGAGCGGATGGTCGCGTTCTGCGACCTGGCCGTCCGCCAGCCCGGCCCGCTGATGATCGAAGACGCGATGCTAGACCCGCGCTTCAGCGGCAATCCCTTGGTGAGCGGCCCGCCAGGGATACGCTTCTATGCAGGCGCCCCCCTCATGGCGCCTGCGGCCATGTGCGCCCGGCTGGGCGTCGAAGCCCTGCCGGTGGGCATGCTGTGCGTCATGGACCGCCGCCGCCGCGTGGTGACGGCAGCGCAGATGGCGCACTTGGTGCAGTTGGCGCGCGAAGGCTCAGCCTTGTTGGCCGCGCGGGAGCTGAAACTGGCCTAACGGCTGACGGGCGTGGAGGGGTCCGGTGAGGCGCGGGGCCGCAAGGACCGGCGCAGCAGGCGGCCCAGGGCGCGCCGGCGCAGGTTGTCCTCGTCCGCATGGTCCTCGGCGCCGGCGAAGCGGCGCAGCGACAGCTTGCGGGTGTGATACTCCTCCAGCTCCGGCCGGTGGCCGACGCTGATGACCGTCGCCTCCCGCAGTTCGTTGCGGAACAACTCCATCATGCTGGCCTGGCTGGCCACGTCCAGCGCCGCCGTCGCCTCGTCCATGATGACCACGTCTGGGCGCTGGATCAGCAGGCGGGCGAAGCCGATCCGCTGCTGCTCCCCGCCGGACAGCTGCTTGTCCCAGCGGTCCTCCTCGTCCAGCCGGTGGGCCAGGTGCCCCAGGCCGCACCGCTCCAGCGCCGCCACCAGCGCCTCGTTGGACGTGTCATGCGCGGGATGCGGGTATTCGAGCACCTGGCGCATGGTGCCCTGCGGGATGTAGGCGCGCTGCGGCAGGAACGCGACGCGGGCGCCGGCCGGCAGCAGCACCTGGCCCGACCCCCAGGGCCACAGCCCGGCGATGGCGCGTATCAGGGTGCTCTTGCCCGTCCCGCTCTCCCCGGTCAGCAGCACGCGGTCGCCCGGGGCGACGCTGGTGTCGGCCTCGTCGATCATCACGCGGCCGTTGTACTGGGCGACGGACAGCCCCACGAGCTTCAGGCTGCGGTCCGGGCTGTCGCTGATGACGATGCGGTCCGCGGCGTCGGTCCCGACCGAGGCGTCCAGCTTGCCGAACGCCGCCCACAGCCCGGTGACGCGCCCGGCAGAGGCCAGCCACTCCGCGATGCGCGGGTAGTTGTCGAACAGCCAGTTCAGCGCGACCTGCACCTGCACGAACGCCGCCGCGGTCTGCATCAGGCTGCCCAGGGTCATGGTCCCGGCCAGATAGTTCGGCGCCTCCAGCAGCAGCGGGAACACCGGCGCCACGGCCCAGTTGCTGCCCATCAGCCAGGTCATGCGCGCCAGCTGCGTGATCTGCCGGTTCCAAGCCGCGACCAGGCTGTCCAGCGTCAGGCGCAGGCCGCGCGTCTCGTCAGCCTCCCCGCCGATCAGGGCGATGCTCTCGGCATTCTCCCGCACCCGGCCCATCTCGGTCCGCAGCCGCGCCTCCGCGGCGTTCTTGGCCTCGATCCGTCCGATCAAGGGGCGGCCGAACAACAGCATGGAGCCGGACATCAGCCCGGAATAGAAGATGGCCGCGAACACCATGAAGCCCGGGATCGTCACGCCGAACACCTCGGCGCTGCCGCCCACCGTCCACAGCACGCTGAAGAACACCACGGCCGTCAGCACGGCGTTCATGATGCCGGAGCCGAAATCGACTACGGGTTCCGTGGCGACGCGCGCATCCTCGGCGATGCGGAACTCGGGCGCGTCCAGGTCCGGGGCGGCGATGCTCAGGCGGTAGAACCGCTGGTCGCCCAGCCAGCGGACCGCCAGCCGCTCGCTCAGCCAGCGCCGCCAATAAACCTGCAGCTTCATGCGGGCAATGAGCTGGAACACGGCGATGGCCGACGAGGCGACGGCCAGCACGGCGAACAGGCCGATGGCCGACAGCACGATGTTGGACTGCTTCTTCTCCAGCGCGTTGAAGAAGAAGGCGTTCCACTTGTTGACGCCGTATTGGACGGTGATGTTGGCGATCACCAGGGCAATGGTGGCGAAGGTCAGCATCCAGGCCTGACGCCGGGTTGGCCCCGACCAGTATCCGCCGGCCAGTTGCCAGTATTGCCCGACCGACCCGGCGGCGCGGGGCCGCTTGTCCCGCGGCAGGGCCGCGGCCGCGTCCTCCGGCGCCGGGACGGCTGCGGCCTCGTTAACGTCCGGCATCGAAGCCGAGGAACCCGGCCTGCGGGACCGGCGTGCCGCCCTGCCCGGCGAACAGGCGGGGCGCCTGGGGGGAGGGGCCGCTGGACGCGCGGGCCGCGACGGCGTGGCCGGCCCGCGTCTCCCGCGCCGCGGCGCGGGCGTCGTCCCGCTCGGCACGGGCAGCCGCCTGGCGCTGGGCACGGGTCTGCGGGGCGGTGGGGCCGGGCGCGCCTGCCGTGTTGAAGCCGCTGCCGCCGCGGAGAGTCAGCAGGAGGAAGGAAATCTCGTTGCGGCCCAGGTCGATGGCGAGGTCCAGCGGCGTGAGGCCCAGGACGTTCGTGCCGTTCAGGTCGGCGCCGCGGTTGATGGCGTCGAACAGCGCCTCGGTCGGCGGCAGGTCGGCGGCGTTGCGTTCCGCCGGGGCGACGGCGGTCGGCTCGGCCCGGGCGCCGGGCAGGGCGGGGGGCGGCAGGCTCACGCTTCACGCCGCGGGCCTTTCCTGGCTGGCCGAAGTTGGGCGTGCCGACGCCGCCGCTGCCGCCGATGCCCTGGGCGCCGCCGATGGACTGGGCCACGGCCGGCGCCAGGGCCTGCACGGCAAGGACGGGAACCAGGAGGAAGGGCAGGAGCATCTTCATCCCGCCGGTATAGACTACCCGCGGTTCAGCCACCAGAAGCCGGCGTTGAGGTAGGCGGCATAGGCACTCCAGCCGGCATAGGGCAGCATCAGCACTGCTCCCATCGGCTGCAAGGGACGGAAGCGGTGTAGCGTCACCGCCGTCGTGGCCAGCATCAGGCCGATGACGGCCATCGACAGCCCCGGCAGGTGCAGGCCGAAGAACGCAGGCGACCACAGCGCATTGGCGGCCAGCGCCCAGCCCCAGGCGCGGAGCGCCGCCCGCTTGCGGTCGGCCCCTACGTCGATCCGCCGCCAGACCAGCCAGGCCGCAACGCCGAGCAGGACATACAGAGTCGTCCAGACAGGGGCGAACAGCCAGTTGGGCGGCGTGCCAGGCGGCTTCGCCAGCCCGGCATACCAGGGCCGCACGCCGCCTGCAGTGATAGCCGCGTTGCTGGCGCCCACCAGCAGGCACAGGCCAACGAAGCCAGCCAGGGCGAGCAGGCTGTTCCGGGCGGCACGGCGGCGGGGCGGTTCGATCGGTTGGAAGGCACGGAACTCCGGTTGTACAGCGGTCAGGCAGCACCTTCGCGCCGCCAGGCCGCCAGCACCAGGCCAAGCAGCAATGGCAGCGCGGCCCATGGCGGCAGCAAGGGGATGGCGTCAAGGCCGGTCACGACGTGGTCGTGCCGGCGCGGCAGGCCGATCCACCCGGCGCCGGACGCGTCGCGCCCTGGCTCGGTGCGCCGCAGCTCGGGCGTCCCCGCTGCCGCGAAACGGATGCTGCCGCCGCTCGCCTTGACCAGCGGGGCCAGCAGCGTCGCCGTGGCGCGCAGGTCTGCCGCCTCCCGCGGGTTGGCATCCGTGGCGGCGGCGAAGGCCTGGCGGGTGCCGTCCGACACCTGCCAGACACCCAGGGCCGGGGCGGGCAGGGTGGCGCTGCTGCGGCCTGCGGTGCCGGACACCAGGGGAACACGGGTTATCGTGCCGTCCGGTGCCGTCACGGTCACGTCGCCGGGCGGGCCGTCGCCCAGGGTGCGGCGGTCGATCAGCAGTTGATTCCCCGCCAGGCGGGCGCGCAACGCCTCCTCGTCCAGGGCGGGTTCCTTCATCAGCCAGTGGGCGATGCGGCGCAGCAGCTCGGCCTGGGGGCCGCCGCCCTCATGCCCGCGTGACCACAGCCAGATCTGGTCGGACAGCAGCATGGCAATGCGGCCCTGGTCCACATGGTCCAGCAACAGCAACGGGGCGCCGTCGGGTGTGGCCATCACCGGCTGCAAGCCGCTGCCGGCCACATTGATGCGCCGGTACCAGTCGCCCCAGCCCGGCGCGCCGGATGCGGACCAGCCGGGCAGCGCCTCCGTCACCGGATGCCGGGTGCCAAGTGCTGTCACCTGCGGGCGGAATGCGCCATCGACCTCACCACCCGCGGTGGGCCGGGCCGGCAGCACGCCGCCCAGGGGGGTCGCGGCCAGGCTGGTGGCGCCTGTGAACTCCGGCCCGGCCGACAGCAGCAGCCCGCCGCCCTGGCGCACGTAATCGGCTATGTTACGCAGGTAGGTCGGCGGCAGGATGCCGCGGTTCTGGAAGCGGTCCAGGATGATCAGGTCGAATTCCTTGATCTTCACCTGGAACAGCTCGCGCACCGGGAAGGCGATCAGCGCCAACTCGTTCAGCGGCGTCATGTCGTCGCGCTCGGGCGGGCGCAGGATGGTGAAGTGGACTAGATCGACCGCCGGGTCGGCCTTCAGCAGCCGGCGCCAGGTGCGTTCGCCGGCATGCGGCTCGCCGGACACCAGCAGCACGCGCAGGCGGTCGCGGACGCCGTTCACTTCGATGATCGCCCGGTTGTTCAGCGTGCTGACCTCGCCGGGCAGGGGTGCGGCCTGCAACTCGGCGATGGTCGGGCCGGCGCGGGTGATCGGCAGGCTGACCTCGACCTCCCGGCCCACGGGCACATCCTGGACCACCGGCGCCTCCCCGTCGCGCCGCAGCGTCAGGCGGGCCGTGCCGCCGGGGGGCGCGCCGAGGTCGTCCACGGCCACACGCAGCGTCACGTCCTTGCCGACGACACCGAAGGACGGCGCCTCGATCACCCGCAACCGACGGTCGGTCTCCTCGCCCTTGGCGGGTATCAGCACGTGGATCGGCCCGGCTGGCGGCGCGGCGGGGATGTCGTGGACCTGGCCGTCGGTCAACGCGACGATGCCGGACAGGCGGGCGCGGGGGATGTCGGCCAGGGCGCGGTCGATGGCGGCGAACAGGGCGGTGCCGTCATGCCCGGCCTCCGGCACCTCGACCGTACGCAACTCCAGGTC